>Ga0255055_10000849_pt1 | contig 23372 bp, 22 predicted proteins | sample JV7_2_27_MG_FD_188633 | JGI IMG/M metagenome (GOLD analysis project Ga0255055, IMG submission 188633) | Seawater microbial communities from Jervis Inlet, British Columbia, Canada - JV7_2_27 | ecosystem: Environmental > Aquatic > Marine > Inlet | place: Canada: British Columbia | collected...
GGCCCCGCCGGTAACAACGGTGGTCGTCGCTTCGCGTGTCATCCCCAGTATCTGCTGGAGCGGGTAGGTGAGGGCGCGAAGGAAGTGCCCGACTGTGGCCCAGTAAGTCGGGGGTACCACGACCACGTCACCGCCCTGGAGCAAGATATTGGTCTGGAGGTCTCCGTCTTCCATGGCCGAGAGGTTCACGCGATAGACGCGAGTCTCGCTCTCCTGGAACCGAATCACCTTGATCCTGCTCTTGGCGGCGAGGAGGGTCACACCGCCGACCAGGCCGATGGCCTCGATGGCTCGGGTGTCCCGCTCGAGGGCAAAGGTGGTGTTGTTCCGGACTTCCCCGAGCACGGTGATCTGGGCGCTGCGGGACTGGGCCAGAGCCACATTGACGTTGGCGTCCCGCTTGAAGCGGGAGATCCGTTTCTCGATGTCCGAGGCGATCTCCTCCGTGGTCCGGCCCGAGGCGGGAATGTCGCCGATCAGATCGATGGAGATCATGCCGTCGGGGCGGACCACGACCGATCGCTCGATGATGGGATCGGGAAGGATGGTGATGTCGAGCTGGTCCGGCGGGCCGGTCCGGTAGGGCTGCGCGGCGGGTCCCGGCGGGGGGCCGGTGGGAGTCGAACAGCCGGCGAACAGCAGCAGGCCCATGAAGAGCGAAGCGACGACCGCGAAAGCTCGTGTCCGATGTGCGCGCTGATGTTGCATGATCGTCCCCCCGAATCGGGGCCGGCCGGACGCCGGCCGCGCCGGTCCCTTATACCTCGGGGTGGACCGCCTGGCTAGTCCGCTTTCTTCGCCAGTTCGCTGCTGCGGATCAGGCCTTGCTCGAGGGGCCGAGAAGGAACTGGAAGTGGGTGTAGCCGATCTGGAGATCGTCGCCGTCGGCGAGTTGCGAGGAGCGAACCCGCTTGCCGTTCACCTTGGTGCCATTCGTCGACTGCAGGTCTTCGATGGTATAGGTGTCTTCGTCCGGGTCGTAGGCGATCAGCGCGTGCTCGCGGCTGATTCCCTCGTCGAGCAGCGTGATGTCCGTGGTGGGATTCCGGCCGATCAGGGTCTCTTCGGCGGTGATCTCGTAGGACATTCCCTCGAACCCGCCGTTGCGGATCAGGAGCATCGCCTTGGATCCGGGACCCTCGAGCTCAGCGCACACGTTGCCCCCCAATCTTCACCGGGACCCCCGGATCATCGGTTCACAGACGGCGATGCTTGAGAGAGGGGAGGGCGGCTCGAACGCGGTCCTGGTGGTGCAGATCACAGTCCGCCAGTACCGCACAGGGCCGGTCCGGGGCCACGGCCAGCACCAGGCCCCAGGGGTCGATGATCACGGACCTCCCGTGGCTGGCGCGGTCGGGGGAGTGCTGTCCCCACTGGGCGGGGGCCAACACGAAGCACTGGTTCTCGATGGCCCGGGCCCGCAGCAGCACCTCCCAGTGGTCCTTGCCCGTCTCGCGGGCGAACGCGCTCGGAACTGCCAGGAAGCGAATCTCTCTCGCGCCGAGAGCCCGGTAGAGCTCCGGAAAGCGCAGGTCGTAGCAGATCGACAGGCCCACGCCGCCGAAGGGAGTCCTGGCGACGACCACCTCCTCACCCGGTGCAATGCTGGCGGATTCCTGAAAGCGACCTTCGCCCCGGTCGCTGAGATCCACGTCGAAGAGGTGAATCTTCCGGTACGCCGCTTCCACCTTGCCCTCGGGTGAGACCATGACACTGGTGTTGTAGACCCTCTCGTCTCCGCACAGCGCTTCGGGGAAGCTCCCTCCCAGCAGCCAGATGTGATGCCGTCTCGCCATCTCGCGAAGGCTGCCCACAATCTCCCCGTCCAGTCCCTGGGCGCAAGGGAAAGGGGCCCCCTCCCGGCGCAGGTAGGCGAAGTTCTCCGGCAGCGCGACCCATTCGGCACCCGCAGCGGCAGCCTCGGCTACGAGTTGCCGGGCGGCGGCGAGGTTGCCCGGGAGGTCTTCCGTGGACGTCATCTGCACGACGGCGACGCGCATCGCGCCAGAATTGCCTACCGGAACTGCGACGGGTCCACACCCGTGCGGCGGATGACGTCGTAGAAGTCCTTGCGGTCCTTCTTGGCCAATCGCGCTGCGCGGCTGATGTTGCCGCCGCAGCGGCGCAGCAGGCCGACGACGTAGCGGGTTTCGAAGGCGCGCTTTGCCTCCTTGAAGGAAGGCACTTCCTCCGCGTCCTTGGCGAGCATCAGAGCCTCGGCGCTCACGGCCCCGTTGCCCGCAAGGCGGACCGCGTGCCGAATCCGCTCTCGAAGCTCCCGGACGTCACCAGGCCAGACCTCGCTCATCAGGCACACCCGCGCGTCGGCGGTGAAGCCGACCGGCTCCACGCTCGCATCCTCGGCGAAGGCCCGCAGATAGTGTGCGGCCAGGGGCAGGACGTCCTCGCGCCGATCCGCCAGCGGAACGATCTTGATCGCGTGGTGAGGAAAGCTCGCCGAAGACAGCTCTGGAAGCGCCGCGTCTGCGGTACCGATGACGCGTGCTTCGAGGGGACGAGACGCGTTCTCCCCCTCGCGCCGGAATGCCCTCTCCGAGATTGCCTCCATGACGGCGGCGAGGAGATCCGAGCGGAGTGCGTCGACACCCTCCAGCAGCAGCGTCGCGCCGGAGGCCCCCTCCAGGGCGCCGGCGTAAGCCACGGGAAGGGCGGGGTAGACGCCTGCGGCGCATCCGAAGATCTCGCGGGCTTGGAGCAGCTCGGGGATCGCGGAGCAGGAGAGCACTTCGAATGCGCTCTCGGAACGTCTCCCCCAGGCGTGGATGGCCCTGGCCACGAGGTCCTTGTCACTCCCGGGCGGCCCCACCAGGATCACGGGGAGGTCCGATCTCGCGGCGGCAGTGGCCTGAGCGACGAGGTCCCGGGTGGCCCGGGTCGCACCGACGATCCGGTCCTCGCGGCGTCGCCCCGCCGGATGGGTGCGGATGGAGCCTCCGGCCTCCTTGCCGGCACCGCTGGATCCGCCTTGGATTTCGCTCTCGATCTGGCTCATGCTTCCGGTTGCCATGATCTCACCCTCCCGAAATCTAGGAAAAACTATTGTAAATTCGGGGGGATTGTCAACCAATTTGCGCATCCCGCCGCGCGCGGGAGCCGCTTGACGCCTTTCCATACCCCATGATATGCCCTGGGAGAAGGAGAATCCGTGTCCAGACTGCCACAGACCGGTACGGAAAGCACGCAAGAAGCGCACCCGGTGCGACGACTTTCCGACGCGCTGGTCGATCAGATCGCCGCCGGCGAGGTCGTGGAGCGGCCTGCCTCGGTGGTCAAGGAGCTCGTCGAGAACTCGGTCGATGCGGGTGCGCGGCGGGTTCGGGTGGAGATCCAGCGCGGCGGTGCCTCCCTGATCGTCGTCTCCGATGACGGCTCGGGCATGTCGCCGGAGGATGCGAAGCTGGCTCTGGAGCGGCACGCCACCAGCAAGCTCGCCACCCTCGACGATCTCCGAGAAATCCGCAGCTTCGGTTTCCGCGGCGAGGCCCTCCCCGCCATCGCTTCGGTCTCGAAGCTGCGCCTCCGCACCCGGGCGCGGGGAGGCGAAGAGGGATTCGAGCTACGGGTCGAGAGCGGTGAACTGGTCGCGGCGCGCGCCGCGGCGGGGCCCGAGGGGACCCGAATCGAGGTCGCGGAGCTGTTCGGCCACGTCCCGGCGCGGAGAAAGTTCCTGAAGTCCGCCACCACCGAGTGGGGGCACATCGGAGACTGGCTGGCCCGGGCCGCCCTCGCCTTGCCGCAGATCCACTTCGACGTACGACGGGACGGCAGGAGCGCCTTCACCTGGCCCTCGGTGGAGAATCCCCTCGATCGGATCGCCGCGGTCCTCTCTGAGCGGGATGCCGCGGCGCTGGTGGCGGCGGAGCGCGAGCGGGGAGAGATGGCGCTCCGCGCCTACGTCTCCCGGCCGGACGCGCACCGGGCCACCACCGCGGGAATCCACCTCTTCGTGAACGGGCGCCCAGTGCGCGACCGACTGATGCGCCACGCGCTGCTCCAGGTCTGCGGGGATCTCCTTCCGCGCGGACGCTTCCCCACCGCGGTGCTCTTCTTGAGCGTCCCCACCTCGGCCGTCGATGTGAATGTCCACCCGGCCAAGTGGGAGGTGCGCTTCGACGATCCCCAGGGAGTCCACCGTCTGGTGACGGCGACCGTGAGTGACGCGATCAGCGCCCGGGGCTGGCTCGGAGGGGCGGACTCCCCCGTCACCGTCGCCGGGACGACGCCGGCTGGGCAGCCGGATCGGATTCGCGATGCCGGGGCGAGCGACTGGATCTTCGCAGGGCAGGGCGACGCCGAAGCGACCTTCCCGCTGCGATCCGAGCCGCCGGGCGAGCTGCCCAGCGAGCTCTCCAGCCCGGTCTCACGGCCCTTTCGCTTCGGAGACCTGCGACTCCTGGGCCAGCTCCTCGGGAGCTACCTGCTGCTGGAGGAGAGGCGGGGGCTCCTGCTGGTGGACCAGCACGCAGCCCACGAACGGGTCCTCTACGAGCGGCTCCGCTCCAGCTGGCTCGAGGGCAAGGTGGAACGTCAGGGGCTGCTGGTTCCCGCGACGGTCGAGTTGGAGGCCGCGGCCGTCACCGCGCTGGTCGAGCATGGCGAGGTGATCGAGGCCCTCGGCTTCGAGGTGGACCCCTTCGGCGAACGCACCGTGGCGATCCGCGCGGTCCCCGCTCTGCTGGTCGACCGCGATCCCATCGAGCTGATCCGCGGTCTGGCTGACGAGCTACGCAGCGGCGTCGAGCTCGGAGCTCCCATGCGGCCCGGCACTCGGATCCTCGAGGGCGCGGATCGCCTCTTCGCCACACTGGCCTGCCACTCGGCGCGGAGGGCCGGCGAGGTCCTGGACCCCACGGAGCAGCGTGCGCTCCTCGAGTCCGTGGACGCGATTCCCTGGGCGCCCAGCTGTCCCCACGGGCGTCCCATCGCCGTCCCCGTCACGCTGACCGAGATCGAAAGGCGCTTCGGACGCAGCTAGAGGCGCAGCCGGAGAGTCTACCTGCATTCGGCCGCCCCTGCGGCGCGCTGAGTGCGTTGCGCTCCCTGCGCCGTAGCTTCAGCTACGCCTCAGTCGCGCGCCTTCTCAGCCCGCCGCAGGAGCGCCCTCGGTGCCGCGGTAGACTCTCCGGCTACGCCTCTAGCCGCGATCTGGCACTCCGGTCGCTAAGGTCTGCCAATGGGAGAGACCGCCGAGAAGGGCTCGCGGCCGCCGGTGGTGATCGTCACCGGTCCCACGGCGTCCGGCAAGACCGCAATCGGGATCCGGCTGGCTCGCCGCTTCGAGGGCGAGATCCTGAACGCCGATTCGATGCAGGTCTATCGCCACCTCGACATCGGCACCGCCAAGCCGACTCTCGCCCAGCGCGCCGAGGTGCCCCATCACCTGATCGACATCGTGGCGCCGAACGTCCAGTACAACGCGGGAATCTACAGCCGCGACGCGCGTCGAGCAGCTTCTGGGGTGCTCCGACGCGGTCGAGTCGTCTTCCTCACCGGCGGCACCGGGCTCTACATCCGAGCGTTTCTGGAGGGGCTGACCGAAGGGGGAGGTGGGGACCCCGATCGTCGCAGGGCTCTCGAGGAAGAGCACCGCAGAGCCATGGCGGCCGACGAGCCCCGACGGCTGCATCGGCGCCTCGCCTCCCTCGATCCGGAGAGCGGCGCACGCATCCATCCGAACGATCTGGTGCGCATCATCCGCGCGTTGGAGCTCATCGAGGCCACCGGCCGGCCCGTCTCCGAGCTGCGTCGAAGTCACCGCCTTCGCGGCCACCGCTACCGGACGCTGCGCCTGGCCATCGACCCCGGCCCTGAAAGACTGAAGGCGCGCATCGACGATCGCTGTGTGCAGATGGTCGAGGCGGGACTGCTGCAGGAAGTGCGGAGTCTACGCGAGCGGGGATATGGCCCGGAACTCCCGTGCATGCGCGCGATCGGCTACCGGCACATGCAGCCGGTGATCGATGGTGCCGACACCATGGCCAACGTGCTGGCCGAGATGCAGAGAGACACGCGGCACTTCGCACGCCACCAGCGCACCTGGCTGCGCTCGCTCCGCGACGCGGTGTGGATGCACCCGGACGACGAAGACAGGTTGCAGAAGACCGTGGAGAGCTTCTTGCGTCTCAGTAGCCCGCCGACGTGTAGCTGATACCGAACTTCAGGTGATAGACGGGGGTCTCGAAGTCGACGAGGGCCTCGTTCTCATCCGCCGCGTCGAAGATCGGATCGAGGTCCGTCTCGAAGAACACCAGTCCGAGACCGGGCAGGAACTCCAAGACGCCGGTGACACCGCGGAGTACTGCGGTGCCGGCCTGGACGAAGGTGACCCAGACAAATCCGGGCACCGTGTACGCGATCCTCACCGCAGTGCTGTCGTCGATATCCTGGAGGTTCTGGACGACCGTCTTTCCGGCCACGACGGGCGACAGGGCCAGATCGAGGGGCCATAGCGTCAAGTTCTCGACCGAGCGCTTCAGGGTCTCCGGAGATGCCGTCACCGGGCTCGAGACCATGAAGACGAGAGCAAAGACGGCCCCGACCAGGGCGAGGCGAGCAGCGAGTCGTCGCAGCACAGGTGAAAGCGAGTTCACGGAACTTTCTCCCTCCAGACGACGGCTCTGTCCGCCGTCCAATCAGGCGCATGGGTGGGCTTCCCAAGAGCAGAGTTCACCGAGAATCCGGACAAAGACGACCTCTCTGCGCAGAGCTGAATTCCACGCGCCTACGTAGACACCCCGCGGAAGCCTAGTTGGGACCTCCGGCGGTTGTCAAGCAAACTTTCGATCTCGCGAGCGGTTGACACCTCGAGTTGCGCCTGCTGCCGGTGCCGGTAAGGTGCTCCGAGAAAGCGTCCGGGGCCTCGATGTCCTCCACTCCCATTCCCATCATCGCCATCGTAGGCCGCCCGAACGTCGGGAAATCGACTCTCTTCAATCGCTTCGCGGGACGACGCCGAGCCCTGGTGGACGATTCGCCCGGAATTACCCGGGATCGGATCGTCGAGGAAGTCGAGGTCGGCAGCAGGCGAGTCCTCCTGGTAGACACGGCAGGGCTGGATCCGGAACCCGAGAGTGGCATCGATGCAGCGATTCAAAGCCAGGTCCAGACAGCCATCGAGCAGGCGGATGCGATTCTCCTGGTGGTGGATGGCAGGGCCGGCCTGATTCCCCAGGAGGAGGAACTCGCCAGGCTGCTCCGACGCACCGAGCGCCCTGTGGCCGTGGCGGTCAACAAGGTCGATACCCCGAGCCACGCCGCGCTGGTCGCCGAGTTCTACGCTCTCGGCCTCGATCCCATCCGAGGGATCTCCGCGGAGCACGGAGCCGGTGCCTGGGACCTGCTGGAGGAGCTCGCCGGGGCGATCCCGGAGGGACCGGGGGAGGGCGCTCGGGAAGGCCTGGAGGCCGAGGGCGAGCTGCGCATCGCACTGGTCGGGCGTCCAAACGTCGGCAAGAGCTCGCTGCTGAACCGGATCCTGGGGAGCGAGCGCGTGGTGGTCTCCGACGTTCCCGGAACCACGCGCGACACCGTGGACATCCGCCTCGAGCGCGCGGATGGAGCCTACGTCTTCGTGGACACCGCGGGGCTGCGGCGTCCGGGCCGCCGCCGTCGCACCGCAGAAAAGGGCAGCGCGCTGATGACCGTCCGAGCCCTCGAGCGAGCCGACATCGCGCTGGTCATCGCGGATGCCGGGGACGGCCTCACGGAGCAGGACGCACACATCGTGGCCCTGGTAAGAGAGCGGGGCTGCGCGACCGCGCTGCTGCTCAACAAGTGGGATCTGGTTCAAGCTCGGGACGACGGCTCCAGAGAGAGGGTGGCCTCGACCGTCGAGCGGCGCCTGCGGGGTCTCTCGTACGTTCCGGTGCTCCGGATCTCGGCCAAGACCGGCAAGGGCGTCGAGCGAATCTTCCCTCGGATCCGCAAGCTGGGCAGCGCCTACTCACTGCGAGTCCCCACCGCAGAGCTCAACCGTTGGCTCGAGGACTGCGTCCGCCTCCACGAGCCGGCGATGGCCCAGAGGGGAAGCCGCCGGCGCCCCATCAAGTTCTTCTACGCCACCCAGACGGGCACCGGACCTCCCAGCTTCCTGCTCTTCTGCACCGAGCCCGAATCGGTTCAGCCCTCCTATCGGCGCTTTCTGGAGAACCGGCTGCGGGAGCGGTTCGATCTGGAGGGTGCCCCCATCCGGATCCGGCTGAGAGCGCGCCACGACAACGGAGAGCGCTGACGATACAATTCGCCGCCCACCACGGAGGAACTCCGACCTTGGCCCAGCGCAAGGATTCCCGGCAGGCAAGCGAAACCCTTCAGGAGATCGAATCGGTCTTCGATCGCCTCGCCAGGTGGGTGGCTGGAAACCCGCGGCAGGTGCTCGGTCTCCTGGCGGCGGTCCTGGTCGCGACCGCGTTGCTCAGCTTCTGGAACTGGGGGCGGGATCGGAGTGAGACCGGCGCCTCGGCGGCGGTGGCGCAGGTCCAGGCTGCGTACCTCTCGGCCATGGGCGCTCCGCCGGGAAGCTTCGAAGTGGTCGAGCCCGCCAATCCCGAGGTCGGCCGGCAGGTCCGACGGGAATTCGTCACCCAGTTCATCGAGGTGGCGGACGAGCACGCGGGAACCGCGTCGGCGGTGTCGGCTCGCCTGGAGGCAGCGGCACTGCAGGATCAGGCCGGGGACGGGGAGGCCGCCTTGGAGAGCTGGCGCCGAGCCGCCGACGAGGCGGAGGACGAAAGCGCGCTCAAGGGACTGGCGCTGGTGCGGCTGGCGAGGGCCTTGGAGTCCCGGTCTCGCTGGGAGGAGGCGGGGGCCGCACACGAGGAGGCGGGCGGGATCGAGGAGATGCCGATGCGCATCCTGGCGCTGGCGGATGCCGCTCGCTGCTTCGCCGAGGCCGGCGACGTGGAGCGCGCCCTGGCGATCTTCGAGCGCATCGAGACCGAGGCACCGGACGCGAGGCTCCCAGCGCACACGAAAGCGCGACTCCTCGAACTTCGCGCGGCGAGGTCCAGCGGCGGAGAAGAGGTCCCTCGCGAGGACTCGCCCGCGGCTCCGGCGCAGTAATCCGCTCACCAATGATGTGCAGATCGCACCCTGGGGGGCGATCTCGGACCGCCTCACACTGCTCGTCGGATCCTCATGGTCGTGTCAGGTGTGCTATCCGTCACATTCCGCGGTGCAGGCGGGAGAATTTCCCCACAACTCTCTTGACTTACCGGGCCTCACAGGGTCAAGGTTAGCGTAAGCTGCGAAGCCTGCTATCGGCCCCATTTGGCGGGTTCGGTCGCCTCGCTGGCCGAACGAGATCATTGCGTCGGACTACCGGTGTGGAAGCATGCCCGCGAGAAACGCGGCTCGCGTCGAGAATCACATGACAGGGCGGAGAGCCTTTATCGTGGTGGAATCATCCCAGTGACTGCGGTCAATGACGAACTGCACCCGGCGGACGCCACGCCTGTCCTCGAGCGTTTCCTGGCGGGCTTCTCCGTGCTCGCGGCGGGGGTGCTCTGCATTCCGGCGCTCCTGTCACTTGCCTTGAGCTTGCGCACCAACGAGTTCTTCGGGCACGCCTATCTGATCCCGGCGACCTCCGCCTATCTCGCGTGGTCGAGCCGCGACAGGATCCGGGCGGCGCTCCGGGTCCTGGAGCCGCCGCTCCTCGGGCCCTGGATCGTGTTCGGCGCGGGAGTCTTCGAGGCGTGCATGCTGATTGGGGACGTCCGCTTCCTGTCCGGTCTGGGCATTCCGCTCGTCCTCGCGGCGACCGCGTACGGCGTGGGTGGGCGCCGTCTCCTGAAGACACTGGCCCTCCCGCTGGTGTTCCTCGCGGCGGCGGTCCCACCGCCCGGCTTCCTGACCACCGAGCTCCTGATCCGACTCAAGCTCTTCGTGACGCAGGCCGCGGTTTCCCTGCTCCAAGGCTGGGACTTCGCGGTCCACGCGGAGGGTAATCGCATCCTGGTGCCGGGCCACACCCTCTTCGTGGCGGACGCCTGCAGCGGTCTCACGTCGATCGTGACGCTGTTCCCCTTCGCCTGCGTGATCGCCTACTTCCTCAGCCACGGCGTCTGGCGGCGTGCGGTGATCGTGGCGAGCGTGGTTCCCCTGGCGATGGCGGCCAACATCCTCCGGGTCGTGTTGACCGTGACCACGGTGTCCTCGTGGGGGATCGAGTTCGCGCAGGGCGTCCTTCACTCGAGCTTCGGAGTAGCGACCTACGTGGTCGGCAACCTCGCCCTCATCGGTCTCGCGAGGCTCCTGCGATGAGCGCCCGGATGCGTCTCGTCGGAGTCGCTTTCGGGCTCCTGCTCCCCGCCCTAGTGGTGGCACGCTGGAGCTTCGTCGTCCTCGCGTCCGAGCCGGGCCATGCCTCGATCGCGATGCCTCGCGAGCTGGCCCCCTGGGTCGCAAGCGGCGACCAGGAACTGGACGCGTGGAGCCTCGAAAAGGCCGCTCCCGACGCGTACCTGCTGCGCGTGTACGAACGCGACGGGGCCGCTCCCATCTCCGCCTACGTCGGCCTGTATGCCCGATGGAGCGGGTTCGGGAGGGCCCCCCACTCACCGGCGGGCTGCTACCCAGCGGGAGGATGGCAGATCCTGCGCCGAAGTTCTGTGGACGTCCCCGTCGCCGGAGGAGAGCGGTCCCACGCCACGCTCCTCGAGGTGCACAAGGGCGGTCGGCAGCAGGTGGTTTTGTACTGGTTCCAACCTGCCGGACGCTGGCCGAGCGACGGCGCGGTCGAGCAGTTCCTCCGCGCCCGCGATGCGGTGACCGGCCGACCGCAGTTCGCCTTCGTGCGCCTCGCCGCGCCCCTCGTCGACGCGGAGGATCCGAGCAGCTTGCTGGAGTTCGCGGGCCTCGTCGCGCCGGAGATTCGTGCGGCCGTGGAGCGTTTGGGAGCGTCCCCGTCGGAGCGTGGGCAACCGGCGTCGGCCGCATCTCGGCCCATCGATGAAGGGAGCGGGTGATGACCGCGGTCTTCCTCGACGCCGCCAACTGGCTCTGTTTTCTCGCCTACGGTGCGCTGGCGCTGCTGGTCGTTTTGCACGGGCGGACGCGTGGCCGCGCCTGGCTCTTCGTCATGCCTGCGCCGGCCGCGACGGCGCTCTGGGCACTCGCCCGGGCGCTCGACACCGGGCCCTCCCTTGCCGAAGGACCCACGCAGCCCGACGCTACCGATCTGGTGCGAGTGCTGGCCTGGCTGCTGCTGCTGGGCATGGCGTACCGCACCGGGCTGCCCGAGCGCGCATCGGACCGCCGCACCCAGATGATCGGCCTGGCCGCCGGAGCGACGACCGCAGTGCTGCTCGCGCTCTGGTTCGGCGGCGAAGTCGTCGGGCTGCTCGGAGGTTTCGCGTTCATCGCGAGCGCGTACGCGTGGCTGACCCTCGCCGTGCTCGGGCTCATGCTCGCGGAGGCGCTCCTCCGCCAGGCGCGCACCGAGAGCCTCTGGAGGATCAAGTTCCTCTGCGTCGGCGTCGGCGGGATCCTGGCCTACGACCTCTTCGTCGTCTCGGAGGCGCTGCTCTTCCGGCGCTGGGCTCCCCTGCTCGTCGAGGCCCAGGGCGCGATCAGCCTGCTCGCCGCCCCGCTGATCGCGGTCGCGGCGGCGCGAAACCCTTCGTGGTCGGTCCAGGTGAATCTCTCGCGCCGGGCCGTCTTCCACTCCTTCGTTCTAGCCGGGGTGGGGATCTACCTGGTGCTCATCGCGGTCGCAGGCTTCCTGCTTCGCAGGGTGGAGGGTGACTGGGGCCTGATACTGCAAGGCGGGTTCCTCTTCCTGGCTCTCGTCCTGCTCCTACTGCTCTATCTCTCCAGCACGGTCCGATCCTTCGCGAAGTTCCAGGTCAGCCGCTATCTCTTCACGCACCGTCACGACTACCGCGAGCAGTGGCGGCGGTTCTCGGAGGCGCTCGCCTCTGCTGACGTTGGTATGAACCTGCGCGAGCGTGCGCTCGCTGCCGTCTCCTCGATGTTCGACAGTCCGGTGGCCGGACTCTGGCTCCGCGAGGAGGGTATGTTCCACCTCGAGGCGGACCAGCGCCTTCCCCGAGGCTGCGCCGACGTCGAGGCGGAAGCGGAGCTGATCGTGCGGCTGGAGGCACGCCCTGGACGGATCCTTGAACTCGCCCCCGAGGTGGAGGAGCGTCCTACCCGGCTCCCGGAGTGGCTGCGGAGCTGGCGCGCCGCATGGATCGTGGCTCCGCTCGTCCACCACGACGAGCTCATCGGCTTCATCGTGCTGATCCGGACCTGGCCCACCCGCACGCTCCACCCGGAAGACGAGGAGCTCCTGCAGATCGCCGCGCTTCAAACCGCCAGCTACGTTGCCGAAGAGCAAACCACTCGCGCGCTGGAAGAGGCGAACCGCTTCCAGGAGATCTCGCGCGGCATGGCCTTCATCGCCCACGACCTGCACAACATGGCCAACAACGTGGACCTGATGCTCTCGAACGCGCGAAAGCACATCCACGATCCCGCCTTCCAAAAGGATCTCCTGCTCAGCCTGCAGGAGGCCGTCTCTCGGATGAGACGGCTGCTGGACAAGCTCGGCGAGACCCGGAAGCAGGCGAACGGGGGCGCCCGCGCCGATCTCGCGCGACTGGTGCGGGAGTCCGCACCGACCCGCTTCTCCGAGCAGCTCTCGCTCCGGGTCGAGGTGGAGCCGGAGTCGAAGCTCCCGGTGGCCGCGGACTCCGATCGTCTCGTCGCCGTGACGGGCCACTTGATCCAGAACGCCCTCGAGGCGGCGGGCCCGAAGGGGCACGTGGAGGTTCGGGTGCGTCGCGAGGGCGACGCGGCGCTCTTCGAGGTGCAGGACGACGGCGGGGGGATGCTTCCGCGGCTCCTGCGCGAGCGGCTGCGGCGCCCCTTCGGGTCCGGCAAGCCTGGCGGCTATGGGATCGGCCTCTACGAGTGCGACCGCTTCGCGCGCGAGCTGGGCGGGCGGCTCGAGATCGATTCGGTCCCGGGTCGGGGCACCGAAGCCCGGCTGTGGCTTCCCCTTGCGGAGGCCGAGAACGTGGTGGCAACGAGACATGGCTGAGGGCCAGACGAAGCTTCTCGTCGTCGAGGACGACGAGTCGGCGCTGCGGCAGCTGCGGTGGACCCTCGACGAGTACGAGGTCCTGACGGCCTGTGATCGCGCCTCCGCCCTCGAACAGCTACGCGCCGAGCGCGTGCCAGTGGTACTGCTCGATCTGGGCCTTCCGCCGGACGCGGAGGGCGCCTCCGAAGGGCTGGCGGCGCTCGCCGAAATCCAGGACCTGGCACCCGAGACCCGGATCGTCGTCGTCACCGGCCGCGAGGAACGGGAGCACGCTCTCGCGGCGATCGACCTCGGAGCGCACGACTTCTACCAGAAGCCGGTGGATGCGCAGGAGATCCGACTGATCGTCGCCCGGGCCGTGCACCTTCACGGGCTCCGAGAGGAAAGCAATAGCCGGTCGTTCGCCGGGGACGAGGAGCCGATTCCCGGCATCATCGGCACGAGTGAGGCCCTGAAGCAGGTCTGCCGCACCATCGAGCGCGCCGCCCGCAGCGACATCAGCGTGCTGCTCTTCGGAGAGAGCGGGACCGGCAAGGAGGTGCTGGCCCGGGCCCTCCACGCGCTGAGCGCGCGCGCTGCGGCGCCGCTGGTGGCGATCAGCTGTGTCGCGATCCCGGCGACGCTGCTGGAGAGCGAGCTCTTCGGCCACGAGCGCGGCGCCTTCACGGGAGCGCTGCGCCGCCGATCCGGCCGGATCGAGTCGGCGCAGGGGGGGACCTTCTTCCTCGACGAGATCGGCGACATGCCCGTGGAGCTCCAGGCCAAGCTCCTCCGCTTCCTCCAAGAGCGCACCATTCAGCGGCTGGGCGGCGGCGAGGAGATTCCAGTGGACGTGCGGATCGTCTGTGCCTCGAACCGGGATCTGCGGGCGATGGTCGCCGAGGGCGGCTTTCGCGAGGACCTCTACTACCGCCTGAACGAGCTCTCGATCGAGGTGCCGCCGCTGCGCGAGCGCTCCGAGGACTGCGCGCTCCTGGCCCGCCACTTCTTCGAGCGCTTCCGCAAGCAGGCCCATCGCCCCCTGCGCGGTATCGCCCGCGGCGCCTTGGCGGCGCTGTCCCGCCACCCTTGGCCGGGCAACGTCCGGGAGCTCGAGAACCGCGTGAAGCGTGCGGTCCTGATGGCGGAGGGGACCGAGGTCACGGCTGCGGACCTCGAGCTCGGCTCCGAGGACGACGCGCAGCCGGAGGCCGACCTCAAGCGCAGGCTCCACGCGACGGAGCGCGATGCGCTCCTGGCCGCCTGGTCCGAGGCCGGGGGCAACGTCTCCCAGGTCAGCAGGATCCTGGGCGTGAGCCGTCCCACCGTCTACCGGATGCTGCGCGAGCACGGGCTGAAGATCTGACCGACCCTCCCGGCCGATCACCGATTCATTGTTGCGCCCGCCGGACTGGCGCATCGCGGCTTATTGAACCATTTCCTTTCCCCGTCCCTCCTTCCAAGCGCTCATCCAGCCTTGCCAAGTCGCTTTACACTCCTCGGCTGCCCGATCTGCGATCGGAACCCCTCGGAAGAAAAAGGGTTTCTTCGGCTCAGGAGGAAACGAGAGCCGGTCTTCGCTGTTCGAATGCTGTCAGTTCGGTTTACAGAAAGCGCGCACTGGCTTGCCGACCGTCGCTCCAAGCTATTGGAATCGCAGAAATTTCCAGAAGTGGAACGGTTCTTGCTCAATATTCCCGGCAGAGCCGACGTTCCGAGCCGTAGAGAGGAGAGGAGCCACAATGACTAAGACACTATCGATGGTGATGGCAGCGCTTTTTGGCCTGAGCATCGCGATGTCCGCCCAAGGCGCGCCGATCATCTACTTCGGCGAGGACCTCTCGCCGGGAGGCACCGTGCCCGCCGGGGGTAACGCCGAGACCGCCAGAGCCAGCTTTCTGAGTGGGCTCATTGGCGTGGGTAACGAGGACTTCGAGGGATTCGCCAATCTCACGTCGATCGGCGGAGCCGGGATCAACATCAGCTTCCCGGGCTCGTCCGGCGCCATCACGGCGAACCTGTCGGGCTTGGGCGGAATCTGCGACCAGACCGTGGGAGGGACAGTCGGAGGCATCACGTGCGGCTTCCAACGCTTCGCGACGTCTCCCGACAACTACCTGCAGAGCGCCTCTGGCGGGTTCGACCTTGCTTTCAGCGATCAGATCGCCGCTTTCGGCTTCTACGGGACGGACTTTGGAGACTTCTCAGGGCAGATGACGCTGACGCTGACCAATGGCGACAACGTGGTCCTAGAAATCGATCATACGCAAGGCTCAAGCGCTGGCGGCAACGTCCTCTTCTGGGGCTTCATCGATCCAGCCGTGACGTACACCGACATCGCCTTCACCAATACCGGTGGCGCTGGCGACGTGTTCGGGTTCGACGACATGGTGATCGGGGACGAGAGGCAGGTCGGCCCGGTGATCCCGGAGCCGAGTGCCGTAGCCCTCTACGGAGTGAGCATGCTCCTCGTGGGTATGGCGGTGCGACGGCGCCGCAGCTGACGAAGCCGCGATTCATCCAGGGAGCTTGAATCCAACGCCCCGCGCGTCCGCGCGGGGCGTTGCTGTCTCCAGGGATGTCCGAGGCCATCGAGACGTCAATCTGCTTGACACCTCCTCCACCCGGAGCGGTTGCGCCCGCACGGCTCGTCAAGGCCTGGTACGGCGCTCCGGTCCTCTGCCACCTGGGGCGTCCAGGTCGGAACCGGTTCTCCCCGCGGGGTGAGGGGAGGGCGTCAGGATCCGCTCGCGCCCGCACTTGAACACGTAGGTGACGTTCTTGTCGCTCAAGTGTGGAGGTTCTCTGAGAGCGTGCGCGCTCCCCCGATCCCTCGCGAGAAATCGAGTAGAGAAGTCGGGTTCTTTTCAAAGCAGAGGTGCCGGGTAGGGCTGCCTGTCCCCTTGGGCCATGAGGGGCCGGTCGCGTCTTGCCGACCGCGGTGGCGCGGCAGGAGCTGTCAATCACGTTTACAGTGGCGACGGGTCGGCTTCGCTCGCCCGGGCACCGAGGGTCGAAAAAAGCGTCCAAAATCGAATGCTTACGTGTGGGCGAGCGACGTACGCCTGATTGGCATCGATCGTGCACACTTGAACCTCGGTGTCGCGCTATACGCTCACCGCAGCGCTCCAACAGACCCGACCGAAAATCAGGAGTTCCTCAGATGCTTTCTCGACTCATCGGTCGGTCATACATGGTGCTGATGCTCGGATTCGCGACGCACGCAAGTGCCCTCAGCTTCACCCTGGATCAATCGTTCGGCGCCGTGGCGGCGAGCGGTGAGGTCGCCATCGACATCACCACGGCCATGGACGGCTTGAGCGCGACGATCCAGATCGATACGACGGATCTGACGTCGCCCGAGTTCGTCAAGGAGCTGTATCTCAACACCACCGATGTCAGCGCGCTCACCGGTCCCAACTTTGGCGCCAGCACTCCCAGCTTACAGAGCATGAGCTGGGGCAACGAATGCTGCAAGTCCGACGGCGATGGGAAGCACGACATCCTTCTGCAGTTCGCTAAGGACGCCGGTAGCCGACTGGAGGCGGGAGCGATCTACACCGTCGTCCTGGAGGGCATTGGCCTGACCGAGGCCATGTTCAACGATCTCGGCACGTTGAGCGACAAGGGACAGTTCCACGCCGTCGCGAAGATCAATTCCACGGGCGTTGATGGGGAGGGCAGCGACTGGATCGGCGACGGTAACGGCGTGATCCCGGAGCCGAGTGCCGTAGCCCTCTACGGAGTGAGCTTGTTCCTCGTGGGCATCGCGGTGCGGCGGCGGCGCAGCTGACGAAGCCACGATTCATCCAGGGAGCTTCATTCCAACGCCCCGCGCGTCCGCGCGGGGCGTTGGTGTCTGCGGGGGCGCCCGAGCCGGCCGGGTACGTCAATCGCCTTGGCACTTCCACGCCAGCGGATGGGCCCACGCGTTTATGTCAACGCGAAGTAGATGAGATGAGAAGGCCAGCCTCCTCAGCGGAGTATCGTGAGATCTCCAATGATTAGCGGGCTCACCACGAAGTGGGTCCCAAGGAGGAGACCTGGCATGGGCAAGGATATCACGTCGGTTGGCGGATTGACGATCGGACTGGATCTGGGGGACAAGCACACTGTGGGGTGCGTTCTGACTGGTTCGGGCGAGGTGGAGGAGATCTTCAGCGTGGCGACGACGATGTCGGCACTGGGTCGGACGATGGCGGGATTCGAATCCAGTCGCGTTGTGCTGGAAGTGGGGACGCACTCTCCATGGGTCAGTCGCCTGGTCGAGCAAGCGGGACACGAAGTGATCATCGCGAACCCGAGGCGGGTCCGACTGATTGCCGAGAACGACTCGAAGACCGACGAAGTGGATGCGGAGCTGTTGGCACGCTTGGGTCGAGTCGACCCCGGCTTGCTGAAGCCGATCGTTCATCGGGGGGAAAGAGCGCAGCACGATCGGATCCTGCTACTGGCTCGCGATGGCTTGGTTCGTTCCCGCACACAGCTCGTCAACCAGGTTCGTGGCTTCGCGAAGTCGCTTGGCCACCGGATGCCGTCGATCTCGACGGAGGCGTTCCCTCGGCGAGTTCGTGAGCAGTTCAGCAAGGACCTCTTCCCAGGGCAATCGGTGATGTTGGAGATGATCGATCGGTTGGCGCAAGAGATTCGGCGCATGGACCGAGAGGCGGAGAAGCTGTGCAACGACCGCTACCCCGAGACTGGGGTGCTTCGGCAGGTGAAGGGCGTGGGCGCATTGACCGCGCTGGGGTTCGTGTTGACGCTGGAAGACCCGAGCCGATTCGCGAAAAGCCGGACGGTAGGGGCGTATCTTGGCCTTCGGCCCCGCTCGAGACACTCGGGAGAGCAGCAACCTCAGCTGCGGATCACGAAGGCGGGCGATGAGCTGCTTCGCCGCTACCTGGTGGGGGCGGCGCACTACATCCTGGGGCCCTTTGGACCGGATACGGAGCTTCGTCGCTTCGGTCTGAAGCTCGCGGAACGAGGCGGCAAAGCCGCGAAGAAGCGTGCGGCGGTTGCCGTGGCGCGCAAGCTCTCGGTGCTTCTGCACCGCTTGTGGGTGACCGGAGAGGAGTATCAAGCGATCGGCTACGGACAGCCGACGCAGGAGGCTGCGTAGCTTCATGAGGCTCAACCACACCGCGTTCGGGGGACTGCGAGACATTTCTGGACCCTCGACCTAGAGAGGTCGAAAAGTAGATGGCAGCGCCCGGCGCCTACGAACCTCAGAGTGCACCGATCTCGGCAGAAGATCATGAAGAGTGCGGATGGAAGCGTGGTGGGGGCCTTGAGAGCAGCACGGATGTCACCAGGGCGACTTGGTGGAGAATGAAATGCGGGAGACTTGACGGAGCTGGCCTTCTCATGGAAGCGACGCTTCCGCGATCTCCCACCCTCCTCGTCGCCCAGACCCGCGGCGCCGACGCCCTCCACCGCCGTCCGAATCGCCGGGGCGATCAGCTCGACGAGCTCGAGCTCGCCACGGTGCGGCGGGCGGGGGCGTCGGCGGGAGGCCAGCACCTCCAGGGTCGGGCGGTCATCGCGCAGGAGCGGGCCCGGCCCCAGGACCTCGCGGGTCGCGGCGAAGCTGGCGACGCGGCGCCGGGCGAGCTCCTCGCGGCTGCTGATCCCAAGCCGTCGCAGGGCGGCCGCCGCCGGCTCGCCCGTCGCCGCGAGAAGCGGGTCCAGAGTCAGGGGAGGGCCGGGCGCGTTCCGCGCCACGACGAGCAGATTGTCGGCGCCCCACCAGATCGGCATTGAGGCGATCAGAGGAGTGCCATGAGCCAGCAACGATACTCGCCCGAATTCAAGGACAAAGCCGTCCGCCAGGTAACTGAGCGTGGTCATTCTGTCCAAGAAGTCGCCAGGTTCAAGGAGTAAGCGGCCTAAGACGACATTCCCCTGTGATTTCCCCTATGATGCTTGGGCGCCTGGCAGCGGGATGGTCCGGCGCTACGCTGCGAGCCGGGCGGGTCCGGTCCGCGAGGGATACCCGGGGACGAGAACAACGAGAACAGGATGGCGAACCAGCAGCGCCGCAGGTCCGGGCGAGGTCTGACGCTGCTCGCAGCCGGCCTTCTGGCCGTCGCGACACAGGGGGCCATGGTGCAGGCGGGAGAGCCGGGCTCCGGGCTGGCCGAGGCGATCCAGGCCTCCGACCTCATCGTCGTGGCGCGCGTCATCGGGCTGATCGACACCAAGCCCGCTGCGCGAGCACGAAAGGCCCGCGAGGCCCACTGGATCGAGGTCAGGCGGACTCTCAAGGGCCCCGAGGAGTCAGGCCAGCGATTCCTTGCTCTCCCCAACGGGCTCGCTTGGGTGGACGGGGACTCGTACGTCCTGTTCCTCAAGCGGATCCGCGCCGACCAGGTTGCCGCCCTCCCGGAGCGGTTGCTCGAGGCGACGGACGTGACCATCTCGGAGGTCGTCTCCGAGGTGAACGCCCAGGGTGGCGAGGTGAGCGCGAGGCGGGCGATCTGGATGCGATACGAGGGCAGCTGGGGAGCCGGCCTGATCGCGGAGCTCGTCGTCACGACGGAAGGCGAAGTCCAGTGGAAGAGGCGACGGGGCGAGGGCGAGGAGCGATCGCAGTACGAGGAGCTGGTGGGGACGTCGTCCGCAGAGGAAATCGAAGCGCTCATCCGTCAGATCGAGGCGGCGGGACCGGGACCCATCGTTGATGACGCCGGGAGTCTGACGGTGCGCTGGATCGGCGGGGACGGGAGAGCTCGGGTGAAGGCCTTCCTCATGCCGCAGAAACCCCCTTCGGTCGAACTCCTGGAGGCGGCCGAAGCCCTGGCTCGCGCGGCGGCTCAAGCGAAGTAGAGCGACTCGTTGCGACACCCGGAGGGTGTCAACTTTCTTTACGCTCCGACGCGCGGCGCCTGGGGCGCTCGATCCTGCTCACCGCGCCCGGTAACCCGGCGAGAGAGTTCAGAAATCCCGGGCAGAGGGGTGGTTGGAGAGCTGATTCCCGCTGACCCACGGGTGTCAACGCCGTTTACACCGCCTTCTCCGGAGGCCGTAGCCGTCGCCGTAACCGGTTGATTTCAATGAGGTCATGGTCTTGGCACGCCCTGTGCGTATAACCGCAGGTAGCTTTCTGCCGGAATCCGGAGGAGCGCGGAATCCAGGAAAAGAGGAGGAGTAACATGAGCACCCGGAATTCGCGGCGAGTAGGCCTTCTTACGATGATCGCGATCTTGCTAGTGGCCCATGCACCGGCGGCCTCCGCGCTGACCATCACACGGCTCTTCGGCGCCGGCGCGGCGCCCGCGGCTACGACCGGGACGGGCACCCTGAATTCCGTCGTCAACTGGGCGGCCGATCAGTGGGAGGCGCTGATTCCAGACGCGCACACCGTGACGATCACCTTCGACTGGGCATCGCTGCCCGACCCCACCGGGACCCTCGGCTCGCACGGGCTCACTGGTCAGGGCGGAGTTCCGAACCGGGAGACCTCGGCGACGATCGATTTCGACAACGACGGCTCAGTAGGCACGTGGTTCCTGGACGGCACTCCGGGAGTCAACGGGGAGTACAGCACCTTCACCCAGTTCGTGGCGGACCTGGGAGGCGGGGCTATGACGACCGGGCTCGAGTTCACCGGCGCGTCCGGAGCTGCCGCGGGGAACTTCGACCTCGTGTCGGTCGCCATCCACGAGATCGGCCATTCGCTCGGGCTAAGCTCCGCCAACTTCAGCTTCCAGGCCGAACGCGGCGACAACGACGTCGACGTCACGTCCGGGACCTTCGCCGGGGCGGCGATTGCCCTTAATGCGGCCACCGCGCACACCGCCCTCGCGAACAGCCTGATGTGGCCGTTCACCAACCCGGGGGAGCGCCACCTCATCAGCGAAGCCGACCTGATGGCCAACTGTCAGATCAGCCAGTTCAGCGACTGCCTCAACCAGAGCGGCCCGGTGATCCCGGAGCCGAGTTCCGTAGCCCTCTACGGAGTTAGCCTGCTCCTCATAGGTAGGGCGCTGCGACGGCGCCGCAGCTGACGAAGCTACGATCCAGGGAGCTTGATTCCAACGCCCCGCGTATCCGCGCGGGGCGTTGGCGTTTGCAGGGCCGCCGCGGCCACCGGGCGCGCGATTCGCTTTGAAAGCTGCTCCGCCGCTTGCCACTGCGTCAACCGCCTCTCAACCACCCGGCCCAGCACCTCGAGCCGGTCCAGCTCCTTCGCACTCATCGTCAGGGTTCTCGCACCGTCCATGTCGGCCTCCAGGGCCGACACGATGCCTGGAACCGGACATTTCTAAATCGGTACTACAGATTAACGTCCGATAATGAAGAGGGTCGTATGGGGAGCGCGGCCGAGTGGGATCCCCGCGTCGATCCCGGAGCGCGTCGGCCGCGCTCCCCATACGATCGTTTTGAACGAAGCCGCTATCTCGGATGTGGTCCTTGGAGATTCAATCGGGGACGAGCCCGGGGCGAGGTCTGCGGTTCGCGACGACGCAGGCACAGATCGGAGCGAAGCGGTCCGGAGTAGGAACGCCGGGGCTCGGTGGGGGTGGGTCTAAGCCATAGCGAGAGTTCCCCCGGCTATGCCGGGGAGGCCGTCAAAGTTCAACAATTCCAGGAATAGGCAAGCAGATACTCCCTTCCGTGAGCCGGCAAAGCATCACGGAAGGGAGATCTGTTTGTCCGAATACAGACGTACGAATCATACAGAGTGGGACTGCAAGTATCATATCATCTTCATCCCGAAGTACAGGAAGAAGGTTCTATACGGGAAGCTTCGAGACCGCCTCGGAGGGGTCTTTCGGCGACTGGCGCACCAAAAGGAGAGCGAGGTTGAGGAAGGGCACCTGAGGGTCGACCACGTTCACATGATGTTGTCGATCCCGCCGAAGTACTCGGTGGCCACGGTCGTGGGATTCCTGAAGGGGAAGAGCGCGATCTGGATCGCGCGCAACTTTGGGGAGGCCACGCGGGGGTTCATTGGAAAGAACTTCTGGGCACGCGGTTACTTTGTATCGACAGTCGGCCGGGACGAGGAAGTGATTCGGGACTACATCCGGCGCCAGGAGTCGGAGGACCGGAGGATCGATCAGCTCGGACTGCTGTAACAAGAGGCCCCCCAATGGGGGCCCCAAGGCGACGCGTAGCGTCGCCGTCAAGCCGGCTTTGCCGGCTCACATTCTTGATGCCCCCGGCTCTGCCGGGGGAGCAGTCACCGGCGAGCAGCCGGGTTGAGGACGAGGGGGCGGTGCGGCGGCGCGCGAGTGATCGCGGCCGGATCGAGGTCGTCGAGGTGATGGAAGGGCTCGTCGAGGTCACGAGGAGTCCAGGATCTCGATCGGCGCGGTCGCGCCATCGAGCTTGTCGACCTCAGCGATGACGACCATGCGGCCCTCGCTGCAGGCCGGGCAAAGGCGGAGGTCGACGCCGGTGAGGCGGAGCAGCTTTTCGAACAGGCTCTCGGAAGCGGGCAGAGGCGGGGGTGCTTGCGCAGCCAGCAGCTCACGGCAGCGCGCGATGCGCTGCCTTCGCGAGCGGTTGGCGAGCAGTCCGTAGTGGCGGATGCGAACGAGGCCTTTGGGCAGCACGTGGAGGAGGAAGCGGCGGATGAGCTCCTGGACGGAGACCTCCATGACCTTGAGGCGCTTTTGGTCGGCGTAGTCCCGGTAGCGGAAGGCGACGCGGTCTCCGTTCACCCGCAGGATCCGGCGGTTCGAGATCGCGATGCGATGGGTGTAGCGCCCGAGGTACGCCAGCACGCTCTCGGGTCCCGCGAAGGGGGGCTTGGCGTAGACGACCCAGTCCTGCCCTCGAAGCGTGTGGAGGAGAGCGGGGAGGGAGTCGTCGGAGCCGAGTTCGCCCCGGTCGAAGCGCTGTCGGAGGCCGTCGAGGAACTTGCCGCGGAAGACCTTTGCGAGGGCGCGCACGGGGAAGAGGAAGCTCGGGTGCCGCGGCGGGATCCAGCGGGAGGCGTCGGAGGCCAGGGCGCCTCCGGTGACGATGCAGTGCAGATGGATGTGCTGCGAGAGGGTCTGGCTCCAGGTGTGGAGGATGACCGTGAAGCCGAGCTCTCCGCCCAGGTGCTTCGGATCGCGAGCGAAGGTCTTGAGCGTGTCCGAAGCCGCGCGGAAGAGGAGATCGTAGATCACGCGGGGCCGGGCCAGAGCCAGGCGGTTGAGGGCGTGGGGCAGGGTGAAGACGACGTGGAAGTAGGGAATGGGGAGCAGGTCGGCGCGCCGGGCCTCGAGCCAGTCCTCCTGGGCGAGGAGCTGGCACTTGGGGCATTGGCGGTTGCGGCAGGAGTGGTAGACGGCGCGGCGGTGGCCGCAGTGGTCACACTGCTCGAGATGGC
>Ga0255055_10000850_pt1 | contig 23357 bp, 24 predicted proteins | sample JV7_2_27_MG_FD_188633 | JGI IMG/M metagenome (GOLD analysis project Ga0255055, IMG submission 188633) | Seawater microbial communities from Jervis Inlet, British Columbia, Canada - JV7_2_27 | ecosystem: Environmental > Aquatic > Marine > Inlet | place: Canada: British Columbia | collected...
GATGCCGAAGCAGAGCGGCACGTCCGATAACTTGAGGAAGACTCAGGGTAACAGCCGTAGTATCGTGTGGGCGATGCCGAAATAGAGCAGCACGCCGAACATGTCCATCACCGTCGTTATGAAGGGCGCGGACACAAGGGCCAGGTCGGTTCTGAATCGACGGGATAGAAACGACAGGGCTCCCCCTACGAGGGTTGCCATCACTGAGATACCGAACAGGGTAGTGCTTACGACGATCGCTACCCGCAGGTCCCGGCATTGATTCATAAACATTCATAGCACAGCCATTATGACGTCCTGTCATGGCCCATGTATGTGTCACTAATCTATCTGAACTAGATCATCCAGAAAAGCCCAGTTTCTGGCATCTGCCTGTTGTCTGTGCGGGTTGATATCAGCCCGTTCGATCATAGTGTCACCAGTTCCTATCGGGCAGGGAGTGTGTCTGGAGCCTGGCCTGAGCAGGGAGCCCCGAGGGTTAACAATTTGCTAACATTTCTGATATAACATGAAAGTGACACCGAAGGGACCCAGGAGGTCGGAGTTGGCTGAGAAGAAGGTTCTCGTAGTTGATGACGATATTAAGACCGTGGATCTGATCATGCTGTACCTGAACAGGGACGGCTACGAGGTTCTAACTGCTCATGACGGGGTTGAGGCCCTGCGAGTAGCCCGGGATGGGAATCCCGACCTCATTGTGCTCGACCTTATGCTTCCCGACATGGATGGCCTCGAGGTCTGTCGCACTCTCAGAGATGAGTGCGATGTGCCGATCATAATGCTTACCGCCAGGACGACCGACCAGGACAAGCTGACTGGACTCGACTCTGGAGCAGATGACTATGTGACGAAGCCGTTCAGTCCCAGGGAGCTGGCGGCCCGGGTACGGGCGGTGCTGAGGCGTCTTCCCGGAGAACGCGGCCCGGTGGAGATCACACATGGCGAACTCACTATGAACTTCGTCAGACGGGAAGCCTGGCTTGCCGGAAAGCCGCTGACCCTGACGGATGTTGAGTTCAAGTTGCTGGGGGTTCTCTGTCGTGAGCCGGCCCGGGTCTTCAGCCGGGGAGACCTCATCGAAAAAGCTCTGGGCTATGGCTTTTCGGGTTTCGATCGCACCATAGATGTTCACATACTTAACCTGCGCCGCAAGATCGAGCCGTCGCCGAACCATCCCAGGTACATAAAGACGGTATACGGAGCGGGCTACAAGTTCGTCGGAGATGAGGAGTGATACACAGCCTGTGGTTCCGGCTGCTGATAGCTTTCGCGCTGGTGATCGTGGTGACCATCGGCACCGTCTACGGCTTCGTCAGCAGGGGCATCAGAGGAGAAATCGAACGTTACGAGGAGATAAGGGAGCAGATCTACATCGTTGAGACACATGAAGTGCTGGCTGGTCATTATCATGATTACGGTAGCTGGGATGGTGTTCAGTATGTTGCTGGGAACATGTCGGCCGTGTCAGGGTCGCGTATCATATTGACTGATGTGGCCGGTGTGGTAATCGCTGATTCGAAGAATGAATTGCGAGCAGGGGACCAGTTTCAGCCCGACTCAACTGACGCTCTTCGGGGCAACTACTTCGTGGTATTCTCCGAGGACTGGGAGGAGCCGATCACTCTCACCCTCTATATGGAGCCGGGGCAGTTGGGCGGCGACGATGCTGGTTCGCCACAGGCATTTGCTGCCGCCATTAACCGCTTTCTCATACTGGGTGGGTTGCTCGCAGTTGCGATCGCTCTGTTGTTGACGTTTGCCCTGTCGCGAAGGATGTCCTCGCCCATAGGTGCCCTGGCCACGGCTGCCAGGCGATTGGGAAGCGGGGAGTTGTCGCAGAGGGTGAGACTCAGGGAGAAGGGCGAAGTACAGGAACTCGCTCAAGCGTTCAACACTATGGCAGCTGATCTGGAGCACGCAGAGCAGTTGAGGCGCAACCTGGTTGCAGATGTTGCCCATGAACTGAGAACTCCTCTATCCAATGTCCAGGGCTACCTGGAAGCTATCCATGATGGAGTGATGAAACCAGATGCGGCCACCATCCGTTCTCTCAATGAGGAGGCAGTTCTTCTGTCGCGGCTGGTCGATGAGCTGCAGGAGTTGAGCCTTGCCGAGGCCGGTGAGCTTAAGATGGTCTTCCAGACGGAGGATGTCGCTGACCTTATCAGGCAGGCGATGGCCTCCTGGCAGCCACAGGTTGCAGCTAAGGATATATCCCTTTCGGCGGACCTGCCCGAAAAGCTCCCGCCGGTGAAGATCGACTGGCAACGAGTAAGCCAGGTGCTCTATAATCTGCTCGAGAATGCTGTGTCTCATACAGGCAAGGGCGGCACCATCGTTGTCGCTGCTGCAAAGCAGGGCCATTGGGTGGAGGTTGCCGTATCTGACACGGGGGAAGGCATTCCCGCCGCTGATCTGCCCAATGTCTTTGAGCGTTTTTACCGGGTCGACAGGTCACGTGCCAGGGCTACCGGGGGCAGCGGCCTGGGACTCACCATCGCCAAGCGCATGGTGGAAGCTCACGGTGGGAGGATCGAGGCCCAGAGTAAACTGGGAAGGGGCAGCCGCTTTTCATTCACCGTCCCCATCTCGGTGGGATTGCTGTGAATTGCCACACAGGGGGGTTTAGATCATGCGCTCCTGCCGGTCGACGAAGTTGCTGCGAGGGTGGCTCGGGAGGAATCTGCATATGAGCATGAAGCTGTTGTTCGGTCTCCTGGCCCTAGGGGTGACCATGATAGTGGTGGGTCTGGTGATAGTGTTTGTAGGACTGCCGTAGTTCGGCCCGGTCCTTCAGCCTCCATTCCGGCTGCTCCGACTCTCGGACTACGTCATGGGGGCAGTCCGGTTGATGTGGGTATCAGGGTCAGCCGGTGGCCGGACTTGGTGCCAGACCTTCGAAGATGCGCTTGAGGTCGGGTTCGTCCAATGTCTCGCGAGATATGAGCTCTTGAGAGAGCTGTTTCAGTTTCTCCTTGTTGGCGGTAAGGACCTTCTTGGCGGTACTGTAGGCCTGCTGGACGATGGCGTGAACCTCGGCATCGATGGCATCGGCTATCTTGTCGCCATAGTCCTTGTGCTCGCTGATCTCACGGCCCAGAAAGACGAGTTCCTGTTTCTGACCGAACGTCCGTGGACCCAGCTTTTCGCTCATGCCGTACTCAACGACCATCTTTCTGGCCAGCTTGGTCGCCTTCTCGAGGTCGTCTTGAGCGCCGGTAGTTACGTCGCCGAATATGATCTCCTCGGCCACACGTCCGCCCAGGCCCACGGCCAGCCTATCGTGGAATTGCGACTTTGTCCAGAGATAGCGGTCTTCCGCCGGCAAAAAGCGCGTCCAGCCACCTGCCATGCCACGAGCGACAACTGAGATCTTGTGGACGGGGTCGGCATTAGGCAACATCCTCGCGGTAAGGGCATGCCCGCTTTCGTGGTAGGCGATTATCTCCTTCTCCCTGGGGCTTATCACCCGGCTTCTTCTCTCCGGTCCGGCCATTGTCCGATCGGCGGCATCCTCAAGCTCCTTCAGTGTTATGTCCTTGCGGTTACGGCGGGCAGCCAGGATGGCGGCTTCATTGACAAGATTGGCCAGGTCGGCTCCGCTGAATCCGGGCGTACCCTTGGCAACGGTCTCCAGATCGGCGTCCTTGGCCAGCGGCTTGCCTTTGCCGTGCACCTCCAGGATCGCCTTGCGGCCCTTTATGTCGGGCAGGTCGATTACTATGTGGCGGTCGAAGCGGCCGGGACGGAGCAGGGCCGGATCGAGGATGTCGGGGCGGTTGGTGGCAGCCATGACGATGACGTTGACGCTGGTATCGAAGCCATCCATCTCGGCCAGAATCTGGTTGAGCGTCTGTTCCCTTTCGTCGTGTCCTCCGCCGAGACCCGCTCCACGGTGTCGGCCTACCGCGTCTATCTCGTCAATGAACATCAGGCACGGCGCATTACGCTTGGCCTGCTCAAACAGGTCCCTGACCCTGGCCGCCCCCACACCGACGAACATCTCGACGAACTCACTTCCACTGATAGAGAAGAATGGCACCCTGGCCTCTCCCGCTATGGCTTTGGCCAGCAGAGTCTTGCCCGTTCCCGGAGGGCCTACGAGGAGCACACCCCTTGGAATACGTCCACCGAGGGTCTGGAATTTCTGGGGAGCCTTGAGGAACTCCACTACTTCCTGAACCTCCTCTTTGGCCTCCTCTGCCCCGGCGACATCGGCAAACGTAACATCGGGTCTGTTGTCGAGACGCAATCGTGCCTTGCTCTTGCTGAAGTTAAAGGCCTGAGTGCCGGCACCGCGCGCGGCGCGAAAGAAGAGGAAGTAGAACAGGGCGCCGAGCAGAACAATCGGCAGGAGCACTGTAAGGGCTATCGAGCCCCAGTCGAATCCGCTCTCAACCGCGTAGAACTGTATTCCTTCGGCCCGAAGGTTGACTCCCTCTCTTTCCAGGTAATCGACAACAGCATCGGTATCACCCCTGAACACCGTCGTGACTAGGGCCTTGTCGTCCTTCAGGCCGGTCAGCTTCTGGCCGTCATGTTCTATGGTGTCGATTTCCTGTTGCTGAGCCGCCTCAACGAACTGGAACAGGCTTACCTCCTCAGGTCTTCCGGCCAAGCTGTTCAAGGCGAAGAGAACGAGAGCCACCACTGCTACCAGCAGTAGCATGTAGAAGAAGCCGCTACGCCACCATTTTGCCTGCATGTAACTGTACTGTGTCAGTATAGCAGAAATGCGGCAGGCTGAGAAACGGTGCTATCTGGCCGGTCTGAGGGGTTGCCGTCTCAGTTGCGGAGCCTCGCTGTTCACAGGTCAGATCGGGCTGTTCACGGTCTACCGCAGGTGATATACTAGAGGAGGAGGTTATCGGCTTTCTGGAAGCAGAGGGAATAGCGCGCCTGGCGACGGAACTGGCGTCCGACAAGCAAGCAAGGGATATTGCCCTGCTGGACGTGAGGGCCGTGTGCTCCTTTGCCGACTACTTCGTCATCTGCACAGGAGATAACTGGCGTCATGTCGAAGCTATCTGGAAAGACATCGCTGAGGTCCTCAAGCGCAAGGGAGTGTTGCCCCTTCACAATGAAGGGACTCCCGACTCTGGGTGGGTGCTGACCGATTTCGGCCCGGTTATCGTTCACATATTCGCGCCAACAGAGAGGGACTATTATCAACTGGATAAGCTGTGGGATAAGGCGGTCCCGGTGGTCAGGATTCAGTAGATCCAGCGATCGATCGCGCGGTCGTAGCTCACGATTTCGTCCGCTGTGAAGAACAGGTCTATCTCCGTCGAGGCGTTCTCCAGCGAATCCGAGCCGTGTATCAGGTTGTGCCCTATGTCCATGCCCATGTCACCCCTTATTGTGCCCGTGGAGGCCTTGGCCGGATCAGTTAGCCCCGCCATCTGCCTTATCGCCTCCACTGCATTGTTGCCCTGAAACACTATGGCGATGATCGGGCCGGAGGTGATGAAACGCACCAAGTCTTCGTAGAACGGCTTGCCCTTGTGAATGGCATAGTGTCTCCGGGCCAGGGCTTCATCCATTCGCAGCATTCTCATGGCAACCATCTTGAGTCCCTTCTTCTCCAGGCGGGAGATGATCTCACCCGCCAGACCGCGTTGTACCGCATCCGGTTTGATGAGTACCAGGCTCTTCTCCATCTTCAAATGGCTCCTTTCTAGACCCTTGTGAGGAGGGTGATCAAATCCAGATTCTCCAGTGAATCAACTACTCTGTCGGCCTCCTCGAGTTCCTGCGGAGGACGCGTGCTCGCTACGGCCAGGCATCTCATTCCCGCAGCTCTGGCTGCCTTCACGCCGAGGGGAGAGTCCTCGATCACCAGACAATCACCGGGCGTCAGCCCGAGCCTTTCGGCAGCCGTAAGGCATATCTGAGGACTGGGTTTGCTTTCGGAGACGTCTCGACCGCAGACAATGCAGTCAAACACCCCTTCCAGGCCTAGTTCACCCAGGACCAGTTCGATGTTCTCAACCGGCGCCGAAGATACGAGGCCCAGCCTGAATTTGCCTCTTCTGATGCTGTGCAGCAGGCTTACCGCCCCGGGAAGGGGCTTGATATTCCCCGCGGCCTTCCTTCGAAACGCCTCTTCCTTGTCCCCTGCTATGGATGTCACATCCTCTGCGGAGAGGTTGTCATTGATCACGCTTCTGACTATGAAGTCGTTTCGTGCACCGAAGAGCCTGGAGAAGTCCTCCTCGGTGAACCGTATTCCGCTCCTGGCGAATGTCTCCTCCCATGCGGCGAAGTGGATCGGGCCGGTATCTGCGATCACGCCGTCCATATCCCAGAGGATGGCCTTATTCGAGTGTCTCATGACGTAGTACAGGAAGTCGCCTTCGGCTATGACTGAACTATCGCTGTGGGTAAGCAGGGCTCGGACTTCCACCAGTCTTCTCGTCAGTTTGGTAACCCGGGCGGAGGCACGCAGAGGCTCGCTGACCGATGCTATCTTCTTGAACTTCACCTCGCTCTTACCGGTAACGGCGAACTCAACGCCTTTGCAGAGAATGGCGTAGAAGGCGAGTTCATCAAGGAGTGTAAACAGAATGCCACCGTGTATCGCATCGTTCCAGCCCTGATGAAACTGCCCGGGGGTGAAGTCCGCGATGACCTGATCTCCATCGTGAACCGGCTTCAGCCTGAGACCTATAGGGTTCTCCTGCCCGCAGGCAAAGCAGAATCTCGTCGTGTACTCGACAGCTAGTCTGGAGAACTCCACTTGTCCTTCTCCCTCGTTTCGCCGACAGTGATAAAGCGGGGTGTCCTGGCTCTCGGCTTCGTTATGTTGGGAGGCCGAAGGTACAGCGGCTGGAGCGTCGCCGGGTCGTCCCGTGCTCCTTTGCTCAACCGTCGGTATCCTAACGCAGCCAGAGCGCTGCCCCTGAATGGGGTGTTGCCCGTGGGAATTATAGCCTTCTCACCCAGACTCTGCAGCATGTCGCTCATAACATCCGCGGGTATTTCGCCGCAGAAGAGCGTCCTCCGCCTGGTCTCGCGGCACAGAGCCCTCACCGTAGTTAGGTGTGTCTCTTCCAGGCAGTGCCATTCATCATTCTCCTGTCGGTAGAGTGCTGTGGCTATCTCCTCACGGCCGGCCCTGTGAATCGGCCGAAGAGGAAATCCGGTGAAGCCAAAGGTGAAAGCCTCGGCCTCCAGCGTGTCTACACCGAGCAGCGGGACCTCCAGGACAAGTGCCAGCCCCTTGGCAGTGCTTATGCCCACGCGGAGCCCGTTGAAGCTGCCCGGGCCTCTGGCTACGATGACTGCTTCCACAGAACTCAGCCTGACTCTCGCCTGCCTTAGCAGGCTGATCAGATTAGGGAGCAGTTCCCTGCTGTGGTTGCTGGCAGTGAGCCAGGCAAACGAAGACTGCGCCTCACCCTCATGAGAGAGGGTGACGCTGGTCCTGTTGGAGGAAGTATCTATCGTCAGTTCCATAGGGGAAACCCCGAACGCCCTTCCTGAGGCGATGTTGTGCACCGCGTCGAGACACAGGGCGAGCATGATAGAACAAGATCCACGAGGTCAAGCATACTGCATCTTCAGGCTGAGCCCTGCCCTCCTTTTCAGATCACCGGTCAGTTCCAGGTAGCGTTCGCCCCGCGGCCTCAGGACGATGCTGCGTTTCATCTGAGATTCCGGGTCATATTGCATCGAGACATGCATGCCCTCATCGGGTACTATCCCCGGGCCCTTATCCGCCCATTCGACGACGCAAACTCCGTCGCCGTATAGATAGTCCTCCAGACCCAGGTCGGCGACCTCGCTGACGTGTTCCAGGCGGTAGAGGTCGATGTGGTACAGGGGAAGCCTGCCGTGATACTCCCTGAGTAAGACGAAGGATGGACTGAAGGCATGTTCCTTCACTGCGAGTCCCTGCGCGATGCCCTGGACAAGGCAGGTCTTTCCCGCTCCCAACTCGCCTACGAGTAGGAAGACATCAGCGTTCCGGGCCAGTTCACCCAGATAGCTTCCCAGTAGTTGAGTTTGTTCCGGGCTGTCTGAATCTACTCTTAGAGATCTCATCCCTGAAGTGCTGCCATCCTCCTCTATCGTAGGGAATGGCATCTCCCTTACTGTCCACCACGGTCACCCTTGTTTCATGATCATCTTCTGTGATGTCACCGATCACGGTCACCGGGCAATCCAGGGCCAGCTTGACCCGGGCCAGGCGGTCCTCATCGGCGGTGAACAGAAGCTCGTAGTCCTCTCCGCCGCAAAGGGTCAGTTCCCTGTGGTTGGGAAAATGGGCTTTGAGTGCCTGGTGTACCGGCACCCGGTCCATCCAGATTCTGGCGTTGACCCTGCTCATCTCGCATATGTGGTCAAGGTCGGCAACAAGTCCATCGCTTGTGTCTGTAGCGGTCCTGATTCCCTGGTCGACAAGGACCTGTCCCTCTCTTATCCTCGGAACTGGTCTGAAGTGAGCCCGTCTGAGGATTTCGGCTACTTCCTGATCGAGCACCGTCTTGCGTGTAAGCATCTCCAGCCCGGCCGCCGAGAGCCCCGGATATCCGGTGATGGCGATCCTCTCTCCGGGAGAGGCTGTCGATCGTCTCAGTATCGGTGCACCTCTGGAGCGGCCTATGACTGTTCCGGTTATTACCACGAATGGGGCGGTGGAGATGTTGCCTCCGACTATCGCCACTCCGCATTGGCGGGCGAAGTGTGCCAGGGCTCTGCAGAACTCAGATACGTAATCTGCGTCGAGTTGGCCGGGGAGCGCCAGGGACATCAATGCGTATTCGGGAACACCACCCATAGCGGCTATGTCGCTGAGGTTCACTGCCAGCGCCTTCCAGCCCAACTCCTGCCAGGTGACGATGCCCAGATCGAAGTGTACGTCCTGCACAAGAGTATCTGTAGTAGCCATCTGAACCGTGCCGTCGCTCCGCCAGGCTGCTGCATCGTCACCTGTGTCTACCAGGATCTCCTGCCACGGGGTCTCTGCGCAGTCACGGTATTCGGCGATTATGGTTCTTATGCGGTCGATCAGGCCGAACTCCCCTAAGTCAGATACTCTCATCGAAGGTATTATAGCACCGGCTTCATATGCTGTTCTAGCATTCAGGCAGTTCCGCCGAGCGCGGCAGCATCATTGGGCAACATGCCCGGCTGCAGTTAACCGTTGAGAACCGGCCTTGTTGTCATTTTTCGCGCTGTGATATAATGACTGGGTTATGCGTGATTACGAATTGGTAGCTATAGTCAACCCTGAGCTTGATGAAGACGGAGTCTCGCGGATCATCGATAGGGTGGCTGAGTCTATAGGCGGGCACGGTGGAGAGGTGGAGGAGGTCAAGAGGTGGGGGAGGAGAAAGCTCGCCTATCCTATAGATAAGTTCATGGAAGCGGACTACTTCCATGCGCGGTTCAAGTTGGGTCCGAAGCCGGTCAAGGAATTGGAGGGAGAGATGACCGCCTCAGGGGACATTCTGCGGTATCTTGTTGTGAAGCTGAGCGACTGACATGGCAAGCCTGAACAAGATCATACTGATCGGTAACGTAGGTGGTGACCCGGAGATGAGGTACACGCCCAACGGCAAGGCCGTTACGTCATTCACTGTGGCCACCAACCATCGTTACAATACCGCCTCCGGAGAGACCAGGGAGGAAACCGATTGGTTCAGGATCAGCGCCTGGGGTAAGCAGGGTGAGATGTGCAATCAGTATCTGTCCAAGGGCAGGCAGGTTTACGTGGAGGGGAGACTCCACGCCAGGAACTGGGAAGCGCAGGACGGGCAGATGCGGACCAGCCTTGAGGTGACTGCAGACAGGGTGTTGTTCCTCGGTAAGCGAACTGCGGCTGCCCTTTCTGAAGAAGGGGATATCGAGCCTGAGGACATACCTTTTGACTAGAATGGAGGAGAGAAGATTTGGCTGATATCGGAAGACCAAGAAGGAGGGGTTTTACGCCCCGGCCATCGATTTGTCCCTTTTGTAAGGGGAAAGTGAGGATTGACTACAAGGATGCCTCGATGTTGGCTCGCTATATCACCAATCAGGGCAAGATAGTGTCGCGACGGAGGGGCAGAGCCTGTGCGAAGCACCAGAGAGCCCTGTCACACGCTATCAAGAGAGCTCGCTACCTTGCTATGTTGCCCTATGCACCAACTCATATTTGGAAGACAGGAGGCGTGGGCCTATCACGGTCGACGGTATAAGGAATGCCAAAGCGTACTTATCAACCCAAGAGGATTCCCCGTAAGCGCAGCCTTGGGTTTCGTGCTCGAATGTCCACAAGAGGGGGAAGAGCGGTGCTCAGGGCAAGGCGTCTTAAGGGGAGGTACAAGCTCACTCCAGTCTAGCGCCATCCTGTGTATGAAGGAGCCGCGAGCCTTAAGCACCAGGGCGCAGTACACAGTGGTCTACGAACAAGGCAGAACATGGGTGAATGGCTTGGCTGTGATGAAGGCGACACCCAATAACCTGTCCCTTAGTCGGTACGGTTTCTCTGTGAGCAAGAAGGTGGGCAAGGCGGTGAGGCGCAATCGCGTGAAGCGGTTGCTCAGGGAGATAATGAGGGAGCAACCGCTGAAGCCCGGGTGGGATATCGTCTTCATCGCGCGGCCTCAGGCGGCCGGTGCCGGCTTTCGCCAGATGCAGAGGGCGGTAACCGGGCTCCTGGCGCGGGCGCACCTGCTGGAAAGCTACGAATGAGTCGAATAGCTCTGGGTTTGATAAAGCTGTACCAGAACACCCTGTCCAGGGTCATGCCTAGCGTATGTCGTTTCAGACCTACATGCTCTCAGTATGCTCTTGAGGCCGTGATGAGATACGGGTTTGCTCGAGGCGTCGCGCTGGCAACCAAGAGGTTGGTCCGCTGTAATCCCTTCACCGAAGGGGGATATGACCCTGTACCCTAGCTGTCTATCGAGATGAAGCGAATCAAGATATCATTCCTTATTGTGGTGGTGCTGCTCACATCGCTCATGGCCTCCTGCATTCCGGGGCAGGGGCAGCCGGCAAGCGGATGGTCGGGGACAGCGTTTCGCGATGGCGTCATCTATGTCGGCACCGGGGATGGGACGGTAGTTGCCATCAACGCAACCAGTAGAGAAGAGCAATGGCCTAATCCTTATTCCTTTGCTACTGAGGGTAGTGGGGGCTTGGCGTGTGGTCCGGCGATCGTTGCTGATGCTATATATGCCACACCGATAGTGGACGGAGGTTCAGTTTATGTCGGCACCTATAGTGGCAGAATGTACGCGCTAAGCACAGCCACGGGTGCCCGCAGGTGGTCTTACCCTGAAGACGGCAATATCGGGGCCGTAGTGGGTAGCCCGGTTGTAGCTGATGAGACTATCTATATCAGCACCTCGGATGGCATGGTTTATGCGCTATACATAGGTAATGGGGACGTTAGGTGGCAAGATCGACTCGAGTGGAAGTCGGAGCCCCTGGCAGACAAGCTCTGGACCAGCCCGACGGTTATGGACGACACTCTATATGTAAGCACGTTCGATGGTCACATCTATGCGCTGTCTGCTGAAAACGGAGGAATGCTTGACTGGACCCTCCAATTGGAGGCGGGCCTTGCCTCATCCCCGGTCATCTATGGAGATACCATATACGTGGGTTCCTTTGACAATAACCTGTATGCGATTGAGATCGGTGCCAATGAACACAGGTGGAGGTTCCAGGGAGGCAAATGGTTCTGGGCTGCTCCACTGGTTCACGATGGAATCGTCTACGCAGGCTCTCTCGATGGTAGACTGTACCTTATTGACTCAGAGACGGGCGACAAGCTTGGGGAGTTCGATGCCGGAAGTCCCATCGTAGCGTCACCTGTCATTATGGATGACCTGCTGATAGTTGCTGACGAATCGGGCGATGTCTATGTGTTTGACCTCAGTTATGCACTCCAGGATAGGACGGTGCCTTTGATGCGTGTTCAGCTCGATGCGAAGGTTGAGAGTACGTTCTGCGTCAGCGAGGGCCTGGCCTACATTCGGGCAGAAGACAAACTGTATGCTGTGGATGTGGAGAAGGGTTGGGTAACCTGGGAACTCTCCTTGGCGGCTGAGGAATGAGGATAGCGTAGAATGCTTGAGATATGGTATCTGATTATACTGAACCCGATACTGAATGTGCTTGTCGCTTTGAGCCACATTCTGGCCGGTGAGTTCGGGCTGGCGATCATCGCCCTTACCGTTATTGTCCGTTTTGCCTCCTGGCCTCTCAACAAGCGGCAACTCAAGTCGACCAAGGCTCTGCAGGACCTGCAACCGAAGATGCAGGAATTGCAGAAGAAACACGGCAAGAATCAACAGAAGCTTCAGCAGGAGATGATGAAGCTCTACAAGGAAGCAGGAGTGAATCCTCTGGGTTGCCTGTGGCCGATGTTGGTTCAGTTTCCCATCTGGATTGCCCTCTACCAGTCGATCATGAGAGCTCTGGCCACCACGCCTGAGAACCTGCTCGCTTTGCATCGTCATCTCTACTCCTGGGAGGTGGTCAGGAACGCGATTCCCTTGAGTAGTCGGTTCCTGTGGCTGGACCTGGGAAGCCCCGACCCTTACTTCATCCTGGCCATAATAGTAGGCGGCACAATGTGGGTGCAGCAGAAGATGACACAGGCGCCGTCGGCTGATCCAAGGCAACAGTCAACAGCGAGGATGATGACGCTTATGATGCCGTTGATGTTCGGCATGCTAACACTGATGTTCCCCAGCGGCCTGGCTCTGTTTTGGGCTGTTTCAAACATAATCGGCATCATAACTCAGTATCTTGTCACCGGTGGCTGGGGTTATCTCAAGATCAGCTCTCCGTTTCAGTCTGCCGCGCCAAAAGGGTAATAGGCCGGCGTCGCGTAGAGGGCGGAATATCGAGAAGAGAGGTTCTATGCTATGGAAGAGATCGAAATATCTGCCACCACGGTGCAAGAAGCTATAGGGAAGGCGGAAGCACAACTGGGGATCCCGCGCGATGGATTCAAGGTGGAAGTTATCAGGGAGGCGAAGGCCGGGCTTCTCGGGGTAGGAGGCAGGGATGCGGTCATACGGGTTATCCCTCTACCTGCTGCAGAGGAGGCTCCTCCCGAGGCCGCTGAAGATGAGATGATAGACGTCGCAACAGATGTCCTGAACAACCTGCTCGAGCTCCTGGATGTCAATGGCAAGGTTGATCTGCTGTCCGCTGAGATCCCGGTGGCTTTCGACATCACGGGTGATGACCTGGGAATCCTCATCGGTCGCAGGGGCCAGACGCTTGCTTCTCTGGAGTACATCACAAAGCTGATAGTTACCAGGCGCTTGCAGGCCTGGGTGCCCTTGAGTGTTGACGTGGCGGGGTATAGGCGGCGTCGCTATGAGTCGCTTCAGAGGCTGGCACTCTATCTTGCCGAGCAGGTGAAATCGGGGCGACGTTCCATAAACATGGAGCCGATGCCCGCTGACGAGCGGCGTATCGTTCACCTAGCGCTGGCTGACGATCCTGATGTTACGACTCGTAGTATCGGTGACGGCGAGGAGAGAAAGGTCGTTGTCCTGCTGAGGCAGAGCTAGCCATGTTCCGGCAGGTAGACGGCAAGGTCAACTTCCCTCAACTCGAAGATAGCATCCTTAGCTTCTGGAAGGAGCAGCGTATCTTCGACAAGAGCGTTCAAGCAAGAAGGGGTGGTCCGCACTTCACCTTTTACGAAGGCCCCCCTTCAGCCAATGGCAGCCCCGGCGTTCATTCTGTTATCGCTCGTCTGTACAAGGACATCGTGTGCCGGTACTGGACTATGAAGGGATATCACGTGCCCCGGAAGGCGGGTTGGGATGCTCACGGACTGCCCGTCGAGCTAGAGGTGGAGAACTCTCTTGCTATCACCACTAAGACACAGATCGAGGAGTATGGTGTAGCTCGATTCAATGAGCATTGCCGTAGCACTGCTCTGAAGTATATCAGGGAATGGGAAGCACTGACTGAACGGCTTGGCTACTGGTTGGATATGGCTGATCCCTATGTAACCATGGACAACAGCTATATTGAATCCTGCTGGTGGGTTGTGAAGCAACTATGGGATAGGGGCCTGGTATATCAAGGATACAAGGTAACTCCGCACTGCCCCAGGTGTGGCACATCTCTCAGTTCACACGAGGTGGCTCTTGGCTATGAGGACACCGAAGATCCCTCAGTGTACGTGAGGTTCAGACTGAGGCCCTCCTCACTCAAGGTGAGGGCGGAGTTTCATTTCCTCGGTGATCCTTCTGACCCGCCCGGCAGACCGGTCTTCCTTTTGGCGTGGACCACGACGCCGTGGACACTGCCTGGCAATACGGCGCTGGCGGTTGCTCCTGATGCCGAGTATGCCGTCCTGGAAAGCGATCAGGAGTACCTGGTGGTAGCTGCTGCGCTTGCCGAGGCGGCTGGATGCGCGGAGTACACGCAGACGATGCTCGTTCCCGGGAAGGCTCTCATAGGTCTCGAGTATGAGCCATTGTTCAACCCTCACTGTTCGGACGTTGAGCGGCTTGAGTTGCCCACTCTACGTGCAGAGGAGCCGAGGGATGACCTGACCTATCCTGTTGTCGGAGCGGATTTCGTCTCACTCGATGAGGGTACCGGTGTGGTGCACGTCGCCCCGGCCTTCGGAGAGGTTGACTTCGATATCGGCATGAGCAGCGGACTGGACTTCGTGCAACCGGTGGACCTGGAGGGAAGGGTGACTGGTAGCTTCTCCTTTTCGGGCAGGTTCGTCAAGGACGCTGACACCTTGATCATAGAGGATCTTGAGTCGCGTGGCTTGCTTTATCGAAGCGACAGGATCGTGCACACCTACCCGTTCTGCTGGAGGTGTGAGACTCCTCTGCTCTACTTCGCGAAACCTGCTTGGTATATCAGGACGACGGCAGTGAAGGATGCGCTGGTCGCCGGCAATGCGGAGATCAACTGGTATCCGGAGCACATCAAGCGTGGCCGCTTCGGTGACTGGCTGGCGAATAACGTTGACTGGGCTTTCTCCAGGGAGAGATACTGGGGGACACCTCTCAACATCTGGCGCTGCGTTTCGTGTGGCAGTTGCCATTGCCTGGGCAGTGTGGAGGAGTTGACGAAGCAGTCCGGCGTTAGCGGCTTGAACAGCCCTCTCGATCTGCACCGGCCGTTCGTCGATGAAATCGCGTTTCCGTGCCCCGAGTGTAGTGGCAGGATGCGGCGTGTGCCCGAGGTCGTTGACTGCTGGTTTGATTCGGGAGCTATGCCAGTGGCCCAGTGGCACCATCCTTTTGAGAACCAGGACAGGTTCAAGTTGAGTTTCCCGGCGGACTTCATCTGCGAGGCGGTGGACCAGACCCGGGGCTGGTTCTACAGTCTGCACGCCATATCCACGCTTCTCTTCAGCCGACCCTGCTATAGAAACGTGATCTGCCTGGGGCACGTCGTTGATGTTCATGGCGAGAAGATGAGCAAGTCGAAGGGTAATGTCGTCGCTCCCTGGGCCATACTCAGCAAGTATGGTGCCGATGCCCTGCGGTGGTATATGCTGGTCTCCACTGCTGGAGAGGACACTCATCGCTTCTCCACCAGGGTGCTGGAGGAGACCACACGGAAATTCCTTCTCACACTGTGGAACGTTTACTCGTTCTTCTCCTTGTACGCCAGCATAGACTTCGGCAACAGATCCGCCATGAAGGTCGAGCAACTGGTTAGGCCTCACCTGTCTCAGGACAATCGGACTGACCTTGACAGATGGATCATCTCAGAGCTTAACCGGCTCGTGGGCGAGGTGTCGATGTCGATGGATGGCTACAACCCCACTGCCGCTACACGCAAGATCGAGGGATTCGTGGACGTTCTCTCTAACTGGTATGTCAGGAGAAATCGCCGCCGCTTCTGGAAGAGCGAGAGCGATGCTGATAAGCTGGCAGCTTACGCTACGTTGTATGAATGCCTGACTACCCTGTCCAGACTGCTAGCTCCCTTTGTGCCGTTCGTGGCTGAAGAGCTGCATCAGAACCTGGCCCGCTCGATTGATCCTGCGGCTAGCGAGAGCATTCATCTGACTGATTTTCCGACAGCCGATGAGGCTAAGATAGATGACAGACTGAACGATGACGTTGTGCTGGCAATGAAGGTATCCAGCCTGGGCAGGGCGGCGCGAGCCAAGGCAGGCATCAAGGTGCGCCAGCCGCTGCAGGAAGCTGTCGTCAGGGTGGAGACCGAAGGTGAAAGGAGATCTCTGGAGCGCCTTGCGGAAGAAGTGATCGAGGAGATAAACGTCAAGCAGTTGGTGGTTGTGAGTGCGGGAGAAAGACGAAGTGCCTCGAAGGTGGATTCGGACATGCCGGACTATAGCGCTGCAAACGACGTCAGGTACCGGGTGGCAGTGTGCACGCGGTTGACACCCGAGTTGCTTGCTGAGGGAGTGTGCAGGGAGCTCGTGCGTCATCTACAGAATATGCGGCGCAGTGCCAGGTTTGACGTGACAGACCAGATCATCACCTACTATGAGACTGAAGAGCCGTTGCTCAAGCAAGTGCTAGACGATTTCGCCAACTACATCAAGCAAGAGACATTGTCTCAGGAGCTCATCAACGATCTGCCACCTGAAGGCTGTTATTGTGAGAAGCATCGCGTGTCGACCAGCGACATCTCTCTAGCCATCAGGCGGATGAATCATAGACCCTAGCTAGCTGCGCTGTACGGGTCTGAACCAGGTGTCCGACGGCGAGGCTTGATGGCGGGTTGCGGAGGTCTGAGCCGGAACTCATTCCAATCCTCCTGGTTGCTTTCAGTGGCCGCTCCGGCAATTCTGAGTCTCGCTGTCTGTCATGAGATGGCGTCAAGGTCTTGGACGTAAGTGAAGCGACCCGGACCTAAGGAGCCGGCCGTTCAATGAGGCGTGCTGAGGTCGTCCTGGTGTCATCTCCTCTGACGAAGATCACCTCCGTGTCTTCACCGATCCTGCTTCTGCGGATGGCTTTGACGAGGTCTCCGACGCTGCCTATCTCGTAGCCTCCGAAGCCGATTATGACGTCGTCCTCTCTCAACCCGGCTATGTCTGCAGGGCTGTCAGGCACCAACTCCACGATGATGGCTCCCCTGTCCACAGCTAGGTCCATTGCCGCAGCCAGCGATGGGTCTACGGAGTACAACCCGACACCCAGCCAGGGATACGTCACATGGCCGTAACGGATCAGATCCGGGATAATGATCCTGGCTTCATCGCTGCTGATGGCAAAGCCCATGCCCTCCACCCCGCGGGCAACTATCTTAATGCTGGTGATGCCTATCACCTCGCCGGCCATGTTCACAAGCGGGCCGCCGCTATTGCCGGGCACTATGGCGGTCGTTGTCTGGATCAGGCCGTACAGGACATTGCCCTCCACATTCACCGATACATCCAGGCGACCGACTATCCCTTCAGTCACGCTCAGTCCCTCTCCGAGGGCATTCCCGATCGCTATCACCCATTCGCCCAGATCAAGCGAGCTTGAGTCGCCCCACTGAGCGTAGGGCAGATCCTCGGCGTCCACTCTGATCACCGCGAGGTCAGACAGTGAGTCGCTGCCCACGATATCTGCCTGGAAGACCTGTCCGTCGTTGGTTTCCACGAAGATAGTCTGGGCATCCTCAAGCACGTGGTTGTTTGTGACTATGTATCCTCTGTCATCGATGATTATCCCGGATCCGGCCCCGTATTCGGTCCGCTGGCCAAAGACGCCGGATAAGACCCTTTCTGTCGTTACCGAAACCACTGAAGGCATTGCCCGGGTGATCACGGGACGGAAATCGGGCAGTGGAGTGGCGGGTTCGCTCTGTAGAGGGAAGGTCCAGTCAGGATCGGTGTGTAGATCAGGGGTGTCCTGCCGGGGCGGGCTGTCTACCGGAGAGGTGGAGAGAACGCAGCTTCCGATGCTGAACGCGAGCGCTAGCGGTACCAGGACGGCAAGTATGAACCTTCTGGACATTTGGCCTCGCCTCAAATTATACCATCGGTTCATTGTCTTCGCGAGGCGGCTGGCAGGTCAATGGAGAGCGGCGTCACATAATGAGTGTGGGTGACTGGGCCACTGTGTGATTCTGCGAAATGGGGAGTCTACTGCGCCTGTCGTGAGATAAGGAACATAAGCAGGGCGGCGATGCTCTTGGCGTCACAGATCTCACCCGAGTTGATGAACTGCAGTATCTGTTCCACGGGGACCCGGACCAGTTGAATACTTTCGGTATCCTCGGCTGTAAGGCGACTGCACACAAGGTCGGTAGCTACGAAGCAGTGGAGGTACTCGGTGCCGTAGCCGGGGATGGCGTAGAATCCGCCCAATCTATCTGGCCTGCGCGGGAGATAGCCGATCTCTTCCTGCAGTTCGCGACGCACGGCGTCCAGAGGGTCCTCTCCGGGGTCGATCCCGCCGGCCGGTATCTCAAGAAGGAACTTGCCGACCGCATAGCGGAATTGGCGGACAAGAAGTACGTTATCCTCTTCGTCAACGACCACTACAGCCACACACTCGCTGTGCTCTACCACCTCCCTGATCGTCTCCTTGCCGCTGGAGGTCTCCACGGTATCCACACGCATGCCTACCGCTTGCCCGCGATAGACCCGTCGTGTGGCTGTCTTCTTCTCTGGCTTCAGCATTGGGCACCTGGATCCGAGGGTGTGTTGTGAGACAGATCAAGTATCCTCCGTCGCTGAGGTTCAACTCGACTGCGCGTCGCGGTGATTCGCCGCGGGCCTCGCAGGACTTTCCGGCTCCGGTCTATGAACCCCTGTACGAGCCTCCGGTCGCTCCTCCTCTCAGCTTTGTACCTAGCAGGCTGTAGAAGTAGGCTGGCTCATGGGCTCTGAGAAAGCGAACTGTGTGATGGCTGAGGCGTATAGTGATGCTCTGTCCCGTCGATAAGGGTACCTCGACTTGCCCGTCAATGCAGAGCACAACGCTGTCTCTGTGCGCAACTCTGAGGTTGACGGTGCTATCTGGAGGCAGGACTATGGCATGGCTCAACCCCAGATGACACGATATTGGCTGGAGGACGATGTTCCTGGATTGAGGGTGCAAGATCGGTCCGCCGGATGCCAGCGAGTAGCTAGTGCTGCCCGTAGCTGTGGCTGCGATAATGCCATCCGCTCTGTACGTGGCTATGGCAGTGCCGTCAACTTCTGCCTCTATGGTGACAAGACGGACAGCGATGCTGCGCAATACCGCGTCGTTCAGCGCGTGGAAGCTCTTGTCTTCAACCCGGGCTTCCACCATTGATCTTTCCTCTATCCATCCATTGCCTTCAAGCAGGCCGGGCAGGCTCGAGAGAACCTCGTCGCCCGTGATCTCTGTTATGAACCCCAGCTTGCCTAAGTTGACCCCCAGGATGGGCACCGATGATGGAGTTATGATTCGGGCCGCTCGCAGGATAGTGCCGTCTCCGCCGATGCTTAGGATCAGATCCGTGTCCGCCAACTGTGGTCTGGCTTTGTCTTCGTCGTGAGTTGAGCATTGCCAGGAAGAGACTCCCCGGGACGACAGATAGTCCTCAAGTTGTTGAGACAGGGTCTGGGCTTTCTCCAGCAGAGGGTGGTACAGAATGCCGATGCGCTTCACAGACGATGGCAGTGTAGCATCGGCCCATGCCCCTGTCAAACGAACCAGTACGCAATGGTCTGCGACTAGATAGCATTGATACCGCAGTCCAGGACACCCTGCCCGGCCATCTTTGCCTCGTCGGTTCGTAATCCGAGGCGACTTGCGGGGGCATTGATAATAGTGACCCGGCTGTCCGCACGGTCACAGATCACACTGAGGTGGCCGGGTGGAGTTGTTGCGGAGGTCTGCCGAGCTTGCTACAATAACCGCAGTACTGACAGAAGGGTCGCGGCCATGACAGAAGCACCGGTTCTAGTGCTTAACCAGAGCTATGAGCCCCTCAACCTGTGTCGCACGCGCCGAGCCATAGTACTGATCTTTCGGGGCAAGGCCGAGGTCCTGGAGAACAGTAGAGGGGAGCTCCGCTCTGTCAGCGAGGTGTTTCAGATACCATCCGTTATCCGGCTGGTCTACATGGTAAGCCGTCCTCGACATGAGAGAAGACTGAGCAGGTATGAGGTGTTCAGTCGCGATCAGTATACCTGCCAGTATTGTGGGCGGCAGACCAAAGAGCTAACTCTGGATCACGTCGTACCCCGGAGATGGGGAGGTGTGCACACTTGGGAGAACGTGGTTAGCGCCTGCATTCCCTGTAATAGGCGCAAGGGCGGACGCAGCCCTGATGAGGCGAGGATGAGATTGCTGCGACAGCCTCGTTCTCCGCGTAGCGATGGCTTTCATGTCCCGTATCATCTGGTCACGCATCATGTCGAGTGGCAGAAGTATCTACCCTCCCTGAACTAGCTCATCAAGTGGCATCTCAGTGACAGTCTGGTTCTCCAAGAGCACTGTCACCGTTTCCTTCAGCAGGTTAGTGCTGATCACAGTGGCCTTGCCTCGAGGCGTCAGGATTTCCTGTTTTGGTCGGGGCATCCTCTTCTTCACCGCAGCGTACTCCTTGCTCTCATACGATAGGCAACAGAGGAGCCTTCCGCAGATACCCGATATCTTCATAGGATTGAGGGCCAGGCTCTGTTCTTTGGCCATCTTGATGGACACGGATGTAAAGCCGGGGAGGAAACTCCGGCAACACAAAGGATAGCCGCATCTTCCTGCGGTGCCGAGCAGTTTGGCCTCATCCCTTGCCCCGGCTTGCCTTAGCTCAACCCGCATCTGAAGCGCGTGATTCAGTTCGCGAACCAGATCCCGGAAGTCGATCCTCTCCCGGGCACTGAAGAATACGGTCAGGCGTTCGCTTTCGGGATGGTGACGAGCCAACAAGGGTTTCATGTCGAGGCCTAGTTCGGTCGCCATCTCTGCACACTTGCTCATAGCTTCCTCTCTGAGCTTGAGACTGGCTAGCTCCAGATCATCCGGTTCAGCAAGGCGCACTATCATCAGTAATTGCTCACCTGGTCGGGCAGAGGCCTCCAAAGTAGTCACCTTTGCTACGGCGGGTCCGTGATCGGTATCTACAACCACATAGTCGTTCACCTGCAGAGCTAGATCATGAGCATCGCAGCCGACTACTCTCCCTCTCGAGCGGAACTTCACTCCTATTGCTTTCGCCATAGGTGCCTATTATAACCTGTTCCGTCTATTTTAAGAACTCCGCCCGTATGCTCGCTCTACGGGTGTGTGTCCCGGGACCTCCAGGCAAATCGAGCATGAGCGATTCGAGCGCCAGGCGGGGGTTGACATTCGTCGAGGCTTCCCGCTGAAGCCTAACGAGACTCGTGAGGAATTCTCTGATGTCCGTTGGATCAAGCCGTTCTGCTTGCTCCTCCAGGACCGCCGCATGCTCGGCGTTGACAATAGCATCCCCGCCCCCGGCTTTGATAAGCATCAGGTCTCGCCACCAGTCGAGCCAGATTTCCATGATCTCTGCCCCCGTTCGGCGATCCTTGCCTAACTCGCTCGCTAGTTCTTGGGCATAAGCGAACCTCTCTGCCAGGCTGGCGGTCAGTAAGGGGAACAGCCCTGCAATCCGTTGGGAGCGCCGCTCGAGCATGTCATCGTCGGACAGGGCTGCGACCGCTCGGCCCAGGCACCCACGGCAGAGTCGGCTCATGAGCCTCGCTCTATCGGGGGCTACCCTGTACGAGTTGATGAGCACCTCCTCTATCTTCTCCGATGGCATGGGTCTCAGTGCCAGTCGTTGACAGCGGGAGGCGACTGTAGGCAGAATACGGCCCTCCTCAGCGGCCAGCAGTATCCAGACTACCTTTGTCGGAGGCTCTTCCAGTATCTTGAGCAGGGCATTCGCTGCTTCCGTCGAAAGGTACTCAGCATCGTCAATGATGAATGCCTTGCACATGCCCTCATAGGGCGGCAGATTGGCCAGGCGCTGCAATGCTCGAATGTCATCGATGCCGATCTCGGCCCCGGAGTCCAGGCCGGTAACTGTGACATCAGCGTGCTTGCCTTCGAGTATTCGCCGGCAAGAAGTACACTCACCGCAAGGTGGTTCGGGTCCTAGGCAGTTCAGGGCGCAAGCAAGATCGATGGCCAGGGTGCCCTTGCCTACGTGCCTCGGCCCTGTAGCCAAATACGCGTGTGCTATGGCATTGGATTGAAGGCTGTAATCAAGTAGGGATACGATCCTGTCTTGCCCTATGACTCGCCACATGGTTGTCTGGCTCCAGATTTCTTAGACAGTGATGGTCTTGCCGGGTCGACCGTGATGCCCCGGTCCGTCACGGGCATTCCTTCTATCCGCATGATTCTGGAGTCGTAATCGGCCGGACCGGAGCAGCCTCAGCCTGCCGTAGGCGGCAGTTCATTCTGTTCAGCCAGTAATGGTAGCCTCTAATGCCTGATCAAGTCAAAGAACTCGCAGTGCCTTCGGAGGCCGCTCCAGGCTCTCGTTGGACGGCTTCGTTGTGCTCTGCTACAATGTGTGATTCGGATGGCGTAGCTCAGGTGGTGCAGCATAGCGAAGAGATCTGAGCGATACGAGGGGGGCTAGGCATGGATCAGTCCGCAGCACAAGATGTTGCCAGCAGGATCATAGAGAACATACAGAAGGTCATAGTAGGTAAGCGGCGAGAGGTAGAGATAGCAGTCATAGCTCTGCTGAGCCAGGGACACGTCCTCGTTGAGGATGTGCCGGGGGTGGGCAAGACCATGATGGGCAAGAGCCTGGCGAAGTCCATAGACTGCGTCTTCAAGAGAATACAGCTTACTCCGGACATGCTGCCCAGCGATATCACAGGCGTCTCGGTGTTTAACCAGCAGACCCGTGAGTTCGAGTTCCGCCCCGGCCCCATCCTGGGGCAGATCGTGCTGGCGGACGAGATCAACCGGGCTACACCCAAGACGCAGTCGGCTATGCTCGAAGCAATGGAGGAACGCCAGGTCACTGTCGATGGGATAACTCATAAGCTCGATCGTCCCTTCATGGTGATAGCGACTGAGAATCCCATCGAGTATGAAGGCGTCTTTCCCCTGCCGGAGGCACAACTGGACCGGTTCATGGTCCGGATACAACTGGGTTACCCGTCTTTTGATGATGAAGTGTCGATCATGGATAGCCAACGTGTGCACCATCCCATCGAGAGTCTTGGCTCGGTGGCAGCTGCAGACGAGGTGACCGAAGCGCAGGAAGTAGTCAAGGAGGTTTTCGTTCATGATCAGATCAGGCAATACATCGTCTCACTGGTACATGCTACGCGAACTCACGACGACGCGGCCCTGGGTGCCTCTCCTCGGGCGTCACTAGGCATGTTTCGTACCTGTCAGGCTTTGGCGCTGCTGCGGGGAAGGGACTATGTGATACCGGACGACGTCAAGGAGTTGGCGACAGCGGTGATAGGGCATCGGGTCATAGTC
>Ga0255055_10000851_pt1 | contig 23348 bp, 15 predicted proteins | sample JV7_2_27_MG_FD_188633 | JGI IMG/M metagenome (GOLD analysis project Ga0255055, IMG submission 188633) | Seawater microbial communities from Jervis Inlet, British Columbia, Canada - JV7_2_27 | ecosystem: Environmental > Aquatic > Marine > Inlet | place: Canada: British Columbia | collected...
TCTGGAGATGGAGGCCCCGGACCGGCTCGAGTACCCGCTGCGCCGCGTCGGTGAGCGAGGCGAGGGGCGCTGGGAGCGCATCTCCTGGGACGAGGCGTTGACCGAGGTCGCCGACGCCATCCTCGACGCCATCGAGGAGGTCGGCCCCGAGTCGCTGGTGCACGAGCTGAGCCCTCAGATCGTGACCACCGGTCCCAGCTCGCGCTTCGTGGGCGTCCTCGGCGGCCAGATCCTGGACGTGAATGCCACCATCAACGACTTCCACGCCGGATACCAGCAGACCTTCGGGAAGTTCTCGTTCACGCCTTCCCATGACGACATGTTCCACTCCGACCTCATCCTGATCTGGCATTCGAACCCCGCGTACACCTGGAGCACGGTGTTCCACTACATCACTGAGGCCCGATACCGCGGGGCGGAGGTCATCCTGATCTCGACGGACGTGAGCCCCTCGCACAGTCACGTCGATTACCACATACCGGTGCGCCACGGGACCGACACGGCGCTGGCCCTGTCCGCCTGCCAGGTGGTCATTTCCGAGGGGCTGGTGGATTGGAGCTTCGTGGCCTCACAGACCGACCTCTCCCTGCTGGTGCGCACCGATACCGGGGAGTTCCTGCGGCAGAGCCACGTCGAAGCGGAAGGAAGCGACGAGCGCTTCTTCCAGGCCCACCCCGATCGGGGCGTGGTCCCGGCCGATCCCGCCAGCCTGCTGCTCGATTTCGAGCCCCTCGCCGACGGCACCCTGGAGGTCGAAACACGCGATGCGGGGCGGATCCGCGTCGAGCCGCTGTTCGCGCGTCTCCGACGCATGCTCGACGAGCGCTACACCCCGGAGCAGGCCGCCGAGATCTGCGAGGTCCATCCCGACACGATCCGGATGCTGGCTCGCAAGGTCGCCGCTCGCCTCACGCGCGCCATCCCGGAGGCGGGTGTCTGCAAGCACTACCACGGCGACCTGATGTGCCGTGGCAAGGCGCTGCTGCTCGGGCTCACCGGCAATTGGGGCAAGAAAGGTGCGGGCCTGGGCAGCTGGAACTCCTTCATGTTCGACGGCAACTCGACGGTCATGGCCAAGACCGCGCCGGGTGTCGAGGCGGGAAGGGCCTTGCTGGAGCAGGGCCGGGCCCTGCGCCGCCAGCTGCAGGAGCAGGACCCGACACTGACCGGAGAGCTACCGGATCGGGTGATCCTGCGCGCCATGGGCGGCGGCATGATGATGCCCCCGGCCTTCTTCTGGTACATGCAGGCAGGCTATCGCGAGCGCTGGAACAATCCCGAATGGCACGATCCCAGCATGAGGCGGAGCTTCGACGAGTACTACCAGGAGGCCTCCGGGATGGAGGCCTGGGGCGAGGCGCCCGAGATCGCCGCCACCAAGCCACCGCGTGTGCTGCTCGAGGTGGGAGGCAACACCCTGCGGCGAACGCGCGGCGGGAAGAAGGCGGTCTTCGAGAACCTGTGGCCGAAGCTGACCAAGGTCGTGTGCATGGACTACCGCATGTCACAGACGGCGCTCCACGCCGACATCGTGCTGCCGGCCACGCAGCACTACGAGAAGACGGCCTTCGGCATGCCGACGCCCTGGCCCTTCATCCTGTCCATGTCTCATGCCGTGGTGCCTCCCTACGGGGAGTCCCAGGGCGAGTGGGAGGCCCTCGGCGGGCTGATGAAGAAGATCGCCGAGCGGGCCAAAGAGCGCGGTCTCGAGGGCTTCCAGCACCGCAGCGGGGTGTGGCGCCGCTACGAGGAGCTATGGGACCTCTTCACACTCGATGGGACACTCGTCGACGGCGAGAGCGTGGCCCGGGAGGCTCTGGCCGATGCCGTGACCTCGGGCAACATGCCGCCCGGCACCACCATCGAGACGTTTCGCAAGCAGGGTTACAGCCGCTACAACGACTGGGCCTTTCTCGCCCTGTGCACCGCCAACGCCTCTCCCTTCCCGAGAGGGGAGACCCACGCCCCGCTGCGCAACCACGTCGAGCTGGGTCACCCCTACCCGACGCTGACGCGCCGTGCGCAGTTCCTGATCGACCACCCGTGGTACCGGGAGGCCGGCGAGGATCTGCCGGTGCACAAGGAGCCGCCCGCCATGGGCGGCGATTACCCATTCCGGCTTTCAGGCGGCCACGCCCGCTGGAGCATCCACGCGATGAACATGACCAACCCGCTGATGCTGGAGACCCACCGCGGCAAGCCCTTCGTGCTGATCAACGATCAGACGGCACGTGAGAAGGGGATCGAGGACGACGCCCTGGTACGGGTCTGGAACGACGTCGGCGAGTTCGTGGTGCCGGCCCGCACCAGCCCCGCTCAGCGGCCCAACGGACTCACGGTCTACAACGGATTCGAGGGCTTCATGTTTCCGGGCGGAAAGGGGGCCAACGAGGTCGAACCGGGCATGGTCAAGTGGCTGCACCTCGCCGGGGATTACGGCCACTTCTCCTACGCCCCCACCGAGTGGCAGCCCACGCCCTCGGACCGCTGCATCAACGTCGACTGCGAGCTCTTCGAGGGTGAGGTGGATCGCTCGTCTTTGCAAAGCGCCGTGGAGTAGGAGAAGCGCATGCGAATGAATGCGTTCGTGGCTGGAGTCGGCATGACCCGGTTCGGGAAACACATGGAGACGGGACTCAAGGCCCTGGGCGGAGAAGCCGTTCGGGCAGCACTCGAAGATTCCGGTGTCGAGGCTGCAGATCTCGAGGCGGCCTATGTCGGCAACGCGATGGCCGGCCTCATCACCGGGCAGGAATGCATCCGCGGTCAGGTGATCCTGCGTTCGATCGGCATCGGGCGTATTCCCGTCATCAACGTCGAGAACGCTTGTGGAAGCGGCGCCACCGCCTTCCAGCAGGCCTGCACGATGGTCTCGACCGGATGCTACGACGTGGTCCTCGCTCTCGGCGTGGAGAAGCTCTACCACCCCGACAAGAAGCGGACCTTCGCGGCGCTAGCTGGTGGGATGGACGTCGAGGAGATGGAGTCGCTTCTCGCCAGCTTCCATGCAGACGCGTCTGAAGGCGGCACTGCATCCAAGAGCTCCGGTGCGGGTGAGAAGCGCTCGGTCGCCATGGACTTCTACGCGAACCTGGCGCGAGCCCACATGCGGCAGTACGGGACGACCGCGGAGCAGCTTGCCGGGGTCTCGGCCAAGAACTCCCTGCACGGGAGCCTCAATCCGCGGGCCCAGTTCCGCGAGGTGCTGAGCGTCGACGACGTGCTCGGAGCGCCGCTGATCGACGAGCCGCTCACGCGACCGATGTGCTCTCCGATCGGCGACGGTGCGGCGGCCGCCGTGGTGGTCAGCGAGCGCAGGGCGCGTGAACTCGGCCTCGAGAGCCCGGTACGTGTGGTTTCCAGCGTCCTGCACTCCGGCTGGGACCATGAGCCCGGGGAGTTGGACTCCGCCACGCTGTCCGCGAGAGAAGCCTACGAGGAGGCCGGCCTCGGCCCCGAGGATCTAGGAGTCATCGAACTCCACGACGCCTCGGCCATCGGCGAGCTTCTGGCCTACGAGTCGCTCGGTCTGTGTCACAGGGGCGGGGGGGGAGAGCTCATCGATGAAGGCGCCACCAAGCTCGGAGGCCGCGTACCCGTGAACACCTCCGGTGGCCTGCTCCGCAAGGGACACCCGGTAGGCGCCACCGGCATCGCCCAGATCGTCGAGCTCACCGAGCAACTGCAAGGCCGGTGCGGCAAGCGACAGATCGAAGGTGCCACGGTCGCCCTGGCACATAACGGGGGCGGAGTCGTGGGCAGGGAGGCAGCCTCGATGTGCGTGACGATTCTCACCCGTTAGCCGGGATCGTAAGGCCCAATCATTCTAGGAGAAGAAGATGGCCAGCATCGACTACGAAGTGGATCTGACTGAGGAAGAACGAGCCATTCAGGAGATGGTTCACAGGTTCGCCGAGGAAGTCCTGCGACCCGCCGGGACAGAGCTCGATGCGATGCCGGACCCCCAGGATGTGATCGCCGAGGACTCGATCCTCTGGGAGGTGTTCGAGAAGCACCGCGCCCTTGGCCTCAACGAGTTCACGGACCCCGGTGGAGACCTGACGCCCGCGCAGCAGGCGCGGATACGCTGTATCATCAGCGAGGAGCTGGGCTGGGGTGACTCGGGGCTGGCGATCGGATTCGGCGTTGCCGGATTTCCGCGGATGATGGCGCAGATGTCCGGGAAGCCCGAGCTGGTCGAGCGCTTCAGTGCCGACGACTGCATCGGCTGCTGGGCCGGCACAGAGCCGGACCACGGCAGCGATCTGATCTACTACATGAACAAGCCAGACGTCGAGGAGCCGGGTCGACCGAACTGCATCGCGCGCAAGGACGGCGACTCCTTCGTGCTCAGCGGGCAGAAGGCCGCCTGGGTCTCAAATGGAACCATCGCCAAGGCGGCCGCCATGTTCACCGCCGTCGACATGGGGGACGGGGTGCGCCGCGATGGCGGATTCCTGGTCCCGCTCGATGTGCCCGGCGTGTCGAAGGGCAAGCCCCTCGACAAGATCGGGCAGCGCGCACTCAACCAGGGCGAGCTCTTCTTCGACGACGTGCGCCTGCCCGCCGACTACATGGTCATCCCGCCAGAGATGTACGGCATCGCGACCGAGATGATCCTGACCGGCGCGAACGGCGGAATGGGCTCGATCTTCGTCGGGGTGGCGCAGGCCGCACTGGATCTGGCCATCGATTACGCCAAGGAGCGCGTCCAGGGCGGTGTGCCAATCTTCGAGCACCAGAGCGTGAAGGCGCGCCTCTTCGAAATGTTCCGAAAGGTCCAGGCAGCCCGGGCACTGAGCCGGCAGGTGACACTCTACAACTTGATGAACGCTCCCCCCAAGCTGCACCTGGCGGTCGCTTCGAAGGTCACCTCGACGGACACGGCTTTCGAGGTGGCGAGCAGCGCCCTGCAGATCTTCGGGGGCAACGGGCTGAGCCGCGAGTATCCGATCGAGAAGCTGCTGCGCGACGCCCGCGCCTCGATGATCGAGGACGGCTGCAACGACGTCCTGAGCCTGGTAGCCGCTGAAAGTCTGTAGGCGGAGGGTCCCCACCCGTGGCCTGACAGCTCGCCGGTAAGCTGCAACCGGCAGCTTCAGCGGCGCTCAGGTGACCGACCGAGCCGTCGAATAGAGGAGGCAATCTCGCGGATCGGGACTGACGTTGGGATGGATCGCGTGCGCACTTAGAAGACCCTCCCGCTGAAGGCCCACCTTTTCGAGCACTCTGGCGGACGCGAGGTTCTCGGCGTCGCAGGTAGCCCAGACGCGGGCGACGTGCGCCGGCTCGAACGCCCAGGCCACGACGGAGCGAACCGCTTCGGTCATGATTCCTCGTCCCCAGGACTGCCTCCCCAACGCGAAGCCGATCTCCACGTCCCGTTCGCCGGGCCACGCGGAGATGATTCCGAGGATCGAGCCATCGGTGCGGAGGGAAAGCAGCCAGGAGTACTCGGTCCCGGCCTCGAGCCCTTTCAGGCGCGCCGCCATGGCTCGATGCGCGTCGCTGAGGGTGCGGTGAGGACGCCACTTGAGAAACCGAGTCACCTCGGGATCCGAGGCAAACGCCTCGAAGATCGCTGGGGCGTCCTGGGCTTCCGGCGGCCGTAGGGTCAGGCGCCTGGTGGACAGCTCTCGATAGGCGCTTCGCAGGGCCATTGACCTCATATCGATCACCCGACAGTTAGTCGAGTGCGGCGCCGAGGAGCCGCTCGACGAACGCCCCGCCGAGCCACGAGCCCAGCGGAATGGCGAGATAGAGCGCAAAGCGGAGCATGGTAGGAGCATCGAAGGGCCACTCGCGAACCGATTCGAGGAAACTCCGGTAGGCGAGGAGATCGGAGAGCCCGAGGCTCGCCCCGTGTCTGCTGATCAGGGAGCCGGAGAGCGCACCGGGATCCCCCCGAATCGCCGCGTGAACCCGCCCGAGCTCGGCCCGTTTGGCCTGGCGAAGTCGCAGGTGAATCCCGCGAACCGGGAGAATCAGCGCCGCGGTTCCACCCACCAGGGCGATCACCGCGATGGTGGAGAACCAGATCAGATCCACTGCGTTGAGCGAGACCAATGAGAGCAGGACCAGCCACAGCAAGGCGGACCGCAGACCCTGGCGCGTAAAGGGGGCGAGTGTCCGCAAGTCGAGGAGGTCGATTCTCTCGACCTGGCCAGCCAGGTCGGAGAAGCGGCGCGCGTACGCCAGCGTGGCGTACACGAAGACCCCGAGGCTCCATCCCATCCAGGCGCCCACGATCCAGGCGAAGCCTTGCTCGGCGCCATAGTATTCGAGCTGCAAGAAGAGTGCCGGGTCGCGATCGATCGAGAGGGCGGTGATGGGAACGATCAGGATCCCGAGGAAGCCGGCCTTCCGAACGGCTCTCGCGTCGAGAAGGCCGACGCGTCGTTGCGCCGCATCGGGTTCTCGGGAAGGGGGGTCGAGCAGGGGAAGGAGATCCGCGAGGTTCTTCTCGGCTCCCAACGCCACGTAGCGGCGTGCGGTCGGCAGGTAGCCCGCCAGCAAGGCGACGAGGATCCCGAGCCGGGCCTCCCGGTACTCCCAGAGTCCCGCCTCCCCTGCTCGTACGGTGGCGATTCCTCCGAAGGCCCAGGAGATCGCCAGAAACACGATCAGAAGACCCACGACGATCCCGACACCCACCCAGACCGGCGCCACCGGAACCTTCTGGTAGAACCGCTCGCTCCAGGAGAGGGGGGCTTCGTGATCGACCTTCGTCTGAGTCACTGGCTTGCTCGTCACCGCCGCCCAAGGGCATGCCGCCCACCGGCCACCGCCCGTATCCTAGCACCCCCGCACCGGGCCATGGGCGCTCAGCTCCAGTGCGCTGGTCCGCCTTGCCCGTTCCCGCTGTCTGGACTATCCCCCCGACTCGGCACAGCCGCCGACGCGAGGTGCGAACCATGAGCCATGACTTGATCGAACTCGAGATCAGCGACGGTGTCGCACTGCTCACACTCAACCGACCGCAGGTGCTCAACAGCCTCAACGAGCCGCTCATCCGCGAGATACGATCGGGGCTCGCAGCGGTGTCGGCGGACCCGACGGCGCGCGCCCTCGTCCTCACGGGCGCCGGGCGAGGGTTCTGCGCCGGGGCCGACCTCCGCGGGGGCAGCATGACTCCCGGCCTCTCCGTGGGGGAGGTGGTGGCCCAGAGCATGGAGGAGTTCTTCAACCCACTGGTTCGGGACCTCTATCACCTCGACAAGCCGACGGTGGCGGCCGTCAACGGAATCGCCGCCGGCGGCGGCGTCGGAATCGCGCTCACCACCGACATCGTACTGGCCGCGCGCTCGGCGAGCTTCAAGCTCATCTTCGTTCCGAAGCTGGGGATCGTCCCGGACTGCGCAGCCAGCTTCCACCTCCAGCGCCTGATCGGGCGCGCCCGCGCGCTAGGCGTGAGCATGCTGGGCGAGTCGATCCCGGCCGAGCGAGCGGCCGAGTGGGGACTGATCTGGAGCTGCGTCGACGATGACGAACTCATGGATGAGGCCATGGCCATCGCGGGCCGGCTGGCGGCCGGCCCCACGCTGGCCTTTGCCCACCTGCGCGGCGTGCTCGCCGCGGCCGACCACAATACGCTCGACGAGCAGCTCGACCTCGAGCGCAACACGCAGCGCATCCTCGGCGACAGCGAGGACTTCCTGGAGGGCGCCATGGCCTTCCGGCAGAAGCGCGAGCCAAAGTTCCGGGGGCGCTAGCCCGAGTTGGCGCGCACGAAGTCGGCTGGGGTCTGCCGGGTCCAGCGGCGAAAAGCTTTGGTGAAGGCGCTCGGATCCGAGAACCCCAGGAGGAAGGCGACCTCGTCGATTCCCCGCTTCTCTTTCGTCAAGTAATGGCGTGCCAGCTCGGCGCGCACGTCGTCCAAGATCTCTTGATAACTCGTAGCCTCCTGTTGGAGGTGCCGACGTAGCGTACGGCTACTCATGGAGAACTGGGCGGCGACGGTGTCGGCAGTAAGGCTACCCAAGGGCAGCATGGACAGGATGCAGGCTCGGATGCGCTGGGAGAATCGAGCACTCGTTGGAAGTTTAGCGAGCTGGTCAGCGGCGTACCGTTCCAATAGCTGCCTGAGAGCGGCGTCGGCGGAGGGGTTCAAGCTGTCCATCATCGAGATCGGAAACAGGACCCCATCCTCGCCCGCATCGAATCGAATGGGGAGTCGAAGGATCCGCTCGTATTCGTCCGCGTACGCGGGAGCGGAATGAGAGAATCTCGCCTCGAGAGGATCGGAGCGACCGCCCCCGAGAACCCGGCTCATCGTGACTGTGAGCCCGACCGCATACTCCGTTGTGAAATGGCTCGCCTGCGGACTGCTGCCAGTGCGGCATCGAATGAACGCGACTTCGCCACCGCTCTCCAGATCGCACTCGACGTCTTCCCAAAGCAGCGGAGTGAGGCCCTTCACGAGTTCGAAGGCATTGCGACGCGATTCACTCGCCGAAGCCAGATAACCGATGATCCCGAGCGTATTCGCCTTGACCATGGTGGAGACCCGAAGCGCGATGGCCGGATCGCCTGTGACCTCACTCGCAACATGCCACAATGCCTGGAATTTTCGTTTGGGGAATCGCGTCGTGGTGTCTTCGAGAGCGGATTGTGGGATGCCGACGGGGTCCAGAATGGTTTTCAGATCGAAGCCTTCGTTTTCGAGGTATTCGAGCAGCGGGAGAACCACGGTGACCGAGCCGTAAGAGCTCGTTCTTGAACCGGATTCAGACACCGTTCGAGCCCACCGTCTGGGCCTCCGAGAGCAGAACAGTCCTCGCTGCTGGCCGAAATCGACCAAACGGGGGACCGGACCGGACAAGATCCTCCCCCGATGGCCCTCTATCTTCGATTTCGCAACAATTTCGCCAAGATAGGATAGGCGATCAAGTTCCGGCGTGCCCGGGCCGCGCCTGTCCAACGGGTGCGCCGCCTCTCCAGGCACGACACGGCTGTCTTCTGGGGTCCCATGGTGAGGGAGACCGGCAAGGATGCCGGAAGAGAAGCCTGGAGCGCAGCGCCATGCCGGAATGCCGCCTCTGCAAGCCATCACCCTACGCACAAGGTCTTTTTGCCAAGATCCCCTAACGCAGGAGTCCCCATGAACCCCGAGCATTGCCTGCTTGAACGCGAAGGCCACATGTTGGTCGTCACACTCAACCGCCCCGAGGCGAAGAACGCCCTCTCCGGCGGAATGCTGGCCGGGATGTACCGAGCCTGGCGCATGCTCGACGAGGACCCGGAGCTGCGAGTGGCGATCCTCACGGGCCGCGGCGACGTCTTCTGCGCCGGCGCCGACCTCAAGGCCATGGGAGGCAGCGAAAAGGACGAAGAGATGCAGAAGTTGATGGCCGAGGTGCCGGATCTCCACTGGCAGGCGCTTCTCCGGCACAACCGACCGATGAAGCCCATCATCGCAGCGGTGGAGGGCTTCGCGGTGGCCGGGGGCACCGAGATCCTCCAGGGAACCGACATTCGCGTGGCCGCCGAGGACGCGATCTTCGGCGTCACCGAGGCCAAGCGCGGGCTCTTCCCCCTCGGCGGATCCAGCGTGCGATTGCGTCGACAGATCCCCTACACTCTGGCGGCCGAGATCCTGCTCACGGCGCGACACGTAACCGCCCAGGAGGCGCTCAACTTCGGCCTGGTGGGGCGGCTCGTTCCCAGCGGCCAGGCCCTGACCGAGGCGAAGAAGATCGCCGAGGTGATCTGCGACAACGGCCCCCTCTCGATCCGCGCCCTCATGCGCATGCTGCGCGAGATCGACGAGAGCTACAGCGAGGCCGACGCCCTGGAGAAGGAGATCGAGATCGGCGGCCCCGTCTTCGCTACGAAGGACGCCCGCGAAGGACCGCGGGCCTTCCGGGAGAAGCGCAAGCCCGTGTTTAAAGGCGAGTAGCAAGGGATGACGAGAGCGGCAGATTGAACAGGAGGACATACATGGCTGACAAGTACGATGTGATCGTAATCGGGTCAGGCCTCGGGGGGAGTGTTTGCGCTGCCCTGCTAGCCAAGGCGGGTGTCAAGACACTGCTGCTCGAAAAGAACAATCGGCCTGGCGGCAAGGCCATGGGCATTTCGGTGAAGGGCTTTCGGGGCGAGCTGTGGCCCACCTTTGGAATTCCAGTGGAAGGCGGCCCTTTCGTAGAGGCCTTTCAACAGCTCGGTATCGAGTCCAAACTCGACGTCATACCGGGATCTGTTGCCATGATGTATCGGCGCAAAGGGGAAAAGTGGACGACGAGTGTCGATGCCCCAGGAGTGAAGGTGGATGACCCCTCCGCGAATCTCTTCGACTCCTGGGGGCTGGATGCCGAGGAGCGGGTGGAGTGCATGAAGGTACTCGCAGAAATCTTCCTTTTCACTCCGGAGCAATTGGACGAACTCGACGATATCAGTGTTCAACAATGGATTGCTCGGAGAGGGGATGTCCCGAAGCCGATCCAAGAGTTCCTTGCGACCCATGCCAACCTCATGGCCACAGGTGTCTATGAAACGGTTGCCATGTCGGAGATCGCAAGGGTCATGCAGGTATTCTCCGGGAGGACGACCGGCTATCCAAGAGGCGGCTATGGTCGGATCATTGATGACGTTCTAGACGTGTTCAAGGCAAATGGTGGAGAACTTCTGACCAACGCCAGGGTGGAAAGCATCACTGTTGAAGAGGGCCGCGTTACTGGTGTGAAAACCAAAGACAAGGTCCTCAAGGCCCTCATTGTTGTCAGCAATGCAGGTATCCAACCAACGGTCTTGAAATTGGTCGGCGAAGAGCACTTCGACAAAAGCTATGTGGGCTATGTCAAGGACATGCCCCCGAGCCTGGGATTCACGTGCATACGTTACCTCTTCAACAAGCCCGTAATGGAGCATGGCCTATACGTGGCCACAACCGCGGACAGTTTTCTGGACGTGGAGCGCCTTGACAGGATGAGAGAAGGAATCATACCTGACGAGATCGCTTTGGACGGTGTCGTTGCATCCCACTTTGATCCTTCGATGGCACCGGAAGGTAAGCAGATGCTCCTTCTCGGAACATGGTGCACGTCTGATCCGGCCGGCAAAGAGATGGGAGCTCTTCACAAGAAGATAGATGAGCTATTTGCAGAGATGTTTCCCGAAGCGGTTCCCTACATCGAATCCAGGGAAGGATTCATGGGCCCGGCCGAGGTATCCGCCCTGACTAGGGACCAGGTACTTCCCGGTGTGGGAGGCGAAGCTGCTGGTTCAGCAGTGACCGTAGGATATTGTGGCAAGAACAAGCCAAATCCCAAATCCCCTTTACCGGGGCTCTTCTTCGTGGGGCATGATGCTGGCGGAGGTGGCTATCTCGCTACCCACCAGGCGGTTTGCTCGGGCATCAACGTAGCACCGCTCGTGCATTTCTACTGGCTGGAACGGAGATCAATCACCAGAGTCTGATCGCCCGTATTCACGCCAGCACCTGCGCCATTCGCTCCACGGTGTCGAGGTACTCGTCGACCATCTCGGAGACCACCTGGCGCGCCGGGCGCAGCTGGTTCATGCGGCCGACGATCTGGCCCACGGGCGTAACCGCCAGCTCCGCCGCGGCGGGGTTCCCTGCCAGCACGGCCCTGCGCACGCGCTGCTGCGCCTCCGCGGTGGCCAGGTACTGGAGCGGCATGGGCAGCGTGCCCGGAGACTCGGGGCCGTCCCACGCCTCGCTGTAGCTGTTGCGCAGCATGCGCGCCGGCTTTCCGGTAATGCAGCGCGTGCGGACCGTGTCGCTCGAGGTGGCCGCGAGCAGCCGCTCGGTGACCATCGGCTCCCAGTCGTTCTCGTGCGTCGTGAGCCAGATCGACCCCGTCCACACGCCCTGGGCGCCCAGCGCGAGCGCTGCCGCCATCTGGCGTCCGGAGCCGATCCCGCCCGCCGCCAGCACCGGCCGGGGCGCCACCGCGTCGACCACCTCCGGCACCAGCACCAGCGTCGAGACGTCCCCCGTGTGGCCACCCGCCTCGTAGCCGGCGGCCACGATAATGTCGACGCCCGCAGCCTGCTGCTTGAGCGCCTGATCCGCGCGACCCACCAGCGCGGCCACCTGCACCCCCGCGGCGTGCGCGCGGTCGATCACATCGGCCGGCGGCGGACCCAGAGCGTTCGCGAGCAGCTTGATCGGGTAGCTCATCGCGATATCGACCAGCGCCCGGCCCATGGTGTCTGACCAGCCGAGCAGGCTCTCGGTACGCGGCACGTCCTCCGGGAGCGGCGGCACGTCATACCTCTCGAGCAGCTGCTCCAGAAATCGCCTGTGCTCGTCGGAGATCAGCTTCTCGAGATCCAGCTTCTCGAGACCGCCCTGCTCCTTGCCGACGTAGGCGGCGGGAATCACGACGTCGACACCGTAGGGGTTTCCGTCGACGTTCCTCTCGATCCACTTGAGCTCGCGCTCGAGCTCTTCGGGGGTGAAGGCCACCGCGCCGAGCACACCCATGCCCCCCGCACGGCTCACAGCGACCACCACATCGCGGCAATGGCTGAAGGCGAAGATCGGATACTCGATTCCGAGCGATTCACAAACCGGGGTACGCATCTTTCTTCCTCCGCAGCCGGAACGTCAGACCTTGTGCTTGCCTTCGATTGCGAGCTCGCGCGCCCAGGGGTAATCGGGCTTCCCGCTCGGGGAGCGCAGCATGCTCGGCACCAGGTGCAGCTCGCGCGGCACCTTGTAGCTCGCGAAGCACGTGCGGCAGTGCGCGTCCAGCTCCTCCAGCGTCGGCGTCTGGCCTTCGCGTGCGGAAACGACGGCCGCGACGCGCTCGCCGAAGCGCTGATCCGGCACGCCGACGACGATCGCGTCGAAGACCTTTGGATGCGACCGCAATGCCGCTTCCACCTCCTCAGGGAAGATCTTCTCGCCGCCGCTGTTGATGCAGGTTGAGCCCCGGCCCAACAGCGTAATCGTGCCGTCGGCCTCGATCCTCGCCATGTCACCTGGGACGACCCAGCGCGTGCCGTCGGCCTCGATGAACGTCTTCGCAGTCTTCTCCTCGTCCTTGTAGTAGCCGAGCGGAATACGGTTCTTTCGCGCCAGCATGCCAATCCTGCCCGTGCCTGGCGGCAGCGGCTTCATGTTCTCGTCGAGGACGGCACTCGTCTCGTCGGCCTGAAATCGCGGTCCAGCCTGGCTCTCGGTCGCTTCAACGCCCCGACCCTGGTTGCCGCCTTCCGACCCGCCGAAGGTGTCCAGCAAGAGGACGTTGGGCAGATGCTTCTTGAGTTGGGCCTTCACTCCCTCCGAGTAGGTCGCGCCGCCGGAGCCGATCGCGAAGAGCGAGGAGGTGTCGTAGGAGGCGCCGGGCTTGTCGAGGGCGTCCGCTAGCGGCCGCGCCATCGCGTCGCCGACGATCGCCATCACCTGCACCTTCTCCTGCTCAACGAGCTTCCAGATGCGGCCCGCGTCGAATCCGGTTCCCGGCGTGAGGACGAGCTTGCCTCCGCTCAACAGGTAGATCAGCGCGGTCCAGTGGGCGGCCGCGTGCATCAGTGGCGCGGCGGGCGCCGCCGTGAGGACCGGTCCGAGCTTCGCGTTCTCGCCGACCTGCTCGGGGCGCTCGGGCGGCGGGCCGTACGGGTTGCCGCCCATCAGCGCTGCGAAGAAGAGGTCTTGGTGCCGCCACATCACGCCCTTCGGCAGGCCCGTCGTGCCGCCAGTGTAGACGATGTAGAGATCGTCAGCCGATCGCGGGGCGAAGTCCCGCTCCGGCGAGGCGTTCGCCAGCTCTTCATCATAATTCAGCGAGCCAATCGCCGAGCAGTCTGCATCGCTGCCGTCCTCGACGGCGAAGATGGTCTTCAGCTTCGGCAGGCGCTCGGCGACAGCCGCGATGCGCGGGGCGAATTCACGATGATGGATGATGCCTACGAGGTCGGCATTGTCGAAGAGGTAGTACAGCTCCTCTTCCACGTAACGGAAGTTGATGTTGATTGGCACGGCCCTGATCTTGAAGGCCGCCAGCATGCCCTCGATGTATTCGATGCCGTTATAGAGGTACAGCCCGATGTGGTCGCCTGGTCTGACACCTGCCGTCGATAGCGCATGCGCCAGGCGGGTCGCCCGCTCATCCAGTTTCGCATGTGTCGCGCGCTTGTCGGCGCAGACGATCGCCTCTCGATCGGGGACTGCGTCCGCGACGCTTTCGAAGAGGTCTGCCAGGTGGAATTCCATCCTCCCCTCCTTTGAGCCCTCCTCTCGTTCGGCTCTACGAGCGCAACTCGATCGCCGCGTTGCTGAGCACGGGTGTGTCGCGCTCCTTGGTCTTGGCTGCCTCAGCGAAGAGGAAGTCTCCGCGAATCGGCGTCGACGGCTACTCCGGAAGGCCCAAGATGGTGACGGAGCTGACCGAGCCTGGCCCGCCCAGGTTGTGGCCCAGCCCCAGGCGCGCGTTCTTCACCTGAGCCCCCTCGGCGCGGCCCTGGAGCTGCTTGGTGACTTCGCAAAGCATGCGGCAGCCGGTGGCACCGATGGGATGGCCGAAGCACTTCAGGCCACCGCTGGGGTTGACCGCTATCGTGCCGTCGACGTCCGCGTGACCCTCCCGTATGAACTTCGCGCCTTCGCCTCGCTCACAGAACTGAAGATCCTGGCAGTTCAGGATCTCGGTGATGGTGAAGCAGTCATGCACCTCAGCAAGGTCGATCTCATCGGCGGGGCTCTTGATCCCCGCCTCCTCGTACGCCAGCTTCGCCGCGGCCTGGGTCGCTGGGAAGCCCAGCCAGTCGAAGGAAGCCCGATACATCGGCAGAAAGGAGTTCATGGCCAGCGCGTTGGCCTTGGTGACCGCGTAATCGTCCTTGTGCTTGCTCTTCTTGGCGATCTCAGGCCGGGTGATCACCAGCGCGGCCGCCCCGTCGGACATGCCGCAGCTGTCGAACCGCCCCAGGGGCCAGGCGATCATGGGGGCGTTGACCGCCGCCTCCAGGGTGATGGGACGCCGGAAGTGGGCCTTGGGGTGAAGGGCGCCGTTCTTGTGGTTCTTGACGGCTACGTGAGCCAGATCCTCCTTGGTCCAGCCGTACTCGTGGAAGCAACGCGTAGCCAAAAGAGCGAACATGGCCGGGGCGCTGGCGCCGCGCATCACCGGGTGCCCCATGTCCACGGGCAGGCCGGAGCCCCCCACGTCCAGGAGCTTCTCGACTCCGCAGGCGAGCACCACGTCGTAGACTCCGGAGGCGACCGCAAAGCAGGCGTTGCGGAAAGCATCCATGCCTGAGGCACAGAAGTTCTCCACGCGCGTGGTCGGCTTTCCGAAGAGCTTGAGGGGTTCGGCGGCGACACTGCCGCTCAGGCCGGTGAAATCGTAGAGGTTGCCCACCCAGGTCGCTTCGATGTCGTCCGGGGTGACCCCGGCATCCTCCATCGCCTCGTAAGCGGCCTCCACGATCAGGTCTTCGGCGTCCTTCTCCCACAGCTCACCGAACTTGGTGCAGCCGACGCCCATGATGGCCGTCTTGTCCTTGATGCTTCCCATGAGATTCTCCTCTTGCTTCTCCGGTGTAGGCGTCGCCCGATGCTAAGAAGCCGCTTCCGGCACGGGCCGGCACTTCCAGTAGTAGTTGTGGAAGCTCGATGCCTCGTGCAAACAGCGGAAGACGATCTCCGCAGACATGCCGATCTCGACCTCCTGCGGGTCGCCGTCGGTCATCGAGAGGAAGACGCGGCCCCCACCCTCCAGGTCCAGCACCAACCGGGGCACGGGCACACTGACGTACTTGCCAGCCTCGAGGTGGTCGAGTGTGAAGGTGTAGACGCTGCCGGTCTTGGCCAGCTTGATCTCCTCTATCTGGTCCTTGGTCGCGCACTCCTCGCACACCCGGGGAATGGGATAGAGCACGGCGCCGCACTTGGTACACCGACCGCCGTGGAAGTTCAGCACGATGTTGGTGTCACGCCAGTACGTGACGGCCGACCCACGGGGGACTACCTCGTCTCGCTTCATCAGCTTGCGGAAGCTGGCGTACGCGGTGTAGTTGGGCAGCATCCTCTTCTGGAGAAGATGGCCGATCAGGCCCTTCCGGCCGGCCGCGGGAGTGAAGTCCTCCGTGAGCTCCACCAGAAAGCCGTCTGCGCCGTCGCCATTGTTGATCACCAGCAGCTTGTCGCCCGCCTTGGCCTGCTCCAGGGCGCCTGCCAGCATCATCAGGACCAGGGGTACCCCCGGGTTGCCGACCGACAGGAACAGGCAGTCCTGCAGCTTGCCGCCGTCGAGGCCCAGGTTGCCGGCCACGGTCCCTTGGCTCCGCGGATCCCCGGCGCTGATGACTCCCTTGGCCAGATCGCCGGGAGCCACGCTCTCCTTGTCCAGAACGGCCTTCCCCACCTGTACCGCGCTCTTTACATATCCGTAGCGGTTCTCGGCCTTGGCCTCGAAGGAGCGGATGTAGCGGTCTTCGCTGCGCCGCCAGACGCCCACCTGCTCGCCAGCGGTGGAGGTGAAGCCACGCAGCGTTGCCGGCCCCTGCTTGGAGATCAAGACCGCACCGGCCCCATCACCCAGAAGCTGCTCCCACATCGACTCCGGCTCGCCGAGACGACAGTCCGCCGCGACCACCAGGATGCTTCCAGCCGAGCCGGAATCGACGGCGTCTGCTGCCGCCCGCAGGGCGGTGGTCGCCGCGCGCAGCGAGCCGGTGAAGTCAGCGGTGTTGATATCAGTGCGCATGTCCAGGGCGGCCGCGATGACGCCCGCGCACTGCTTCTCATCGTAAGGAGCAGTCGTGGTGGCGAAATACAGGCCATCGATGGTGGATGGGTCTATCCCCGCCAGGCAGTCCGAGCCCGCAGCCACCGCCATGGTGAGGCTGTCCTCGTCGGCGTTGGCCACGGCCCGCTCGCCGGGGACAGCCGGCACTCCCCAGGCATTTGCCATCTCCTGTCTGGAGAGCCTGAACAGGGGAATGTACGCGCCGAATGATGCGATCTTGGCCATGGTTTCTTCCTTTCGCAGTGCCTCGCGGTGGACCCCTCTGGACCTCAGGATCGGCAGCAGGTCCGGAGAGTCGGATTGTGGTAGGAGTCGAAGGCGTCATCCCAGTACGGGTCGTCGAAGAGGAACGACTGTCCCTCGGGCTCAGCGCAGGCGCGCGGCTTGCTCCGCTCCTCGGCGGCCCAAGCCCCTTCCCGCTCTGGTTGAACCGTCCCGGACGGTTCAGTAGGACCAGCGGGACTTCTCCGTCCGATGCGGGGCACTCCGGCTTGCGTTTCTGCGACGACCGGCAGCTCGACCTGGTGCGTTCTGGGATTCATGATCGGCCCGTTTGCATGCGTGAGAACGTGTGACCGGTGTAGGCCGCTTTGGCGGGCACGCCGGAACCTGATCGCCCACCCTATCATTCTCCTGGTGAGATCGACAATAGAGGGCCATCGGAGCAAGGATCTTGTCCGGTCCGGTCCCGTGTTTGGTCGATTTCGGCCAGCGGCGAGGGCTGTTCTTCTGTGCTCTCGGAGACCCAAACGGTAGGCTCGAACGGTGTCTGAATCCGGTTCAAGAACGGGCTCTTAGGGCTCGCTCAACGCGATTCTCCCACTGCTAGCTGCTCCATCGCCATCTGTCGCGTGCGCTTGAAGTCGGCCTTGCCCGCGGGCGATCGGTAGACCTCGGGCACCTGCACCACGTACTTGGGGGCCTTGTAGCCAGCCAGGGATCCTTTCACGTGCTCGATGATCGCCGCGCCATCCAGCTCGCCCTCGTGGCTGGAGACGACGGCGGTGATGGCCTCGCCCCAGCGATCGTCCGGAATCCCGACCACCACCACGTCCTTCACGCCCTCGAAGCGCTTTATCACCTCTTCCACCTCTTCGGGGAAGACCTTCTCGCCGCCGGTATTGATGCACACCGAGCCACGGCCGAGCAGGGTGAGGGTGAGCCCATCCTCGTTGACCTCGGCCCAGTCGCCGGGAACCGAGAAGCGACCGGCCTCGCACTCGACGAAGGTCTTCGCGCTCTTCTCCGGATCCTTGTAGTAGCCGATGGGCTGGAGGCCACCGACACCCACCAGGCCCCGCGCCCCGGGTTTGCTCTCGATGAGTTCGAGGTCTGCGTTGAAGAGCTTCGTGGAGTCCGACAGCTGGAACTTCCCCGTCTGCACCGAGCCCGCGGCAGTGGTGAAGCTCATGCCCAAGCCGATGGCCTCCGCGGAGCCGAAGGCGTCGGCCAGCACCAGGCCCGAGTGGTGGGCCAGCAAGCGCTGCTTGGTCTCCTCGCTCCACATCACCCCGGACGACGCGATCATGACCACGCTGCTGATGTCGTACGCGTCAGCGTTCTCCTCGAGCTCCTTGGCCATGGGCTTGGCGAAGGGATCGCCCACGATGGTGATGGAGGTGATCTTCTCGGCATCCACCGTGCGCCACAGCTCCGCCGCATCTAACTTCTTGGCACTCTCCAGCACTACCACGACACCGCCAACGAGCCAGGCGATCATCGCCTGGAACCAGCCCGTGCCGTGCATCAGGGGTGGCCCGATGAGGGAGCGGTAGCGAATGGGCGGGTTCTTCACGAACTCGCGGTAGGCCTCGTCGGTTTCGGGCGTGGCGCCGATGCCGCCGCCTCCGAAGCGGGTGAAGATGTCGCCCTGGCGCCACATCACACCCTTGGGCATGCCGGTGGTGCCACCGGTGTAGAGGAACATCAGATCGTCGGGGCTCAGCTTGGCCAGGGCCGCGGGCCGATCGCTCTCTGCGGTGGCTTCGTAGGGCGCGGCGCCGGCGATGGACGCGATGTCGTACGCGCCGGTCTCTTCCACGACCAGCACGCCCACGACCCGGGGAAGACCCTCGAGCACCTCCTCGAGCAGTGGGGCGAAGTCCTCGTGCACCACCACGATCTCGGTGTCCGAGTTGTCGAGCAGGTAGCGCAGTTCTTCGGCCTGGTAACGGTAGTTGACGTTGACGGGGACCAGGGAGGCCTTGAACGCCGCGTAGACGGATTCCATGTAGGCCGGGTGGTTGTAAGTGTAGACGGCGACCTTTCCCTGGTGGCTGGCGCCGCGCTCGATCATCCACGCCGAGAGGTTGCGGGCACGACGTTCGACCTGGCGCCAGGAGACGTGTCGGTCGCCCTGGATCAGACTGTCTTCGTCAGCGCGGATTTCAGTGACGATGTCGAGGGCGTGGGCGAGGTTGCCATAGGCCATTGCGGTACTCCTGTGCGCTTCGGGTCTGCGTGGAACGATGCACCGGCGCCGGCGAAGAGCTTGCTACGTCAAGGTCCGCGATCTCACTCGAGTGATCTATGACGCGCAGCTCTTTCAATCCGTCCATAACATGCGATCATTGGACGAACAAACCCGTAATGTCAAGTTGGGTCTCCGAGAACGGAGAAGAGCTGTCCTCTCCGCTGGTCGAACTCGACAAGACGCCAGGCCCACCCAGGGAAAGGGCACGCTCTGATGATACGACGAGACGACGGTTGGGACGATCTCGTGGACGGTCTCAGGAGCCGAACGGATGCCGCCACCGCCATGGGCGGGCCCGAGCGGCTGGCGCGTCAGGCTGCGAAGGGTCGCCTGAACGCGCGAGAACGGGTGGCACGCCTGTGCGACGAGGGAACGTTCAAGGAGGTCGGCGCGCTGGGCGGCGCTGCGCATCCAGCCGGAGGAGAGCCGGTGCCCGCCGATGCCCTGGTGGGCGGGGTGGCTCGCGTGGACGGCCGTCCTGTCGTCGTCATCGCGGAGGACTTCACCGTCCAGGGCGGATCCATCGGTCACGTGAACGCGGCCAAGCGCCTCAGGCTCGCGACGCTGGCTCAGCAGGAACGGATCCCGCTGCTCCTGCTGCTGGACGGCGCCGGCGAGCGCGCCTCGAACATGTTCGAACGCTATCCCTTCGCGCCGAATGACCTTCAGGTCGTCGCTGATCTTCAAGGGCAGGTGCCCGTCGTCACGTTGGTGCTCGGCACCTCCGCCGGTCACGGCGCGCTCACCGGGGTCTTTGCAGATCTGATCATCATGACCGAGAGCGCTTCGCTCTTCGCCGCCGGCCCGCCGGTGGTCCGCGCCTCTCTCGGGATCCAGGTCACCCCGGAGGAGCTCGGCGACGGCCGTCTCCACACGACGGAAAGCGGGGTGGCCCACAACCTCGCCGCGGACGAGAACGACGCCTTCAGCATCGCGCGTCGCTTTCTCTCCCACTTGCCTCAACACGCCGGCGCCGTGCCCCCAGAGGCACCGGCCGGACGCGAGACCCACGAGCGGCTTCTGGACAGTATCCTCGACACGATTCCGACCGATCATCAGAAGCCCTACGACATGCGCGCCGTGCTCGAGCAACTCGTCGACGCGGAATCCCTCCTGGAGGTCCAGCCTCTCTACGGGAAAACGATGGTCACGGCGTTCGCACGGATCGGAGGGCAGTCGGTCTTGATCGTTGCAAACCAGCCGGCGGTCAAGTCCGGCACGATCACGGCAGACGCAGCCAAGAAGGCGGCCCATTTTCTGCGGGTCGCGGGATCGTTCGGACTTCCCGTCGTCTTCCTCGCCGACAACCCGGGAGTGATGCCCGGACCCGAGGCGGAGCGAGCGGGAACGCTCAGGGCGGCAGCCGGGATGTACACCGCCCAGCGAGCAATCCGCGCGCCCAAGGTGCACGTCACGCTGCGCAAGGCGTTCGGATTCGGCAGCTCTCTCATGGCAATGAATCCGTTCGACCGGCAGACCCTGACGCTCGCGTTCACGGGCATCTCCCTTGGCGGCCTGCCCGCTCTGGGGGGTGCTGCTGCTGCGAAGGCGTCGGACGCGGAGCGCGAACGTATGGGCGAGCTGCAGTCTCACGCCTGGGCGGCGGCCGACAACCTGGGCTACGACCGGGTGATCGATCCCCGCGATCTCCGAAACGAACTGATCCACGCACTTAGAATCCGGAGCGGTGGTGGAGTACGGATTTGATTGCATGATTTCCGCACACTCGGAGGTTATCCAGGAAATGTCGGCACAGATGAGTGCATTTCGCGATGACATCCTCACAGACAGGGTCGCGCTCGTAACGGGCGGCGCCACGGGCCTCGGCAAGGAGATTGCGCGGGCCCTCGGGCAGCACGGGGCTCGACTCTGTATCGCCAGCCGGAAGCAAGAGAATCTCGAGGCGGCCTGCCACGAGCTTCAGATCGAGAATCTGGACTGCATGTGGGTGACGTGCGACGTGCGCGATCCCGAGCAGGTGGAGCGTGTCATTTCAGAGATTCTGAAACGACACGGGCGGCTCGACATCGTCGTCAACAACGCCGCGGGCAACTTCCCGGCGCCGATCAGCGGGATCTCCTACAACGGCTTCAAGGCCATCGTCGACATCGATCTCCGCGGAACGTACAACGTGACCAAGGCCGCCTTCGAGGCGTATCTCGAGAAGCACGGCGGGCACATCATCAACATCAGCGCGCCGTTTCAGAATCTCGGGGTGAGCCTGCAGGCTCACGTCACGGCGGCCAAGGCAGGCGTCGACGCGCTGACCCGCACCTGCGCCGTCGAGTTCGGTCCCTGTGGCATCCGCGTCAACGGAGTCGCACCAGGGGGAATGGCAGACACCGAGGGGTTGGCCCGGTTCGCTGAGGCAACGGAGGAAATCGCTGGTGGAGGCACCAACCCCTTGGGTTACCTCGGCACGAAGCGGGACGTCGCGAACGCGGTGCTCTTTCTCGTGAGCGATGCGGCCTCTTATATCACCGGGCAGGTCTTCGCGGTGGATGGCGGCGCTGGGATCGACATGCTCAAGATGCGCCTGCCGCGCGAGTAGTAAGAGACATCCCTTTTTCGATCCTGCTCGCACCGTGACGCTGCCAGTGGACCACAGCTAGGCCAGCTCCTGCTCCGTGCGGGCAATGATGCTGTCCTGGGTGTGATAGGCCAGGTCGACGAAGTGGGCGCTGTAACCCGCGACTCTGACGATGAGATCGGAGTACTCCGCGGGCTCGGCCTGGGCCGCGCGAAGCTCCTCGCTGCTCGTCACGTTGAACTGGATGTGCGGGATCGTTCCCTTCGCATGCCACGCCTTGAGGTACGCGGCGAAGAGGTCCTTGTTTTCTCCTTCCAGGAAGGTGGCCATGAAGCGCTGGTTCATCAGCTGCGTGTGCATGAAGGGCAGCTTGGCCGCCGAGTTCAGCACGGCGGTCGGACCCTCGCTGTCGCTTCCCGCCATCGGCGATAGGGAGCCATCGGCCAGCGAGGCGCACGCCATTCTTCCGTCCGGGCTGGCACCGGCCGTCAGGCCGAGCATCGTGTACCCGGTCGCCGTGCTGCCGTCCATCGTGAACGAATGGCCCCAGGCGTCCTTGACCGTGCCGACGGCCTCGTTCAGCCCGACCAGGAACCGCACTGCCCAGCCATCGGCGAAGTCGTCGTCGTTGCCGTACTTCGGTGCATTGAGAAACTCCTGCCGCATTACCTCGTGCCCGGACCAGTTGGCATCCAGCGCCTGCACCAGCTCCTCCATGGAGTATCTCTTCTGCTCGAACACGAGGTGCTGAATCGCGGCGATCGAGTTCGCCGTGTTGATCCCGCCGAAAGGAGAGACGACCGGCCAGGTGTCGCCCTCCTTGTGAAAGCGCAGCAGGTCGATTCCTCGCTCGAGCGTCTCGTCCATGAGGAACGAGTTGCACGGGTCGGCCTTGTGCTCCATCAGCACCTGCTGTGCGATGTTCCACGAAACCGCGGTGATCCTGACGTAGTACCTCACGCGCTCGAAGTAGGCCTCCAGGAGCTCGTCCGCCGACTGCATCTCCGTCGCCTTCTTGCCGGCGGCGAAGACCACGCTGCCACACCGGGCCTCCTGGTCGTTCTGGCGAAGGGCCTCGCCGAGGACGTTGAGGCAGTTCATGCAGCCGGCGCTCGCCAGGCCGGTGCTCTGCATGGCCTTGCCCATCACATTGTTGGCAGCGCAGGCGCACACCTGGACCTTCTTGGCTTCTTCGGCGCTCCAGCCTCTATCCAGCGCCCACTTCTCCAGCAGGTCCTCGTTGAAGTAGGAGGGGTGCCCGAGGCCTTTTCGATCGAGGTCGATCGCCGCCGAGATGACCTCCGGCGAGATCCCGGCGTGATATCGGAGCGCCACCGGGGGCTGGGACACGTGCAGGTTGCCGAGCGTCTCCAGGATGATGATGCTGAGCTCGTTGGAGGCGTCTTGTCCGTCGGCTGTCGTACCGCAGATGTCGGCGGTGTACAGGGTGCTGGCACCGGAAATGCCGGCGAACTTCGGCGGCCAGTCGAGCGCCGCGCCGATCTCCTGGATCTTCAGGAACAGGCACTCGACGAGCTCGACGGCGTCCTCCCGCGTGATCCGCCGGGATTCGATGTCCGCCTGGTAGTACGGCCACCAGACCTGATCCAGCCTCGTACCGCAG
>Ga0255055_10000852_pt1 | contig 23347 bp, 29 predicted proteins | sample JV7_2_27_MG_FD_188633 | JGI IMG/M metagenome (GOLD analysis project Ga0255055, IMG submission 188633) | Seawater microbial communities from Jervis Inlet, British Columbia, Canada - JV7_2_27 | ecosystem: Environmental > Aquatic > Marine > Inlet | place: Canada: British Columbia | collected...
GACCTCCGGATCGGCTTTGTCACGGACGTCACCGACGGGTCGTCCAGGATCGCCGGCGTCAGACCCTGAGACGGGCCACTCGGTCGGTTAACCGTCCTCGCCCACGCCCGCGTTGCTGTGCGGCGGCGAAAAGAGCAGAATCTCGGATTCCGAATCGCCGATCTCCGCCAGGCGTTGCTGCATCTCGCCCCAGGCCTCGGCGCCGATCGCGTCGCTCATGACCTGCGCGTTGGTGGGCCATCCGTCGATGTCACCTATCTTGTCCATCATGATGTAGTAGTGGAACTCGTTGCCGTGACCGCCGACGGCGTTGGAGTAACCGACCCACCTCAGTCCGTTTTCATGACTCTTGTGCGCCTCGACGATCTTCTGCACCATGCCGACGTACTCGAAGACCGCACCCTGCTCGATCACGACCTTTAGGTGCCAGGCGGCGGCAGGCGGCCCGGAACGGTAGGGCCCGTCCGCCGGATTGCTGACGGTCGGGTTGTAGGCCAGAAGCAGGCTCTCCGGCGTCCAGCACTCCTGAACCGATTGGAAGATCTTGACCGCCTCTTCCGGACCGTACGCCGCGGCGACGACCTGGAAATTCGGCGTCCAGGCGTCCATCTCACCGATTTTTGACATCGGTAGGTAAAACTCGAATTTCGGTCCGCCAGCCCCGGTTAGCCTGGCGTACGCCGCCCAGACGTTGCCGTTGTCGTGCTGTTGATGGGCGCCCACGATTTTCTGGATCGCCTGGCTGTAATCACCCATCATCGTCGGATCGACCTCGCCTCGGAGCATGAAGACGAACGGCCACGGACCGTCGTCGCTTCCCTCCTCTTGGGCCAGGCATGGCGCGCTGAGCATCAGTGCGGCCGCGCCGGCGACGATCGATGTCACGAGCTTCCGGTGTTTCAGAAAACGCATCTTTTCCCCTCCCGCATTAGTGGACACAACGGAGCGCAGAGCCGATCTACCCAGTTGCTCCGCCGTTTCACTTGACTCGGATGTACCGACATTGGCGCTTCGAGATCAGGGCGATCCCGGCTCTCCCTCAGTGCTCCGACTCTACAGCAGTCTCCCGCTCGGAATCAATTCAGAATCGGAAACACCGAGCGATCCGGGGGTTCTTGGTCTACAATTCCCCGGTTTCCGGAGAGAGGAAGAGGACTACTGCCGGGCCCGCCGCACGCCGGCGGAACCAACTGTTCGCCGTGCAGATCGATACGAGCGGTGGCAGTTTCCAGGTAGGAAAGCCGCAGGTTCTGTTCGACGATCTTCCTGCGGTTACTGGCGACGGCGACTACAACGTCTCGGACGCCCAGCGCTTTCTGGTCGTAGAGCCCGCCGGAGACGAGACCGCTCCGGCGGGCGTCACCGTAGTGGTGAACTGGTTGGACGATCTGCGCCGCCGCGTCCCGAACTGAACGGGCGCCGATCGGCTACTCCTCGTCGTTGAGCTTTTTGTTCTTCCAGTACTTCGTGCCGGAGACGTCCGCGCTGGCCATCAGGCCGGCTTCGTTCATTTTGTAGATCGCGAGTCCGTTGTGGAAGGTGGTTTCCGCGCTGGCGCCCGCGGTGCCGCCCGCAGCCTGCGCTCCGGTCTCGGCCTTCCAGCCCTTGTCCACGAAGCTTCGGAAGTTTTCTTCCGTTTGAAAGAGGAAAACCACCTGGTACTTCTGACCGCCGAGACCCAGGCCGACACCGCCGGTGCCCATTTTCATGTAGGTGCGCTCGCTGCCGTCCTTGGCCACGGCAACACCCGATCCGCCACCACCCGAGATGCCGACGGCGATCTTGAGATTGTCGAACACGGCCCAGCCGTAGGCTTTGTCGTAGAGACCCTTGGCGCTTTTGCTCTTCTCGAGCACCGTCTCGAGCGACTCGTCGGCCATTTCGTTGATGTTCTGTCGCTTCTCGTCCTTCTTGTCTGCCTCTTCCTCGGCCGCTACGACCGTAAAGCTCACGATCAGGGCGAGCGCGGACAGGATGCAAAGCCACTTTTTCACGGTTTTCTCCTCGTTCCTCGAAGATCGAGATTCGGTTAATCGTCGCGTCATTCTAGCCGACGGACGCAACGATCGCCCGTGGGGTTTTCACCGGCCTCGTCGACCGGGATCCCGCCCTCCGTTGGGTTAAGATGTCGCAGAATTGTCAGCAACTTCCGCTGAATTCGAGGCCCCGATGAGCACGAAGCGCGTCTCGGTCGTCTATTACTCGGACATCCTCTGTATCTGGGCCTATGTGGCGCAGATCCGGGTCGACGAGCTGCGCCTCAACTTCTCCGAGCAGGTCTCGATCGACTACCGCTTCGTTCCGATCTTCGGCAGCGTGCAGAACCGCATCGGCGAGCGCTGGGCCGACCGAGGCGGTCTGGCCGGCTACGCCGGGCACGTCAAGGAGGTCGCCGGGCAGTTCGATCACGTCGAGCTGCATCCCGACGCCTGGACGAAGAACGTGCCGGCAGGATCGTTCGGCGTGCACGTGTTCGTCAAGGCGCTTGCCATCGGCAACGAGAGTAACAAGACGTTCGGCAAGCGCACGGCCCTGGAGGAGCTGATGTGGAGGCTGCGCCTGGCCTTTTTCCGCGACCTCCGCGACATCGGCCGCCTCGACGTTCAGCTGGACGCGGCCAAGACGATGGGCCTCGATACCGCGCCGATCCGCCGGCGCCTCGACGACGGCAGCGCTCTTGCGGCCCTCGCCGAGGATCACGATTTCGCGGCCCGACACCAGGTGACGGGAAGCCCGACCTATCTTCTCAACGAAGGCCGTCAGAAGATCTACGGCAACGTCGGGTACCGCATTATCGAGGCCAACATTCAGGAGCTGCTTCGCGACGACCGGAGCATGGCGAGCTGGTGCTGAACATTCATGAAAGACCGTCGTAACGAGGCGGCGTTTCGTACGACCCGGTGGAGCGTGATCCAGGCCGCGGCAGGCCGGGATTCCGCGGCGGCGCGCGAGGCCCTGTCCACCCTGTGCGAGGCGTACTGGTATCCGGTTTACGCCTTCGTCCGGCGCTCGGGTTGCGATCCGGAGGAAGCGCGGGATCTTAGTCAGGGTTTTTTTGCCCGGCTGCTCGAGAAACGCGACCTCGGATCGGCCGATCCGGCACGTGGTCGATTTCGGGGATTCCTGCTCGGCTCCGTTCGGCACTTTCTTTCCAACGAGCGCGATCGTGAACGCGCGCTCAAGCGCGGCGGTGGGCAACGAATCCTGTCGATCGACCAGAAGGACGCCGAGGGACGCTACGCACTCGAACCGATCGACCCGATCACCCCGGAGACCTTGTTCCTGCGCCATTGGGCGCTCACCGTCGTCGACTCGGCGATGAAGCGACTGGCCGAGGACTACCGGACGAAGGGCAGGAGCCGTCTCTTCGAGCGAGTTCGACCGATGCTCACGGGAAGCGACCCCGACGTTTCCAGGTGCGAGCTCGCCGAGGAACTCGGCATGAGTGAGACCGCGCTGAACGTGGCAATCCACCGGATGCGCAGGACCTTTCGCCACAAGTTGAAGGAAGAGGTAGCCCAGACCCTTGCCGATCCCGCCGATGCGGAGGACGAGCTGGGCCAGCTGATGGCCGCGCTCGGCGACTGAAAAAAACGGCACGGACCTGTAAGATCGACCCGCCTCTGCTTCATGGTCAGGTGAGACCCAGGAGAACGGACCATGAGCGAATCGAACAGATGCCCGCGTTGCGGGGCGACCCTCCCGCCGGGGGCGGCACCCGAGGCCTGCCCTAAGTGCCTGATCGGAATAGGGTTAGAAGAAACTGAGCCGGGAGGCGAGACGCAAACGTCTCACGGCGCGCCCCGGTGGTCCGCCCCACAGCCGGAAGAGATCGCGTCCGATTTCCCGCACCTGGAGATTCTCGAGGTTCTGGGCCAGGGCGGAATGGGCGTGGTCTACAAGGCGCGCCAGAAGTCGCTCGATCGTCTGGTGGCGCTGAAGATCCTCGCCGTCCCGTCCGACGCGGGTCCCGGTTTCGCCGAGCGTTTTGCCCGAGAGGCTCGTGCGCTGGCCAGCCTCTCTCACCCATCGATCGTCACGGTCTACGACTTCGGCCAAGCCGGCGGGCGTTACTACCTGTTGATGGAGTATGTCGACGGGGCCAACCTGCACCAGCTGATCCGTGGCGGGGAGATCGATCCGCGACAGGCACTGCGGATCGTCTCACAGATCTGCGATGCGCTGCAGTTCGCGCACGACGCCGGCGTCGTGCACCGCGACATCAAGCCCGAAAACATCCTCGTCGACAGAAAGGGCCGGGTGAAGATCGCCGACTTCGGCCTGGCCAAGATTCTGGGACAGACGGGTGACGATCTGCGCCTGACCGATGCCCAGCAAGTGATGGGAACCGCGCACTACATGGCGCCCGAGCAGATCGAAAGGCCTCTCGAGGTGGACCATCGCGCCGACATCTACTCTCTCGGCGTCGTCTTCTACGAGCTTCTGACCGGAGAGTTGCCGATCGGTCGGTTTCAACCGCCCTCGCGAAAGATCGAGGTCGACGTACGCGTCGACGAGGTCGTATTGAAGACACTCGCGAAGGAACCCCAGTTGCGGTATCAGAATGCGAGCGAGATCAAGACCGATGTCGAGGTAATCGCGACCTCACCCGCGAGGAAGGAAGAACCGACCAAGATCTACGGCGCTCTGATCAATCTCAACTGGCCGAACTGGGCGATCTTGGTGGCGCTGGTCGTTTTCGTCCTCGTGTTCGGTGCCCTGTGGTTCCTGATCCGCAGCGAGCAAGGCGAGGCCCCGGGCGCGGCGATCGAGACCGCCGTGGGTGTCGGATCGTCCGTGAGCGCGCCCGGCACCCCTCTCGCGCAGGCCGCGGCGACAGGACACCGCGAGGGAGTTGAAGCCTTGCTCGACAATGGCTTCGACGTCAACGCCCCGGGTCCCGGCAACACAACGGCCCTCATCGAGGCCGTCGACGGGGAGCACCCGGGACTCGTCCGGCTGCTTCTCGAACGCGGCGCCGACGTCAACGCCGCGAACTCCCGCGGCAGCACCGCGATCATGATCGCGGCGTCGCAGGGCAACGAGGGAATCGTCTCGACCTTGCTCGATCGAGGCGCCGATGTCAACGCCCCGGGTCCGGGTGGCACGACGGCGTTGATCGAGGCGGCCGACGGCGGTCACGAGGACATCGCCAGGCGACTCGTCGAGCAAGGCTCCGACGTCAACGCGTCGAATGACCGGGGCGGCACCGCGCTCATGATTGCGGCGTCGCAGGGCGATCTGCAAACGGTCGACTACCTGCTGACACGTGGCGCCAATCCGAACGCTGTGGGTCCCGGTAGCACGACGGCGTTGATCGAAGCCATCGATGGTAGCCACGCCGGGATCGTCGAGCTGCTGATCGGTCGCGGTGCCGATGTGAACGCGACCAACGACCGTGACACCAAGCCGCTGCACCTGGCGGCGGTGAGCGGTCGTGCGCAGATCGTCCGGATGCTGGTCGAATCGGGCGCAAACCTCGACGCGCCCGGACCACGGGGGGACACCCCGTTGATCCTGGCTGTGCAGGAAGGTCACCAGGAAGTGGTCCGGATGCTTCTCGACGCCGGAGCCGACCCCCTGGCGAGGGGCGCGGACGGACGAACTCCCCTGGCCGTAGCCGCTGCGGAGGGCAGAACGGAGCTTCTCGAACTATTTCGAAAGCCGTCGGGACAACAAAACGAATAACCGAACCCCGCTAGTCTATCCTCTCGGTTTCGAGCGAGCGCGGTAAGACTCGAAGTCTCGGTATCGGATCTGCAACCGACGACGCGACTCAGTGTCACGACCTCGTTGCAATTGTATGGCAATATTGCCATACTATGGAAGAGAAGGTTCTTTTCTGGATCGGGACGACACGCCGGGACCTGATGCGCTTCCCGCGTGAGATTCGGCGAGAGGTAGGTTTTGCACTGTACAGGGCTCAGCTTGGTCGCAAGCACGTGAAGGCCAAACCGCTCCGAGGATTCGGAGGAGCAGGGGTCCTCGAGGTGGTCGCGGATTTTCGAGGAAATACGTACCGCACAGTGTCCACTGTGAAATTCGTCGATGTCGTCTATGCGATTCACGCTTTCCAGAAAAAGGCCAGGCAGGGTCGAAAGACACCGAAACGAGACCTCGACATCATTCGCGAGCGTTTGAAAGAATCACGGGAGCACTACGACTCATGGCAGCACGGCAGGTAACCCGCAAGCGGCACCGCGTGACGGCAAGCACGGGCAACGTCTTCAGAGACCTGGGATTCGCAGATGCCGGCACCGAGCTCGCCAAGGCTCAACTGGCCAACCGCGTTGTCAGCGTTCTCGAAGATCAAGGTCTCACGCAGCGGCAGGCGGCAGAAATCCTTGGTATCGACCAGCCCGGAATCTCGCACCTCGTTTGCGGAAACCTGAAACGATTCTCCATGGATAGGCTGTTTCGGTTTCTCAACGCACTCGGCCGTGATGTCGAAATCGTTGTCAAGCCCAAGCCGCGCTCGCGCGCACACGCTTCAGTACGTGTGTCGACCGCGAAAAGGAAATCTCGCAAGACGGCGTGACGGTGGGCCGTTCCGTTTTCTCTGGCCAAGCTCGAGGCCACGGGGGAATTCTTCCTCATCACCGGCGAGGGGAGCATGGCGAGCGCGTCGCGCGACGGCTCGCTGGTCTACTCGAACGTGGCCTCCGCCGGCAACCACAGCCTCGTCTTCGTCGACCGCGAGGGCCAGGTGCTCGAGCGCGTGGGCGAGAGCGTGCCGCACGCCGACAACACGACGCGCTCTCCGGACGGTCGTCTGTTCGCGGTGAGCATCCTCGACGCCCGGGAGAACAGCGTCTGGGTCTACGATCTAGAATGGGATGCCAGAAGTCGTCTCTCGTCCACGGGCGATTGCGGCGGGTCGAGAGGACAGATCGGTTGGTCGCCCGGCGGTACGAGCGTGGCCTTTAGCGACATCTCAAGCGGGCAGGTGCTCCTGCGGCCGGTGGACGGTTCCGTCGAGGCATCCCGACTCGTCGACGGCCAGCAGCCCACCTTCACGGCCGACGGCCGCTTCCTGATTTACGTTCGGGTCGACTCCTAGCCTCGAAGAACTCGACCGCGGCCTCCGCTCCCTCGTCCTTCCACGCGTGGTACAGAGGCTCGAACACCGTCTTTCTGTCGTCCCTTTCCTGTTGAAGGGCCTCGACGAGGTACTCGGTCCATTCGTCGACGCTGACGTAGCTGCCCGCGTAGGACTTCCATTGGTCGAGCGCCTGCTCTTCCTGAAGCGTGGCGAGATCCTTCCCCTCGGCCAGTCCTTTGCGAACCGTCTCGGTCGTCCCGACCAGCATCTCGTGATAGGCGTGGAGGTCCTTCCAGGTACCGACGTGGTTGTGCCCGGAGACGATGACCACATCCTCGGGCAACAGGCCGATGGCGCGAGCCACGAGCTCCGCGAATCTCAGCGCGTCGCCGTCGGAGTCCACCGAGGGAAAGTTGAACCCGTTCACGAGTGAGCTGAGGTGGACGACCTTGGACTCGGTGAAGTGGACGATGATCTCGTTGTCGTCGTGGCTTCCCGGAAGCGCGTGCATCTCGATACGCTCGCCGTTGAAGTAGAGGGTGAGTGAATCCACAACGGTGATGTCCGGAAAGGTAGCGTCCGGAAATTCGTCGAAGTTGATGATGTACTTGGGGGCTCCCTTGTCGAAGGCATCGACCGCCTTCTTCAGCTCTTCTGCATCGTCTGCCGACTGCGTATCGACGAGAAGCATGCCGTCGGTCCCGACAAAGGCAATCGTGTTGGTGGTGTAGCTGTCCTGATCGGTGCTGAGCAGGTGCAGCTGTTCCGTCAATCGAGTGCTCGTGATCGAGCCGTTCTGCGCCGCAGCGCCCACGCTCCCCAGAATGACCACGACAGCGATGACTGCACCAGCTGGGTACTTCACGGGACCATCCTTTCGTTGTCCGGACGAGTTGACTCATGGAGCGCGAGAACAGGCGAGTAGTGAAGGAGTATCCCCGGGAAAAGGGAGTAAAACGGTCGCTTACTCCCCTGCCACGGCCCGAACGAGACAGTCGATCGCGGTCCTGGTGCCCTGGTCGGTCTCGACGGAGCGTTCGCGACGGGCGGCCTCGATGATTCCGAGGCCAGGCAACTCGGCGGAGATCTCCTCGGGAGCGTAAAGGACGTCGGGACTCTTCGGGCCACCGTGGCCGTGTTCGAGATTGGTGCGATCGTGGCCGACGAGCAGGAAGGTCCCCCGCGGCGCGACGGCTCGCGCGGCGCGATGCAGGACGGGCCGCATGCGATCCCACGGAAGCTGAAGATAGAACAGGATCACGAGATCGTAGGCACGCTCGACCAGCGCCCAGCTCTCGAGGTCGGCCTCGATCCAGCTGACCTCTACGCCTCGGGCCTCGGCCGTGCGGCGCGCCTTTTCCAGTGCGACGTCGGAGAAGTCAACCGCATCGACCTCGAAGCCGCGCTCGGCCAGCCAAACGGCGTTCCGTCCTTCTCCGCAGGCGAGATCCAACGCGCGACCGGACGCCAGCGATCCGGCCTCCGCGACGAGGAATCGATTGGGTTCCGCCGTCCAGAGCAGCTCGGAGCCTTCATAGCGGCGGTTCCAGTCGTCGCGATCCATCTGCTCGTTCCGCCGCCCGTCTGTCGTCTCCCCGGCGACCGGGCTCAGTGTGCGTCCTGCCCGGGTGCGGGCGATCCGTCACCCTCTGGGGCCGGACCGAGACCGGGAGAGATGAAATAGGGCCCTTTGAAACCCGAGCGGTCCGATCCGGCCACTCTCACCGCGTTGTCGAACATTTCGATTCCGCCGCGAGCGTATCCGGGCTCGAGACCCAGATAGACCCCGTAGGCGATCCGGGTCGCATCGTTGTCGTCGACGATCAAATTGTCGGAGATCTCCAGGTCCTCGACGGGTGCGCCCCAGACGAAAATCGGCGTCCGATAGGCAACAGTGTGAGAGCTGTCCAGGGTGCTGCCGGTCTTGATTAGAATGTTTTTCCTGATGCGCACGTTCTTGACGCCGCAGCTCAGCCGGATGCCGGCCATGGGGAAGTTGACGATCGAGTTGCCTTCGATCCGGCCGTTGAGGATGGACTTGTCGTCCTGGCTCAGCCAACCGATCCCCATGGAAGCCCCGGCGTTTCGGACGAAGGACGCCTCCAGCGGGTGCGAGATCGTGTTGTTGAGGATTCGCAGATTACGGATGTCCATCTCGTCATAGGCATCGGACAGACTCGACCGCGTGACGATGATCCCACCTTCGACCAGGGCGCCCGCGCCACCGTAGGCCTGCCGGCCAGCCAGCTCGATCCCGTTGCTCTCGACCGTGACACCATCGAGGCCGAAACCGGTCGTGTGGCCGCGATAGGTCGCCGACCAGAGGTTGATGCCGATCAGCGCTCCTTCGATCGTGTTGTGCGAGACGAGGACGTCCGTGGTGTCCGTCGTCGTGATTCCCGTGATGTTCGCGCCCTTCAACATGTTCTTGACCAGGTTTCGGGTAACGACGGTATGGGATCCGTGGGTCTCGATCGCTGTGCGAGCGCCGGGGGCACCGATGGTCTCCCCGACGAACTCGTTGTCCGCGATGTAGATCCCCCCGCCCCCCGCCGCGTGAACGTAGATGACCGACGCGTCGTGAAAGACGACGTACTCGTCGCCGGGGTCCCAGTCGTTTTCCGTCCCGCCCTGGAGCTCGACCGTGATCGTCGAGGACGTGTTCGCCGCAATCGTGCCGAAGCTGGCGTCGGACCTGTTGACCACGGAACGTCCGACCAGACCGTCCTCGATCCAATCCTTCGACGCATCGGTCAAGGCCGTCGCGTCCGTTGCGCCGCTGTGAGTACCCCGCAGACCGTCGTCACCGCCGATGTTCTCGAAGCGGTTGTCATAGATCCTGACGTCCGAGACGCCGGTACCGTTGACCGTGATGCTGTTAACCGATGATGCGTTCTGCACCTGAATGTCGTGGATACGAACCCCCGTGCTTTGGCCAAAGGCACAGACCGACAACTGCGAGTCGGTGCCACCGTCGGGGTAGCTAGACCTCGGATTTCGTTGCACGTTGTGATCGAACCCGATGTGGTGAACGCGAAGTCCCGTCAAATCCGTTTGCCAGTCCTGGCCACCAAGCAGACAGAAGTAAGGCCCGGAGGAGTCCTTCACTTTGATGATGCTCTTCGAGCCTCCATCGCCGAAGACCTCCAGTCCGCGCGGAAGCTCGAGCGTGATGACGCGCTCGCCCGGCACCGGCCTCACCAGATAGGTTCCCTCGGGGAAGTAGAGACGACCGCTCGATCCAGCCGCAGCCAATGCCTCGTTGATGGCACTCGTATCGTCCGTCGTCCCGTCGCCGGTGACACCGTACGCCGCGACGTTTTGAACGTCGTAAGTCCAGGACGAGCCGTCGCAGTAGGCCAGCTTGCCGGTGCTCAGGTGCAGCCAGAGCTCGAGCTGATAGCAGGCCGGCCCCTCCGTGGGCAGGGCGCCCGTTGTCTTGTGGACCTGCAAGTTGCCGCTGAGCACGTTCGAGGTGGAGAGCGTGAAGAGAATGACCGCGATCGGCACGAGGAAACGGTTCATGGCTTGATGTTATACCGAGTTGGAGGTTTCCCCGTTCGTGGTCAATTCTTCCCGTTTCAGGGCCGTTTCTTTCCCCGTTCGTGGTCTGATTGTCCCGGTTCGTGGAGACTGGGTCGGACCAGTTTCGCGTCGCGTACCGGGGGCTCTCTTGCGGAACGATCGGATTGCATATTTATGCCATTACATATATATTTTTATGCATGAGATCCACGGTCGACTTTCCAGACGAGCTGTTCCGCAGGGCCAAGCGCCGCGCGGCCGATGACGGGGTGCCCTTTCGCGCGGTCCTCGAGGCTGCGCTGCGCCGCTACCTCGAAGGCGGTGAGTCGGGTCGCAAGCGCTATCGCCTGCGCTGGCGCGCCGAGAAGGGCAAGCTGCGCCCTGGCGTCCGGCTGGACGACCGCGCCGCACTGTTCGACCTGATGGGCGAACGAAAGTGATCGCGCTGGACACCAACATTCTGATCTACTCTCGGCGCGAAGAGGCACCCCACCACCGCAAGGCACGATCTCTGCTGACCGCCTTCGCCGAGGGCGACGATCCATGGGCGCTGCCTTGGCCGTGCGTTTACGAGTACCTGCGGGTGATCACTCACCCGCGCGTCTTCGACCCGCCGACCCGGTTAAACGACGCTCTCGAAGATCTCGAATCGCTGCTCGCCTCGCCGTCACTCTCGCTGCTCGGCGAGGGACCGGCACACGTCGCGCGCCTGCTCGACACCGTCGACGCGGGTGATGCAACGGGCAACCTGGTGCACGACGCGCACATTGCGGCACTCGTACTGGAACACGGTGCGCGTGAGCTCTGGACGACCGACCGCGATTTTAGGCGTTTCCCGGGCGTGACGATCCGCAATCCGTTCGAGGAACCGGCGATCCAGGAGCGAAAGAGGCGGTATCGGTCGCGCGGCCGGCAGCGCCGCGCGCGGGCGTGATTCGTCGCTGGTCGGGAGTTCGTGAGAGGGGGAAAAGCAATGGACGGCCGGAGAGCTCCGGCCGTCCACCGGGATCGTCAGGAGGTCTTCTCTGGTGCCTTTGCCTTGAAGCTCGTCTTGGTGTTGATCGTCTCGACGATCTGGTCTACGTCGACCTTTTCCATCTCGTAGACGACCATCGCGACGCCCTTGTCGTAGTCCGCCTTGACTTTCACCACGCCGTCTAGCTCGGCCACTGCCGTTTCCACCTTGGTGCAGCAGCTTCCGCAGCTCATGCCCGTCACCTCGATGGCGGTCATTGCCTGACCCTCAGGCAACTCGCTCTTCTCTCCCGCCAGGACAGCGGGCGACGCCAGTACCAGCAGCACCAGGCTGAGGAACGCGATCTTTCTCATGAAAGTCTCCTTATTTTCCGACGCCCCCCTTGGGGTCGGATACGGTGGGTTGACTCACCCAGGTTACGGGTCGATCGACAACTCGGCAAACACACCCAAAAAGTCCTTGAAATCGGGGGGTTGGCGAGCCGCTGGGCCTGCTCGGGAAAAGTACCGATCGTTCGGGCTCACCTGCGGGCCGTTTTGGCGCCGACGTTGCGACAAGGGCTGTGACAAGACGGTCCGGCAGGTTCAGCCCATGGTTGGACAACTCACCCCGCAACACGGACGGCATGAACCTCGGCATCCAGTCGCGATCCTAGCCGGTCTTTTTCCACTTCGAGTTCGTACCGGGACTGGAGATTCATCCAAAATTGTTCGGTCATTCCGAAGTACCTCGAAAGACGAAGGGCAGTGTCGGCTGTGATTGCGCGTTTCCCGTGAACGATCTCGTTAATGCGCCGAGGTGGCACGCTGATGTCCTTCGCCAAGCGATACTGGCTAATCTCCATCGGCTCGAGAAACTCCTCAAGGAGAATCTCTCCAGGATGGATAGGCTTGAACTTTCGCGGCATGGCTTCTCCTAGTGGTAATCGACGATTTCAACTTCATAGGCATGACCGTCTCTCCAACGGAAGCAGATCCTCCACTGGTCATTGATCCGGATACTGTGCTGGCCGCGTCGATCCCCAGCTAGTTTTTCCAAGTGGTTGGACGGCGGAACCCGGAGATCGCCCAAGGATCCAGCAGCATCCAGAATCAGAAGCTTTCTAAGAGCAATCCGTTGGATCCTCTTGAACTTTCGAGAGTGCCGCCGTTCAAAAACCTTTGCGGTCTCTTTGCAGCGGAACCCCTTGATCATAAGCTAATGATAACGCAGCACGATAATAATGTCAAGCGTTATCAAGTTGTCCAACGAACGTTCCGAGACCGCCTGGTAGATCGGATCACGGAGTTCGCCGACTGCATTTTCATCGACCCACTCGTAGGTCGATCCCCAATCGACAAATGTCGTGTCCATCGCCCAAGCCCTTTTTCGAGTCGCCATCCGCGTGACCGCGGCGGCGCATCGATTGCCCATCTGAATGGCCATCTGCAGGACGTGAACTACGACGGAATCATGGACCTGGTAACCCACTACCGGGCGGAGGACACGGGCATCGCCTGTGGGACGATTCGGCTACACTGACCGGCGAGACGGCAAGTGGTCAGCCCATCGAGGGATCGGACTCGATCAACACCGTCGGGTGCAGGGCGGTCGGGCGGCCGGCTTTGTGGAGGAACGACGAGGAGCGGGTCGCCCAGCCGAGCAGTGACGGCGTAGTCAGCGTGGAAAGGAAGTAGAGCGGGGGGGCACAAGGCCAGCGCGAACGCGCGCCGCCTTTGATGACTGCATCGGCCCGGATCGTCTACGATTCCAGGATGGGGAAGGTCGGCGAATCAAAGACCAGAACGGGAGATGGTCACGACTCAGGGACGCACGAGCAAGACGGCGTGCGGACCCGAGAAAGGAGAACTCTCCTCGCGCGTGAAGCCCGTTCGTTCCGCCGCGGCTACAAACCGCTCGAACGCCTCCTTCGACACGTGAAACCTGGGCTCGGCGACGATCAGTCGTCCCCCGGGGCGTAGGGCGCGGTGCGCTTCGGTGAAAAACGCATCGCCGTCGGACATCTCGTGGACACAGAAGATGGCAACGACCAGATCGACCGTTCCTTCGAGATCATCGACACCAAGACGGTCCGGCTGCCCCAGGCGGAGGTCGATCCGTTCGAGCAGACCCGCTTTACTCGCGCGGCGGCGCAGGGCTTCGACCATTTTCTCCTGCAGGTCCACGGCCACCACGCGCCCGGATGCCCCGACCATCCGCGCCAGGTCGAGCGTGAAGAAGCCCATCCCCGGACCGGGTTCGAGGACTACGCTGCCTTCCTTTACGAAAGGACCGAGCCACTTCTGCGGGTTCTGCCTCCACCGGCGAAACGGAAACAGCAACAGATAGCCGACCCACCAGGGACAGACGTGATTCGCCATCTCGTGCGACCCTCACGGAGAATTCTCAAGGTCTTCGCGGCCAAGCGCAAGCCGAAATTCCGCGGCAAGTAGCCCGCCGAGCGGCTGCTAGAATGCCGTTCATCGTGCTGCGCTACGGCTCCATATCCGTCGATCCCCCGCTGGTCCTGGCGCCGATGGCGGGCGTGACCGACCGGCAGTTTCGCCTGATTCTGCGCCGCGTCGGCGGAGCGGGCCTGGTGGCGATGGAGTTCGTCTCCTCCGAGGCCCTGACCCGGGGCAACCGGCGTGCGTTTCGGCCGTTCATCGTGTTTAATCTCCCATTGCACCCCTGCATTCGCCCGTCTGACCCCGATCTGTTGCCAGTGTGATCGAATCGACGTTGCCGCCGGGCACCCCACTTCGCGCAAGGGCATTGCCCTTTGGCGACACGCCGTGTTTCCTCGTTTGAGTCCCGTCGTGCGCGTCCTCTCGCCCGTGGCTCGTGCCCATCACGATCGATGCGTCGCCGCCACATCCGCGCCGTTTTACGGGAAGGAACGATTACGCACCGCGCCGGCCCGAATCGACCGTTTTGCATCAGGCCGTGTCGGCAACGCTGGAGCCGTTCTTCGCCCGGGCCCGTTCGGAGGATCGGTGCGTGCCACGGTTTGTCGAGCGCGAGTTGCGCGCGTTTCTCAAGTGCGGCGTCCTGGAATTCGGTTTTCTCAGGGTGCATTGCGGCGACTGCGGTTTCGACCGGCTACTGCCTTTTTCATGCAAGGGGAGGGCGTTCTGTCCCTCGTGCGGAGGCCGGCGCATGGTGGATACCGCCGCCCATCTGGTCGATCGCGTCTTCCCCGAGGTACCGGTCCGGCAATGGGTGCTGACGCTTCCCGTCGCCTTGCGCTATCGCATGGCCTACGACGCGGACCTGACCTCCTCAGTACTCCGCGAGTTCCTGCGCGCCATCTTCGGCTCGCTGCGCCGGCGCGCGCGGAGCGGCGGCAGTCGCATCCGCTATCCACAGTGCGGCGCGGTGACGTTCATCCAGCGCGCGGGCGACGCGTTGAATCTCAACGTACACTTCCACTCGCTGGTGCTCGACGGCGTGTACGACTTCGACAACCCGCTCGGACCGCGATTCATCGTGCTGCCGTCACCCGATGACGACGAGGTGTTGCGGGTGATCTCACGGTTTGCCGTGTGTCTTCGGCGGTTGCTCGAGCGGGAAGGGCTGGGAACCGATGCCGATCCCGCCGAGGCCGACCGCTTCAGCACCGAGCAACCGTTGCTGGCAGGTCTGGCTGGTGCGTCCGTGCAACTTCGCGTGGCCACGGGTCCGAACGCGGGCCGACCGTTGCACCGCCTGGGAGACCGGATCAGTGCGAACGTCACCGCCGACTTCGAGGGTCCGCGCTGCGTCAGCCTGGCGGGCATCAGCCTGCACGCCGACGTCTGTGTTCCGGCGCGAGATCGTCGCAGGCTCGAGCGTTTGGCACGTTATGCCGCTCGGCCTCCGCTTTCCACGGAGCGGCTCTCGCGCCGGGAGGACGGCCGACTGCAGTACCGCTTGAGGCACCGCTGGCGCGACGGCACCACGCACATGCTGTTCGAGGGGGTCGAGTTGGTCGAACGACTCGCCGCGTTGGTTCCCCCGCCACGCTTCCATACCGTTCGCTACAACGGAATCCTGGCTCCAGCGGCGAGTTGTCGCGACCAGGTCGTGCCCGCCGCTCGGTCGCGATCGGTCGCGACCGGGACTGAAGAGACGCGGACGACCGGTCAGAAGAGCCACGGTTCCACCGCAACCCCGCGTGACGCGTCACCTGCCGATCCGCTACGTGCCGAGTCGTCGGCCGATCGACGGCGCCGGCTCTCGTGGTCCGAACTGATGCAGCATGTCTTCGCGATCGATGTCTTGGAGTGTCCCCGGTGTCGAGGAAGGTTACGCATTCTCGCCGCGATCACGTCGCCGACGGCGGTGCGGGCGATCTTGGAGTGCATGGGCACGGGCTCGGGTTCTCGACCGCCTCCTGCACGCTCCGAAATCCCGGCGGAGGACCTGTTCGCTTCCTAGGCGTGCCGACCGGGCACGCTCCAACCGCACATCGGGATCCCGGATCCCGCATTGCAGCCTGTGCTCATCTCCCAGGGAGAATTGCGCCCGTCGTGCGCCGAGGGGTGCCGTTCGCAGTTTGAAAACCCCGGCTTGGGGGCAGAATTGGGCCCGGGTTCGTGGATTCGAGGTCGTGCAAGGCGGAGGATCTAGATGACAGAACGCCCATTATCGGACGCTGGCCCAATTTCGCAGCTTATTCTTCCTATGCGCCGACGAGGCGAACGAATGAACCGGCTTGGTCATCCGATCGAAGGCGAGACCGGCCAGGTTCCATCCCGTGCCAGCGTGAACCTTCGTCGTCGCACCCAGCCGGTCTCGCGGCCTGGAGCCAGCACCATGCTGGGGGGGCATATCCAGGCCGTCACTGGTCGTTGTACAACGCGGTGGCGCGAATATCAATCCAGAGAGAAAAGCGGGGCCAGCCGAGCCCCATCCCATGCCGGAGTCAATCCTCCTACGTCGAACCCGGCTGGTCCCGGAGCCCGAAGTGCGGAGGGGCATGTTCGGGCCACAACCATTCCTAGTACGAATCGTCGGGGCAAATATCAATCCACAGAGGAAAGCGGGGCCAGCGAAACCCGCCCCCCCATCCGGGTGACGCATCTTCTGCCGACCCCGCTGCTAACTGGGGCTCTACAGATGAGTTTTGCCATGAGATACGCAAACCTCCGCGCTCACGCAAGGGACGAAAGAGGACCGAATCGGTGAGATTACTAGGCAGCGGTCAGGCGGGGCCGATCGCGCGGTGTCGTCTCAACGAGGCGAACGAATGAACCGGCGCAGTCATTTGATAGGGGGCGGGACCAGCCGGGCGCAATCCAGTGCGCGAAGCAAGCCTCCTCCGTCGCACCCGACCGGCCCCGGGGCCTGGAGCCAGAAATCTGGGGGGCACATCCAGGCCGTCACCGGTCGTTGTACAGCGGGCCGAGACGAACTTCAACCCACAGAAGAAGACGGGGCGAGGGTTGAAAGAGGACCGAATCGGTGAGATTGGTCGACAAGGGCCAAGCGGGACCGATCGCGCGACGTCGCTCAACGAGGCGAACAAAGGAGGCGAATCGTGACGCTCTCACCGTTAGCGACGGCGCGGTGGATTGGTTCCGCGCCCGTGGGGGGTGTGGCGTGAAAGGAAAGCGATCCTCGGGTCGTGGCCGCGAAAGGCGTCAGTCGTCCTCATTGCGAACGCGTAGGTATTCGTCACGCGCCGCGTCGAGACGTTTGAGCACCTCAAGGTATTCCGTGCGTCTTCCGACCGGCGTTGCCCGCAGTGCGTCGTCTGCCACCTCGACGCGTTTCCAGGCTTCTTCGACCTCGGGGTTTAGTGTGAACGGTTTCATAGGTTCCAGCCTATGGATGGGGGTCATTGATGATTCTCATGGCAGGGCGAAACATACCACGGCGCGAAGCGACGACCTGATGAGCCTGTCTGGCCATCCGGTAGAGGGCGGGACCGATCGGGTCCCTGACCACGCCAGAGACAATCCTCCTCCGTCGTCCCCGACCGGCCCCGCGGCCTGGACCCATGACGTTGGGGGGCATGTCCAGGCCGTCACTGGTCCTTGTACAACTTGTCGGAGCGAAATTCAAACCACAGAAGAAGACGGGGCCAGCGAGAACGGCTCCACCTCCGATGGCGGCGCGTCCTGCGCCGGCCCCGCGGTTAATGGGGGCTCGAACGAATTGAGTTGCTTGCAACATAGGTCGACTCTCCAACTGCCGACAAGGGTTGAAAGAGGACCGAATCGGTGAGATTAGTGGACAAGGGCCAAGCGGGACCGATCGCGCGGCGGCGGGCAACGAGGCGAACGGAACCGACTGAATGACAGGGACGAAGAACGATGCCTGACGAACCCGGCAAAGAACAGCGCAAAGGCGGGAAGCGGTTATCCGAATCTCAGGACGAGCTGCTTATCTACTTGTTGGGGACCGGCTACTCGCAGTTGCGCGCGGCGAAGAAGCTGAGGATCGGCAAGGCAACCGTCATGCGAAAAATGCAAAAGCCCGAGTTCCGCGAGCGCGTCGCGAACGTCACGCGTGGCGTGATTGGCGAGGCGAGTGCGCAGCTGTCGGCGCTGCTCAACGAGACGATCGAAACGGCCGCGGCGATGATGCGGGACACCGATATTCCCGCGAACACCCGCGCCGGTCTGATCCGAACCGTGCTGGATCATGCGGTGCGGTTCGCCGAGCACACGGGCCTGGCCGCCAAGGTCACCGGACTAGAGACCCAGATCGAGGCGCTGCAGGAGTCGATCGACGCGGTCAAACAGCAGACCGACCGAGCGACGACCCGGGCAGCGTGAAGGAGCTGTGATGGCAAAGCAAGCTGAAAACGATGTGCGGGTCCACCACCCGAACCAATCGGGACCCGAAGTGCAGCGCCGCAGTTTTCTGCGCTGGGTCCCCGTCGGCGAGCGGACGGCTCTGCTCGAGGCCGAAGCGGAGGCCCGCAGGCGTCCTGCACGCGGAGTCGACTACGACCCGCTCGACGATGATCAGGACTGCATATTCGACTAAGAAGGAGACGACTGATGAACGAACAGAAAGCGGTTGAGAAGGCCCAAGCGGCGCACGACAAGGCGGTGCAGGCGCTCGAGCGCACCACAGCCGAGATCGAGACGGCGACTGAGCAGATTCACCTCGCCGACCCCGAGGGCAACGAGATCGGCAAACTCGCGGCCGACAGGGCGGCGATGACCGCGAAGGCTGAGGCGCTGCAGCATCGCGTCGCGCAGCGGGCAGAGGAACTCGCCGAAGCTCGCGAGGCGCTGGCAGCCGCCCAGCACGAGGCCGAAATCAAAGAGATGAACGCAGCACGCGAGCAGGCCAAAGCGATCAACGACGAGATCGTCACCGAGATTGAGGCTTTCGCTACGCGCATCCTGGAGCACGCGGGTAACTGCGATCAGGCGGCGCGCAAAGCGTCAACACTCCACTGGCAGCATCAGCGCAAGGCCGGCAACACCGAGACTGAGGTTTTCATGCGGCGTGGCTTGGCAGTGCTCGATCACGCCGGTGTAGCGGCGGGCGTTACCGCGATCTTCGAGAGGGCGATTCAGAAGCTACGGCGGGCGCAGCTGCAAGAGCAGCGCGCGAAGATCGCGTAGTAGAGGAGACACGATGAGCGATCAATTCACCGACGAGGAACTGCGTACACTGTACCCGAGCATGTACAAGGACTCGCCTGCACCTTCACCCGCGACCACCAACGGCGACAGTGGCGATGAGGGTGGGGCGGGGCTCAAAGAGCTATGCCCGACGATGAAGCCGACCGAGGCAAAGGAGTCAGTCGACCCCGAGGAGCAGGAGATGTTGGACGGGATGTTCCCCTCGATGGCCGATGGCGAAGCCGACGACGAGGGATTCGCGGTCACAGTTGCCGAATGGGGCGAGCAAGCCCGCGCCGACCCCGAGCTAAAAGATGACTTCGACGCTCACATCGAGCGCGCCCAGCAACTCCTGACGGACCACGGCTCCGACGAGCTGGCCCAAATCCTCGCGAGTACGGGCCTGGGCAGCCATCCGGCGGTGGTCCGATTCGCGGCCAAGATCGCGCGGGAGCTCAAGAAGGGATGACGACGCTCGTCGCTCAGATCGTACCGCCAGCCCCGCCGCCGCCATGGTTGGGCGCGGTCGTCGCGAGGTTGCACGACCCTCAACGTTTCGCGGTTGTTCTGCCGTCCATCCTGGTCACCCCACCCAAGCTACTCGGTAAGGCCGCGAGGGCGTGCGAGGTGAAGGACTGCTCGAGACCGTATTACGGTCGGGGTTACTGCAGCCTCCACTATCAGCGCGTGCAGCGAACCGGCAGGCCCGAACTACACCGTCGCGACGACGCGTACTACCGGCTCGAAGCCGAGTTGTGGGCTCGGGACCTGGCGGGCGATCCATCGGCACGGCAGGAGTTGATCGAGCGCCGCGTTCCCTACGCCGCGGTCTGTGCTCGGCGGTTCGCGTTGCAGCGCGGCTGCGTGGAGCACCTCGAGGACCTGAGATCGGTGGCGACGCTCGCGGTCGTGTCGTGCACCATGCGCTTCCATCCGGCGCGGTGCAATCAGCCCAGCTCTGCCTACGCCTTGGCGGTGGCGCAGGAGATTCGCAGGGACCTGAAGCAATATGCCGCGCACAATTTGTACGCCCTCGGGGTCTCCCACACGACCGATGCCCGCATTGCCGAAGTGGCGAAGATCGCTCAGGACCTGCGCCAGGAGTTGTACCGCGAACCCACCGTCGAGGAGGTCGCCGCGCGAACGAGGTTCCGCCCCGCTTCCACGCTGCGCTATATGCAGAAGGCCAACGAGGGTCGCCCCGTGGACGCGCACGAATGGCTGGCGGAATGGGAAGGCTACGCCGACGACGCCACGCCCGAGGCTCTGGCCCTGGTAGCCGAGGTCGAGCAGTCGAGGCAGGTCGTGGTCAAGAAGGCGCTTCGCCTGATGAAGCCGCGCGAACGGGGAATCGTCATCCGCCGTTTCGGTCTCGACGGCGAGGAACCGCAGACCTCGAAGCAACAGACAGCGCACCCAACGGCCGCGCGGACGCTTCGTCGGAAGCAGCAGAGCGCCATCGAGAGAACGGGGCAGCTGTTGCGCGTCGCCGCCGTCTAGAGAAGGAGATTCAAGAGTTGGCCGAAGCGACCACAGGCGACAAAGCGTCGATCGTCCAGGTCGAGCGGTGGATGGAGGACGCGAAAGCGGACCGCGAGATGGGCGTCTACTGGGACAGCACGGTGAAGACGATTCACGCGGTGCTCCAGGAGTACGCCTCACCCCAACTGCTCAAGTTCCTCGATGAGACCGGACTGGGTAAGCGCAGAGAGTTCCTCCACTTCGTGTACCGCATAGGCAAAGACTGGAAGATCCTGGTGTCGCAACGATGAGCGAACCGCGCATCGTGAGGACCGGGTTCACGCCGCGACGCTGGCAGGATGAGGTGCTGCGCGCCATGAAGCGGTTCAGCATCCTGGCCGTCCACCGGCGGGGCGGCAAGACCTGCCTCGCCTGCAATCTGTTGATCGATGCGGCTCTCAAGCGCCGCGGCCTTTACGCCTACGTCGCACCGCAGCTTCTACAAGCGAAGCGAACCGCGTGGCCGTATCTCTGTGATTACACTCGACCGATCGGCGTCAACGTGAATAACACAGTGGCGACGATCACGTTCCCGAACGGCAGTAAGATCGCACTGCTCTCGGGCGACGATCCCGACACGATGCGCGGCTTGGGCCTCAGCGGTGTCGTGCTCGACGAGTTCGCTGATCATTATTCTCACACCTGGTCGCAGATCGTCAGGCCGGCGTTGGCGGACGCGCAAGGGTGGGCGTTGATCATCGGGACGCCACGAGGCACCGACGCCTTCGCGTCTCTTTACTTTCGGGCGTTGACCGATCCCGACTGGTACGCAGCGCGGTATCCGCACACCGCGACGGGCGTGCTTCCTGACGACGAGATCGAGCAGGCGCGTAAGGAAATGAGTGAGGCGCAGTTCGCCTTGGAATTCCTCGTCGATTTCACCGCGTCGAGCGAGGACACGTTGATTTCGTTGCCGTTGGCCCGTGGCGCAGCGGAGCGCGTGCTGGAGCCATCCAGTTACTCGTTCGCGCCCAAGGTCCTCGGCGTCGATGTGGCCAGGTTCGGTGACGACTGTTCAGTTGTCCTTCGTCGGCGGGGGCGGAAGACGTTCGGCTATCGCATTCTCCACGGAGCCGACTTGATGCAAGTCGCGGGTCTCGTTGCCAAGGAGATCGACACCTGGGGGCCGGATGCGATCTTCGTTGACGCTGGCGGCGTGGGTGGGGGTGTGATCGATCGACTGTCGCAGTTGAACCACGATGTCCTGTCGATTGATTTCGGTGGCAAGGCACCGCATCCACGCTTCCAGAACATGCGCGCGTACATGTGGTGGGAAATGAAGGATTGGCTGCCGCGCGCGAGCATTCCGAACGACGAGACCCTACTCGCGCAGTTGACCGGGGTTCGCTATGCCTACGCGACCGGCGACGGACGAATCAAATTGGAATCGAAAGCGGACCTCAAGAAGCGCGGTATGCCGAGTCCCGACATCGCCGACGCGCTGGCCTGCACCTTTGCCTATTCGGTCGGCACTCGCGAGACGCACGAGCGGAACCGCAAGGCCCGCTACGAATACGACCCCATCGCCGATCCAGAAGACTCCCCGCCGCGGGTCCACTGATATGAGCCGACGCAGCGAGCGCGCTGTACGGTGGTTGGAGCGCAAAGTCGCGCAGCTTGAGCAGGAGGTTCCCTGCCTTCATTGCCTTCGGAGCGCGCCTGGGCCTGGCGAGACCTGCCCCGAGTGCGGGGCGCAGGGCATCAGATTCGTGACGGGCATCTGTCGCTTGCCGACGGATCCTCCGATCGAGGGAGAGGAAGCGCCGTGAAACCCCCTGGATCACGTCGCAAGGGCAACCGAGGCGAGCGGGAACTCGTGCAGCTTCTGAACGAGCACGGCATCGAGGCTCGTCGGGTTCCGCTCAGCGGTTCCGACCCGAACTATCCCGGCGACGTGATCGTGGGGAACGGCGACGACGAGCAGACCTGGCAGGTCAAGCGGCGAGGGCAGGGATTCGTCCGGTTGCAGCGGTGGCTGCAGGATTATGACGTGCTCGCGTTCAGGACCGACCGCGGACGTTGGCTAGTGTGCCTGCCGCTTGACGCCTGGCTCGAACTACATCCGTTCCGCGAGGCCAGGCGAGAAGATTCGGTCGGGCCTGACTGCAGCGAGTAGCAAGCCCGACCTTGCTCTTTGAAAACTGAATAGAAACTCACGGCGGCGCGGGGTCGCGCTGGCCTCGCGCCACCACGTGCCGCGACGCCGATGTTGTCATCAGTACATCAGTTGCGCGATGCAACGCAGAGCGATTTTGCCTTGCCGCCGATCATGGTTACCAGTCAAGCGACGAACACTGACCAGGTGGGTCCTCCACGAGACAACACTCCAAGGTGTTGTGCATCGCTTCGATCCTTTGGTAGCAGTCCTGCGCTTCCTCCTGGGATAGTCCGTCATCCCCCCATTGGGCCTTGGGGGCAGCAGTCACGCTATTGTGGTAGCTGCATTCAAAGCCTTCGATCGGGTCGAGATCCAGGAAACTGGTCTGGGCCCCCACCGTCGTTAAATAATCTGCGGGGTCTAGGCGTCGGGTAAGACCTGCCCTCGGGCAGGAGCCGTGGATGTCTGGATCCCAACAACGGTGGCAACCCGGCATCGGGGGCAGAATTGGGCCCGGGTTCGTGGATTCGAGGTCGTGCAAGGCGGAGGATCTAGATGACAGAACGCCCATTATCGGACGCTGGCCCAATTTCGCAGCTTATTCTTCCTATGCGCTTTCCAAACCCGAGAAAACGTCC
>Ga0255055_10000853_pt1 | contig 23340 bp, 25 predicted proteins | sample JV7_2_27_MG_FD_188633 | JGI IMG/M metagenome (GOLD analysis project Ga0255055, IMG submission 188633) | Seawater microbial communities from Jervis Inlet, British Columbia, Canada - JV7_2_27 | ecosystem: Environmental > Aquatic > Marine > Inlet | place: Canada: British Columbia | collected...
AATATAATCTGCAAGTTCCAAAATAGATAAATCATCATATTTTTCTGGTATCAAGTCCTGATATATATTAGCCATAGTCGCAAATTGCCGAATCAGTTTATAGTAATTTCTTATGCTTTCTAGACTTCCGTCTAGTGTGTTTGGTTGCGGAATATTTATTGATTTTTTAAACAAACTAACAAGTTGTTTTGCAGATACATCCATCAAAACTTTCCTCCAAAATTATGACATCAAGCATATTGAACGTTATTAAATTCAACCGGGACTAAATAACCCTGATAACTCACATATGCTTTCTATAAACTCGACCGCAAAGCAATACTTTGTACTATGATATCTAATTAAACTGGACTTCTTGAACAAGAACATATCCAAGAAAGTTTTTGTTCGTAAACAAAAACATGATCGTGGTGAGTTGAGATACTGATACCATACCTCAGGTTTGGTCATTACTGAGGTATATTGAGAATCACTGCTGTCCGGTTTATTTTTTTCAATACTCTATAACCGCCTGTAATAGATATAAATAATTAGCATTTTAACTGTCACCGACTTGAAATTCGGTTTTTAGGGGTATAATCCTTTCGTTAAATTTAATACGAAAGGATGCCTCCAATGTACCAGGGTCGTACCGTTTTCTCACAGATTTTAGATTTTCTACCAATGCACAAATTTCGGCAATGCGTTAATCGATATAACGGTAACAAGGGTGTGCGAACCTTTACGTGTTTGGACCAATTTATGTGCATGGCGTTTGCTCAACTCACTTACCGCGAAAGCCTGCGTGATATCGAGTGCTGCCTGCGTGCGATGAAAGACAAACTTTATCACATGGGAATTAGTGGTAATATCTCTCGTAGCACTCTTGCCGATGCCAATGAAAAAAGGGATTGGCGAATCTACAGCGATTTTGCCTTGCAGCTGATTGACCAGGCGCGTCAGTTGTATGCAGGCGAAGACTTCGGCCTTGAACTAAAAGAAACTGTATATGCGCTCGATGCATCAACAATTGATTTATGCCTTTCGGTTTTTCCATGGGCCAGATTTCGAACCACCAAAGCAGGGATCAAATTGCATACCCTACTTGACTTGCGCGGCAACATTCCATCTTTTATAGATATAACTGAAGCCAAGCTACATGATGTTAACATCCTTGATAAACTTATTGCAGAGCCGGGTTCAATATATGTTATGGACCGCGCCTATCTGGATTTTGAACGTCTTTATAAAATGCATCAAAGCTTGGCATACTTTGTAATCCGAAAGAAAAGCAATACGAGTTTTCGCCGATTATATTCCAACAAAGTTGAAAAATCCACGGGTGTCAGATGCGATCAGATCATTTTGCTATCTGGCTTTTATTCAAAAAAGGCGTATCCCGAAAAGCTTCGCCGTGTAAAATATTTTGACATTGAAACTGGAAAAAGTTTAAACTTTTTCACAAACCAGTTTGCCTTTCCTGCATTGACAATCGCTGAACTTTACCGTTGTCGCTGGCAAGTTGAGATATTCTTTAAGTGGATAAAACAGCACCTGAGAATCAAAGCATTTTACGGAACCACTGAGAACGCAGTTAAAACTCAGATCTGGATCGCCATATCCGTATATGTTTTGGTGGCGATCATGAAAAAACGGATGCAAATTGACCTGAGCCTCTACACAACTTTACAGATTTTAAGTATAACTCTTTTTGAGAAAAAGCCCATTTTACAGGTGCTCACAACAAGCGAATACAGAAAACAAATTACTAGTGACCATATCCAATTAAAATTGTTCGATATTTAACCGGACACTACTGATTGAGAATATCATCAAAATAGTCGATTTGTGATATTAGTGTCATTAATATGTTGAACAAATATATTGGACAACGATATCCTACCGTTTACATACCATTTAAGGTTTCAATAAAACCACCATAGTAACCAATAAATGTTAATTTGCCTTCTGGAGATTTTAGACCCAATCCAAATTCATTCTCTTTTTCATCAAAAAAAATAGTATATCCTTGCCAATTGTTAATTGAGTGGCTTTCAATTTCATTTTTTATTCTATCTTGTATGTAGTTTTTAATTTTGTTCATTTGATTTTAATGGATCTATACTTGCTATTATCATAACTTACATCCATTCCAGATATCAAACTGATACATTAACCTATCGCAATTTTAAATTTACTGTCAAACTGAGCGTCAGAAAAATAGGGCTTTTAGAAAATAAAAAGGGCGAATCTAAGCGATAAGATTCACCCTCCGATGTTGTGATACCATTCAGATATCCAAAATGGATTCGGAGTTAATATTTACCAAATAATGGCAGTAATACGGAGCTATGTTTTCCACTGCGAAAAGTAGATATCACAAGTTTTTTTGAGCTTCAAAAACCTTTGATTCGTTGGAGGTATCTTCAATTTTGTAAGGGAAAATTTATTGCAGATAAATAGCAGAAAACTGTAATCGACTACACGCTAAAAGTTCTGCATTCTTATGCTATTCGTCAGTTGGAATCAATGATCAGAGGCAAGCACTGATAGACCGGATCCTCCACCCTCACAATATATGTCCGCGGTCTCAATCATTCCTCTCGACTTAGCTCCATTTCTTTCCCAGTTCGTCAAGACCAGCATTCCCGACGTCCTCGGGAGACATTGCAATTCTGAACTCACAATCCGCGTTGAAGCTCAAATAAAAGGGTTCTGAAAAAGAGGGAATCCGTGAAGGATCATCAACATCTATGATGGCCACCGCTCCGCGAGTGCCGCTCTGCTCCGTGAAATAAATGGATTCCGGCTTCAAATCGTCCAAGATCCTACGAATGATTTCGCCCACTGTGCCCTCTCTTACGAGCGTGTTAAACGGTTCGTGCGGGATCTTCACATTCATCAGCATTTTCATTTCATACCTCCTTTTTTAGAGAAACGATTAGGGTTAACGTTTGCTTCTTAAGTGAAATGACAGAGAAATAGGATTGCAGGTTCTAAATGCGGTGAGTTCTCATAGGAAAAGGGAACAGATTCAGGAAAGTGAAGCGCAAGCTAAGTCGAATAGAAATGGAAATTTCAGTTTAGATCAGCAAGCAATTTCATATTCAATAGATACTTTGCCAATAGAGGATAATAGCCAAAATGTCAAATAATTAATAATTATAGTACATATTTTTTGTCAGAAAACCTAATATCAGCCGATTGCATGTATATTGAGAGACTGTCGAAAAAGCCCAAAACCGGCCAATTTAGCAATTTTGCATGTAATGAAATCAATAACTTGCAAGCATCAAAATCCCAGCTTTAGGGTTTTTCGACAGTCTCTGAGAGTATACAAGGTTAGGGTAAAGTTGTGATATCATCCGAGACAGAATGAAATTTGGTGTACATGGAAAGCCAGATTATGCCATAAATTCAATTCCACTAAAAGTACATGTTTCAATTGGATATCACAAGGTGTTTCGGTGTTGCAATAACCTCAGCGTAAAGCTAGCTGAATCTATTACGGCTTCGGCTAACCTGCCTGCCGATTCGCTTGGGGGCTTGTACAGAATTCTTTGCAAAACGGTTATCTTCCATTGGTCGTGTTCGGCGTATGGTTAGCGTTTCCCTTTACCTTTCTTTCTTTTAGCTCGTTTTTTCTTCTTGCGTTTCCTGTCAGGCTCTTCCTTAGGTAAAATTAATTCCAGCTTTCCACCATAGCGTCCGATTATTTCATTGCGCAGCGCTTCACGTTTTTCAGCCGCGACGCCGTATGCAAGGGCAGAATAGTCCCAATCTCGTTGTCGAAGCAGATCTCGTTCCAGCTTTCCAGCACACTCCTCGCATAGACCAAAATCATTAAGCATAGTAAAGAGGTCACACCCTTGGCACTCACCTTCATAAAAGCCAAACCCATTTAGCTCATCGTCTTCAAAATCAAATATGTCGTCAGAATCAAAACCGAGGGTCACTTCGGTGAGTTGGCTTTGTCCTATTTCAGTTAACAAAACCTCATCCATTGAAAGTTTGCCGCATTTGGGGCAAATTATTTCCTTTTCAAAATCCGGTTTATCGGAGTTTTCGGGCAAAGTGACTGTGCCTACATCACAGTCGAATAGAGCCCCGCATTTCTGACATTCAAAATTGATCACCATATCATGCCCATAAATTCGATAAGCTATCATTCGATATTAATCAGCCAATGCGTTTTTGTTCCATATCCAAATCCAAAACTCAAGAGATTTCAAAAAGAGTGCAACTCAATATGCAGCGTCCGGCCATTTTCGATCTGAATTGTAGATTGGGCATTGACAAATATACCAAATTTCAGCCTTGCCAAAATTGGGGGATTGCGTGCCCTGAATCGAAAATTTGGAGTGTCCGGGAATTTGTTAGATGTGTTGACGAAAGGAACAAATTATTGTGATGAATGGTAGGTAGCCGGAATACACAAATAAAAGACTCTTTATAATGTCTTAAGAAATATATAAATAATGAACAGATACTTAAGGTGCTGAAGGAATAGCATTTCCAAACTTAAGTCATAAAAGCGTTGGTTGTTACTCAGTCTGGATCCACCTGAGAGCGGATATGTACGTCTCTCTGGGGAAAAGGGATCTCAATACCGGCTTTGGCAAGCTCTTCGAATATGACAAAATAAAGATTGCTTCGCACCCTGCGCCGCGGAGTCTTGCGTACGTTAATCCAAACAAGCAATTCGAAATTGATGGAGTTGTCGGCATATTCCACAAAGCGGACCGCAGGCATATGGGTTTTGTCTACAAGCGGTTCGTTCTCCGCAGCAGCCAGCAAGATTTTTTCAACTTGACGCGGATCTGCACTGTATGAAATGCCAACGGGCAGATCTATACGGATCAGCGGTGAAGACAGAGAATAATTCACCATCATGTTGGAAATAATATTGGAATTGGGAACCAGGTACTCAATATTGTCCCGGGTTCGCACCTTGGTAGCTCGCAGGTAAATATCCGTCACCTCTCCCAGCATTGAACCAACCTCGATCCAGTCACCCTTGCGGATTTTTCCGCCGAAAATAATTGAAAAGCCACTGATCACATTGGCGGCCATGTTCTGAAGCCCGAGGCCGACACCAATGCCGATGGCGCCAGCAAAAACCAAAAAAAATCGAAGGTTAATCCCCAGAATGTTCAAGGCAACTAAAAATCCTATCCCAAGAGCGATATATTTGAATATGGTGTTGAGCGCATACCCTAAACCCGGATCAACGCCGAAAGAGGGGTACAACTTGTAATCAAAGTAAGATTGGATCAGGCGAGAGACATAAACAATAGCCAGCATGATCAGAATTGCCATTACAATTAGCCAGAAGGTGACAGTGGTATCGCCGAGCCGAAAAATTGGAAAAGACATGATGCGCTGCAGGGGATTTAATAACCCGAGCATGTTAAGAACAATGATCAGGGTCGCCGCGACCGTGGCATACTTCAGAATTGACCGCAATGTGCTGACAAACATCCGTGCGTTCTCATCCGTACGGTCCAGTCTCTGAAACCAGGTTTTCAGAAAGCGCGCTAAAGTGCTATAGAGCAGCATAATGAGAACAAACGCAGCACTGGTGAACCATATCTTGACCAACACCAGACGCCCTAAGGCTCGATATCCGAAGCTCCATAACAGGGCGGCCAGAAACGACAAAAATAGTAACGGAAAGTAATACCGTTCCAAAAACCCTCTAAACTGCACATAGCTTCGAATCGGCAATTCCGGCAAAAACGATATAAAAGCTTTCTTGTTGAGATGCAGTATCAACAAGACGACTGTGATGGAAACCGATATCGCAAAACGCAAAAGCGCCAGAACATCTTCACGCTTCTCGAAAACTTCCGCCGTCCAGTATGCTGCCATGCCGAAAATCGCATACAGCAATGCCAGCCGTGCCCAGCGATGAATTGTTTGGCCGTACTGTGCGGTTACTTTGAACAGGTTGCGGGTTAATGATTCCTTCAGCAACCGCAATAGAAGGGCTCCGACGGCCCAGAATCCGAGCAAACGCCCAATGAGTTGAAACCAGACCTCCGAATAGTCAGTCATGGCGCTGATCAGAGCAAACGCCCCAAGCAGCAACAGTGGGATCATGGCGGAAACTACCACTTTGATACCGGACATGACGAAAGGATAAGTGGCTTCCGGAATGAAGGCAGACAACGGTTTGACCCTGTCTTCCACCCAGCTCATCACCCGACGCTGACCTATTAGACTGTATAATACTGCAGCAATAAACACTAAAATAAGAATAGATCCGATCACGCCTAGTACCCGACCTTGCTCGATCACAAAACGAGTAAATGCTGGAATTTTTCCCGGTAGTAAAAGTAACAGGTGGTATAAGTAGATGATGGTATTCCAACCCCAGCCGAGAGGTTGGCGGTCAAAAAGCGAGCGCACTTTTTGCTGAAACTCCTCTTTGACCTTGGTGGCCTCCCGGATCATTACATCGTCCATTTCATCGGATATGGCGATTGAAGGCTTATTCTCTTTTTCGGCTGTGTCCGTTTTATTCTCGGCGCCGGAGCATGGGACGGCTGCCAAAAAAATAGCGATTAATAAAACTAAAATGATTCGAATGGATTTCATGGTTTAATAAGCTTTTCGTCGGCTGTAATTGTACGGGTGTTTAGTTATGGCTCAAAGCCCTTCGAACTCTGGAGAGACTATACCAATTTATCTGCGCTCCAGTCTATTCCAAAACAGGGTTTTCCTAATAATTTTGATCGTAATCTTTATTCTTTTAAGTGCCTGAACATTAATTTGCTAGAATTTACAGGTTATAAATGAATATCGCAAGGATTTTCAATCGGAGTTTTGGCATGCTTGATACAGGTATTTCATTATATAAATTTACGCATCAATTTGAGCTTATGCTTTTTAATTGAGGGTAACCGGCTTAATTCATACGTAATTATTTTTGATGGATCCTGTATCTTCTATTCTTTACTTTTATAAAATACTGATCGTTGTCATATTCCAGTATATCTGAAATTTTCATCAATCCGCGTTCAGTAAACTTGATGGTTTCCGCCCCCATTCGCATGTACAGATCGTCACCGCGTATAAACAGGTTCCTGGGCTTCAGCTTGATCTGCTTCTTGGTATTCAGTACCAGCGTAATATCTTTGTCTTTAATTAAATCCACCGCAAACAAAGCGGTGTCTTCATAATGGAAATAAACTTTCTCTTGAACATCTTCTCTTTTCTGGGAAAGGTAATAACCCTTTTCATCTCTTTTTATTGAAGAATGAAAATAGTCGATTATCTTCTTATGTTCAAATTTCCCATGCGCGTTGTGCCAGCGCCCGTTTTTATCGAGCCAGAATATCGCGCGCTCTTTGGGGATGATTATTTCCGTCCGTTTGTTCTTCATAATGGATTTAGGGTTCCTTTCCGCTTCCCTTGACAATTTCTTTTTGAGTCCAATAATCAAACTTGAAGCTATCTCAAAATTAGCAGTTCATTTTTTATTGGATGGTAAAATATGATCACGGATTTCTCATTCGGGAAGATCGTTGTCAATGGAAAAACGTATTCCGATGATATTAAAATTGTTCGCGGGCGGGTGATCTCGGACTGGTGGCGCAAGAGCGGACACCGGGTTGATGGCGAGGACATAGCCGATATCTTGGAATCCATGCCCGACACCGTGGTCATTGGCAAGGGTTCCCCGGGGTTAATGAAGACCAGTACCGACCTACGTGAAAGCATGGTAGCCAATAACATTGTGTTAATTGAAAAGAAAACATCCAAAGCGATCGAGGTTTTTAATAAACTTTTTAAAGAAGGCAGGAAGGTTGCCGCGGGCTTTCATATCACCTGCTAAAAATTATAAGGGCGACTATCGGAATCCGCCCTGTAAAAGCCCGATATCTCATCTCCCAGTGATTCAAGATAATCATTTAGTTCTTCATCATTATCAAAGCTGAGGGTGCCTACGTGACCGCTTATATGATCTGCACCCGCATGCGCTCCCGGGCGGCACATGGCTTTTAAAAATCTATCCGGTTCGTTCCGGTAGTTTTGAGCCAGTTCTTTTTCGCTGACTGCCTGGCGGGCATGCCCGTAAGCATCAAAATAAACGTAGTATTTCATCAGATTCGCCCCTGGTCTCTCAACTCCGACATAATGGCAATGAACTTGTTCTGGGCCTCCACGATTTCATGACGCTCAACGGAATCCATCTGTTCAATCGCTTCAAATAACATCGATGCGCCTCTGTCCGGCAGATGGTCGAATATTTTGATCTGCGCTTGGCCGTCCATGTCTTTTACGGTCTTTGCCAGATCATCGATATGGATTATCTGCAGAAAACGTTTAATTGCCTTCTCATCGAGTTTGGCGATAATTTTACCGAGTTTGGCGGAGGAATTCGTTGCCGCAGGCTTTTTTTCAATTTTTTCCAGATAAGATAGCAATTTCTCCTTTTCTCTGACCTCAAACTCCTCATTAAAAGTGATATGTCCCGTTTCACCGAGGAAAGATAGTAAAAGCTCTTTGAGGAGTTTAGGATGCATGCCATCCAGAATTCCGATCACACCTTCTAAGATAATACAGCGCTCCAGCAGTTCCTTCCCGGTATAGTCCCCGGTTAAGATATAAAGTTCCAGAATGGTCCTGGCCGTATGGCTTTTAACGCCGTCCAATGCCAGTTGAAGCCCTTTGCGCAGCAGAAATAATGAACTTTCTTCGGCTTCTTTGCCCAGCGACAGTAAACCGAAATTTCTCCCCTTGATGGCCAGGGCAAGGATTTCAGATATCCGCGCAAAACACTGGCGCCTCTCTTCCTCGCTTACCCGCAACTGCTGGCAGAATTCCGCATCATAATTCATGCGCTCTCCTTCAGGTCCATTGGTCAGGCGCTGTCTTTATTTTTTGATTTTTCCCAGCAGACGTCGCTCGATCTCATTTTTAACCCATTGCATCTGTCGGTTTTGCTTGCCGGTCTCGAAAATATGAACGATTTTTTCAGTGAAATTTTTAGCATTGCGGTAGCCTGTCGTAACGGCTTCCTCTATAATACCCCAATCACGGGTTTTGGTAAAGTCCCTAAAGGCTACTCTAAGTTCGGGAAAAAGTTCTTTTATCAGCCCATCCTGAAAGGCCACATAGAAACCCAGGGCGGCCGTCTTGCGATTCCGTATAAGATAACAGAGTGTTCCGTGTTGCGTTGTGTCCGCCAGAAGATCCTTGATGGCCCTGGCAAGTAGTTCAACGGGTGAGTGCGGAAAAGCGGCAATTAATTCACGCCAGATAACCGGGTCAAAGGTGGAATCTTTCATTTCGCCAATTTCGTGGTATATAAAATTGTCTTTTTGAGCGGCCAAAATTGTCGGCATTCGATGCTGCAATGCTTCTGAGTTCTGCTCTTTGAGCCCGCAGTGTTCGAGTGCAAATTGCAGTGCCGGGCGACCTGATTTTTTTATAAAGGCGATTTGATCCCAGAGAAAAAGCCTGGCGGAGTCGGTGCGCAGCAGGATTAAATTGTCCTGCGAAAGCGCCGGTAGGGTTAACAGGTCACGGGCAAGTTCCCGCTCGAGGGTGTATACGGTGTATCCGTCGGTCTGGCTTTTATTTTTGATCGCGGCCAGAAAAAAGGTGGGTTTCAGACTGTAGGCATAGCCGGCGCCATATAAGATGCCCTGAGGTTCCAGTACCGCATTAATCTCTGCCGTGTTAAACGGATCATAGTGCTTACCCCCAATGGAAAGATCCGGATATTCTTTTTCACCAAGTTTTTCCCAGAGCTGTTCCTTTGCACCTATCCAATCGAGAATTTCAGATGAGTCTTTCTCTTCCCACGGATTCAATTCGTGTTCCCATTTATAGAGGTCACGCAATCGCAGGGCCAGTCCACAGATAGAAAACAATCCGGCATGCTGCGCATCTGAAATTTCGCAGTTTTTAAGAACCTGCCGGGCCAAAGTATCTATTTCGATCATTTTTTTTCTCTTGTCTTCTGCCTATATTTTCGTACCCATTATCAATTAAAATGTTTGCAAATCAAATAAAATACTTCACCAGGTGGGGTAAAATAGTAATTTCTGTCGGAGTGGTCCCGAAAATTTCCCCATCTGGCAGTAAGCTTTTTTGCGGTTGGGTATAAACGGTTGCCGATTTGCCCTTGATAAATCTCACGGCCGGGTTCTCGTCATGGGTACCTTTAAAGATTTTGGGGAATGTTGCCATCAGGCTCGTACGGCTTAACGGCGAAACCACGACCGCATCGAACAGCCCGTCGTCAATTTTCGCTTGCGGTGCCATCAGCATGTTGCCCCCGGTATATTTTGAATTGCAGATCTCGACAAAACAGTTCGGGCCGGAAATGATCTCTCCATCAATTTCCAGATCCATTTGATGAAAGGCCAACCCAAGAAGGCGGTGAAACACGCCGATCACATAGCTGAAATCAGCCGCCCATTTAAAACGGGCGGCGGTTTTTGCCACGTCGGTCACAAATCCAAGCCCCATAAGATTGATAAAATAATGTGCCGTTTCCTTCTGAGAAAAGCGACATACATCAACCGCTCGGGTTGTTTGGCGGCCCAGGGCCTTGATACCGTCTGCAACGCTGCAGATTTGTAAATCTTTGGCAAATGAATTTCCACGGCCGCCCGGCAGAATTCCCAATGGAGGCAAGTCTGAGTCTCCATGATATTTTAAGACAGCGTTGAGCACCTGAAAATTGGTACCATCTCCGCCCATGGACACAATCGCATCATATTCGCGGATGGATATCTGCTTTACAAGTTCAGTCGCATGGTCGTGATATTGCGTCTGCAGCAAATCAAAGCTGATGTTGTGCACTTTTAATTCTTTTTCCAGGTCGGGCGTTAATTTATTTTTGGATACGCCGTTGGAGCGCGAGTTTGCAATCAGCGCGATTTTCATTATTCGTACCAGAATCGTATGTTGTCCAGATTTTCACGATCCGTTCTAAAATTGTTGATTGGCGATTCATTGTCGGCATACCCCAGTGCAATGCCTAAGACGATTTCCTTATCTTCAGAGATGTCGAGGACCTGCGCTGCTTCTGCGCCATAGGATGAAATCAGTCCAAGCGGACATGTCGCCAGCCCATGGGCCTGGGCCGCCAGCAGCAGATAGGAAACACTGAGACCCACGTCCAGATAGCGGAGTTTTGGAAACAGGCGGTCGATGGTGACAATAATCGCTACCGGTGCGCCGTAAAAAGAACAGCTTCCCTCCTCGATAAACTGATTGAATTCCAGGCCCATCTCAGCTATTTTAGGCGCCATGACCCGTGAAGCCCGGCGGCTTCGGTTTTTAAATATATCCGGCAAAGGGTTTTGGGTGCCGGGGCCGCAAGGGATCCCGCGTTCCGCGTGCGCTTTTTGGAGGCGCTTCACCAGCCGATCCTTTTCTTCTCCGTAAACAATTACATATTCCCAGGGCTGTAGATTGATCGCCGACGGAGCCTTGCCGGCATATTTTAGAATGTCTTCAATATCCGCCCGCGAAACCGGTCGATTGAGATACGCACGGGCACTTCGGCGATCTGTCATGGCAGAAAATACATCCATAGCTGTCTTCCCCAACAAAATAAGTTACTGGTTATTAGTTATTGGTTTTTGGTTTTGAAAGATTGATCTTTCCAATTTCATATCACCTCTTGCACATCATGGCCCTGTTTCGAGTTGCTCGCCCAATAACAAATAACAGATAACAAATAACAAATGTGCAAGCATTATCCTTGACAGGTACAGTGGATGGTTATATTTTTCTCAAATTTCGGCAAATGTCAACAAGGAGGAACCGTGGAAAGAGCAATGTTGTGGTTCAAATGCGCCGCCGTGCACGATCCGGTGCGGCCCGTACTGAAGAATCCGGCCGTCATTGGCTGGGAAGCCAAACAGCGCCAGGTCGATCTGGTGATCCAACGATCGATTAAAGGCGAAGAATTACTGCGCCACATGAAAGGCTGGTTTACAGTTGACGTGTATCAGGCCATCGACATTATTCAACAGCACGGGAAACTGAAAGTGCTGGATGGTTACGACCTGGTTGTCGAGGTGCCCAATAAATCGGAACTGGAAGCCCTTTCGCAAAAACTGGCAGATGCATTCGGCGAAGAAGCATGGTTAGAGCCCATTACCAAAACTTTGCTGGCCTAAACCGAATAAAAAGAATGGTTTTTAAATCTGGTGGTATCCGGGGGCTGGACCCTGGCGTTGTCGGCTTTATCCAGGTGGAGCCACTGGATCACCCCTGCGTTGATGAAGCGCCGCTATGACACCCGATTTTTTCTGGCATGCATGCCGCCCGGGCAACGTTGCAGCCCGGATAGCCACGAGATAACGCATGGGCTCTGGGTCAGTCCGAAAAAAGGCCTTAGGGGCAATATCACCGGACAGATTCCGTTGAGCCCTCCGACCATGGTGATGCTACAGGAGCTTTTAAAATACCCGACCCTTGAAGCCCTAAAGAAAGCAGCGCTTACCCGGATGTGGGGAACCCCCAATTCGCCCCGCCTGATTGCGCTGGACAAAGGCGCGGTTCTGATCGAACCCTGGGATGTAGAGTACGGCCAGCCGGACATCGAAATCGATGCGCGCAAGCTAGAGAAAGCCCTATTGCCTGCCGGTGAACCATTTTCCAGGATTTGGTATCGTGAAGGCCTGTGGCGGCCAATAACGGCCTGAGTTTATCGTCCGATTTGTCCCGGTTTTTCTAGTGTTGTGACCTTTATTTAATTACAAAACAGGTTTTTTTTAGGCTTCTTGCTACTGGCTTCTTGCTGCTGGCCGACGCAGAGACTGGCAGCCAGTGACCAGTGACCAGTGACAAGAGACCAGCTGCCAGTAGCCAGCGGCCAGAAACCTGTAAAGAACTCAACTGAACTAAAATATACCGCACGGCTTTGGCGACATTTTTCTGCGATACAACACTAGGCATCAGGTTCTATGTAGCCGGGACCAAAAACATTTCGACCGATAACAAGCCTCAATTCCTTGTCGGGCAGTTCACTTTCATCACCGGGCCAATGAATCCCCTCCCAGATAACCCGCTCTATGCCTTTGTCTTTTTTGCACGTAAAACAAATCGGCGGCTTTTTCCCCTTCTTCGCCGGCTGACTGGAGACATGCATTAATTCACCGAGAGGATCTCCCTGGGCAGAGACACCGCAGAGCAACGCGCACCCGCAGTCCAAAAATTTAAACGCTATCCCGATAGCTTCCGGCTGCTCGATGAAGATTGTCTGACAGGCTGCATCAAAAGCTGTCGATCGAAAATTCGTCTTTTCTTGCATTAGCGCGATTTCCTGATGGCATATAAGAACCCATCTAAAAAATGCATCTCACGCTCAATGGCTACGTTGCGATTCGGTTTAAAATGCTCACGTACTGCGTGTACGCTCCGCTTTTAAACCGAATCGACGCCTTGCCCTTGAACATGATCTACTATTTTTGAGATGGGTTCAAGAAAAAATAAAATGTTGTGAACTTATCCTAACCAATAATCATGAATTTGGGAATAAATAATCGCAGGAATTTGGAAAAAAATGGCAACTTAATTTTCGCACCCCTCGTTTGCAAAAATACCATAAACCTTTGGATGTCAGACTAAAAATTAGATGTGAGTTGGGCAGGCTGTGTTATTTTCAGGAAGGCGGTATTTGGTTTTCGAGAAATATGTATTTTGAAGCTATTTCGTTAATGCATCAAAACCACAGATACGGCGAGTATGGCAATTACCAGACCGATGACATCATATTTATCCATGGGAACTCCTCCTTGCGAGCTACGAGAGTGGTCTCGATTAATGGTGCATTATGCATATTAAATGCGCGGCGACCACATCTATAGGTTCTGCAAAAACCATGCAAAATAGGCGAAAAATTATATATAATTAGTGATATCTAATAGTTATATGAAGTTTAAAGGTAAGTTGTCCAACTACATGTGTAGAAAAATATATAACCGATTGTATACTTTTTTTCACAGGTTAAATATTTATTGCCGGTTGCTTTTTTTTATTTTTAAATTTGTTGATAATGGCCTTGATGCCGCCATCATTTTTTTTCTTAACGGCAGATTCATTGAAAACACCTTTCTTTTACGCCTGAGCATCCTTGAGGCCATTGAAGGATACCGGTAACCTCCAATAAGGCTTCATTTCATACTATTTTAGTATGGAATAAAAAAAGCCTCCAAGGGTTGTTTGCTACCCTGGAGGCTTTGATATCAAGCGCTTACGGAGACCCTTTTCCATAGAAGGATTCTCCTTGCTATACGTTAATGTTTGTTCCTAATCTATCAATGGTATTAAATATAATAAGCTAATTTCTCTGTCAATATTTTAGATCTTGCACGCTGCTCATTCTGGAGCAATTATTCAAATCTGCAATTCGACGATGTCAGCATCCTGCCGCACATAATCTCGCTTAAAATGTGATTTACGAAATTTTTGTATATTTAATCTTGAAATTTTGTTTTTTTTTTACTTGAATAGCTTTTTTATATTTAAAACGCTATATACCGATGCAGAAAGGAGAATATAACGATGGCTTCCTGGAAAACCTATCTGGAAGAAAATCAGGATGGCTTCTTAAAGCAACTGCTCGAGTTTTTGAGCATCCCCAGCATTTCCGGCCTGAAAGAGCACAAAGAAGATGTTAAGAAAGCGGCTGACTGGGTGGCTGCCCGGCTGCAGACCGGCGGCCTTGAAAATGTCCGGATTCTGCCAACCGGCGGACATCCGGTCGTTTACGGAGATTGGCTGCATGCCCCCGATAAACCGACCATTTTGATCTATGGACATTTTGATACCCAGCCGGTCGATCCGTTGGAGCTCTGGTCGCAGCCTCCGTTTGAACCGGCGGTAGCAGAAGAGCGCGTTTATGCCCGCGGCGCATCCGACGACAAAGGCAATATGCTGGCTCCGATTTTAGCCCTTGAAGCCTTGCTAAACAGCCAGGAGAAGCTGCCTGTCAACGTAAAATGTTTTTTTGAAGGACAGGAAGAAATCGGCAGTCCGCAGCTGCCTGAATTTATTTCGGCCAACCGGGAGTTGCTGGCCTGTGATTTGATTTTGAGTGCCGACGGAGGCCAATGGGATGAGGATCAGCCGGCCTTAACGCTCGCACTCAGGGGCCTTTGTGCACTGCAGGTGGACGTTCAGGCTGCCAGAGGAGATACCCATTCCGGGACCTTCGGCGGAACCATTATGAATCCGATCCATGCCCTGGTGCGTCTCCTGGATTCGATGCATACCTCACAGGGCCAGGTTGCGGTTGAAGGCTTTTATGATGATGTGCGTCTGCTTTCGGATATCGAACGGGCTCAGATCGCCGAAATTCCTTACGATGAATCCGACTACAAGGCCCAGCTGGGTGTCGATGAACTTTTCGGTGAACCCGGATATTCAACTTATGAACGGGCCTGGACACGTCCCACGCTTGAAGTAAACGGCATCTGGGGCGGTTTTCAGGATGAGGGACTCAAAACCGTGCTGCCGGGCAGCGCTCATGCGAAGATCAGCTGTCGGCTGGTGTCTGATCAGGATCCTCAAGAAATTGTTGAGCTGATATCGGCCCATATCCATAAGCATGCGCCCCCCGGAGTTACGATCAAAATTCATCCGCACTACAGCATTGCATACCCATATCTGATTCCTTATGATCATCCGGGCAACCAGATCGCACTGACGGTCCACAAGGCCCTATTCGGTAAAGAACCTTACTACGCCCGGATGGGGGGCAGCATTCCGGTTTGCGGTATCTTTTTAAAAGAACTGGGTGCCTATACGGTCAATTTCGGTTTTGGATTGAAAGATGAAAATGTGCATGGGCCCAATGAGTTTTTCAGGCTCAAGAGCTTTTCGCGCGCCCAGCTGGCCTACGGCATGCTACTGGAACAGCTAAGCGAATGGGAAAATAAATAAACGGAGAGTTTTATCGGCCGGAGGCGGCAGATTGATGGTTTGTTTAGGAGTTAGAATTTTTTTCGACTGCCCATGGTTAGGCGAAGTGACATTACATCCATCAGCATTTTGAACAGTTCTTCTTTGAAACCAAACGGCATGACTTTAAACACATCCTGCATTCTTTCTTCCCATCGGTTCATAATCGATTTGGGTGTCGGTTTTTCCCAGGTCTGCAAGAGGAACACTTCATCGCGTATCTTTCTTCGCAGTCTCATTTTTTGTTTTTTGTCGGCTTTTTGAGCCCGGGAAAGCGCCTCTTCAAAAAAGTTGCGAAGTTCGAGAATATCCAGGTCGGTTATTTTGGCCATAAGCGTCCAGCTCCGGATGAAAATTTCAAATCGGGAATAACTTTACCTTAAAATGTGCTATATTTTCTTCTTTTTTCAATAGTTTACCATAAAATCGATTAAAAAGTCAATTATTGTGCGCTTACCCAAAAATTTTGTAATGCCGCCTAATGATTTTCGACTAAAACCGGTAGCATCAAGATGGGTTTGCGACGGTTCCCAACACAAAAATCAGGGCATTATGTCCACATTGCAAATGTGCCTAAAAGGAGGCGTGAAAAACTGCTTTGAAAATTGTTCTGACCAATGACGATGGCTTCGAGGCGCCCGGCCTTGAGGCGTTGTTTGACTGCGTGTTACGGTTGGGTGACATCATCAGCGTTGCACCGCAAAAAGCACAATCCGGAATTGCGCACCGCGTGACGACTCGGGCCCCTATCCGGGTAAATCAGATTGGGCCAAATCAATACAGTGTTGAGGGCACTCCGGCCGATTGTTCGCGTATCGCGCTGAAAGAAATTGCTTCAGATGCGGACTGGCTGATTTCCGGAATCAACGCGGGGGCCAACCTGGGTTCTGATGTTTACAATTCGGGCACTGTTGCGGCCGCGCGGGAGGCGGCAATTTTAGGATATTCGGCGATCGCGATTTCTCAGTATATTTCCAAAGACCATGAGGTGGATTGGACGATTACCGGACACCATGCCGGGGCGGTCATAAAAATGCTTTTGGGTCGCGAATTGGGGCGTGGACATTTCTGGAATGTCAACCTGCCCCATCCGATCGAGATGGAACCACCACTGACTTCCCAATTCTGCGGGTTGGATACCAATCCTCATAAATATACGTACCGTAAAAACGGCAGCGAATTAATTTACACCGGCACCATCCACGAGCGTCCGCGGAATCCCGGAAAAGACGTCGCCGTGTGTTTTGATGAGCGCAAAATAGCCATCACACGCCTGGCGGTAGGTACAACCGAATTAGCCTAGAACCTATCTCACTGAGAAATCTTTCCACTGATCAAGGCGCTTTAAGTCTTAAGGTCGAAAGATTTTCCGGAATGAAAGTAAGCTTTGCGATCGTTTCGGTAAAGGGTTACGCTGCCGGCGCCATACACCTGCCAGCGGCCTGCCTGGCCGTCATTTAACATGCCGGTTTGTTCATCGATACCGATCAGCAAAATGCCCGCCAGATGCTGCCCCAGCTTTGGAGCCCAGCTTTGGCCGAAGGTATTATGATGCGGCAAAATACAGGCGTCGGGTATCAGTCCCAGCCCACTCCGTATTTTATGTGCATGCGGGTCATAGTAATACTCACAGAGAATCATGGCCCCGGCGCTGCTGCCGGCAATGACCGTCCCGGTCTGATGGGCCGCCGACATTGCGCCCCAGCTGTCACTGCCGGATAGGGATTGTTGCAGGTGTCGGGGAAAGCCGCCCAGCATATAGATTAATTCGGACTGACGCAAGGCGTCGACCACAACCGGGTCATCGGCAGATGTCCGGTCTATGAGCGGCAGGGCGGTGACATTAACAGCTCCCAGCTTCTGAAACCAGTCAACGCCGTTTTGTCCGGCGCGCTGATGATTGTTGTCCGGTGCTGCCGCCGCCGGAATAATGCTTAGGCGTGCGTCAGCCCCCCCGGCCAGCGCGATGGCCTGCCGATCCGGTGTGGCCATCCGGCCGCGGAATTCAGCGCCGCCTGCTAATAAAATGTAGCCCATTTGGTAAGTGCCTAAAGTGACTAAAATGCGCTAAATTGCCTAAAGTTTCAGAGAGATAAATTTTTGCCGTCTGGTGCCAAAACCCTGCTCCAAAAAAATATGACATGAAAGAATTGTGGATGCAAGCTATCGGAATGTTCCTTTACAGACGCAAAGATGATGTGGTAGGCCAGGTCTGTCAAGTGGACTGGGAAATTTGTACCCGTATATTCTCAAGATTTTTAATGATCAATTGCCAATGAACGCATCTTTAATAGTTGTTGCCAAACAGCCGGAGGCCGGCTCTACCAAAACCCGCCTCTGCCCGCCTTTTACCCCCGAAGCGGCAGCTGAATTTTACGGCTGCCTGATGCGGGACACCCTGGCGTTGGCCCTGAAGCTGCGAGGAGTTGATTTAACCCTCGCTTATACGCCGGCATCGGCAATTGATTATTTTCATAAATTGGTGCCGGATGGATTTCAGTTGATCCCGCAGGAAGGTGCGAATCTGGGAGAGCGCCTGGCGCATGCCCTCGTACATCATCTGGAACTGGGCTATCGCAAGGCGGTTATCCTGAACAGCGATGGCCCCACCCTGCCGTTGGTTCATCTGGAAGAGGCCTTTTCAAAACTGGATCATGCCGATGTGACTCTGGGCATGGGGCATGACGGCGGCTACTACCTGATCGGCGTCAAGCAACACTACCCGCAATTGTTTCAGAACATCGCCTGGAGCACAAAAAAGGTCATCCCCCAGACCTTAAAAGCCTGCCGACGTCTACAACTGAGCGTCCACCGCTTGCCGGAGTGGTACGATGTTGATGTGGAAGCGGATCTGGCAAGGCTGCGCCTCGATCTGGCGGCAAATCCGGCTTGCGCCTCCCATACTTATGCCTTTTTAAAAAAGTTAGAAAAATTATAAGCGCTCGAACTATTCTTTGGATGCCGGACCTTGATCGTATATCTCAAAATCTGCCGGCCCCTCCTGCAGACTTTCAAGCTGGTCTTCTTTGGTGGCTCTGGCATCACTTTCCTCCCACCGGATCCAATCTTCAATACTTTGCCAGGTTGAGACAACCGTAATGTTGCAGGGATCATAGTGGTTCACCAGGGTTTCACCGGAAATGTATCCCGGCTGTTTGAGTGCCTGGCTGCGAACCTCGTTCAGCAGAGCTAACGTATCTTCGGTTTTACCTTTTCTGACATATCTTTTGATAAATACCTTAATCGCCATGTCGACCTCCGCATAAATTAATGGATGTAAGATTCTTGAACATATCTCAAAAATGCATTTAACACCCAATGGTTCAGTTTTAAACCTATAAAAAAATGAGCTAAAATTAAAAATGATCTAAAATGCCTAAAATTGAGGAATTCTACCCGTCGAGAGCCTCGTGGTCGAACGATCAAATTTAATATAAAAGATGGAGCGCAGCGAAACCATAATTTTAGGCATTTTAGCTCATTTTAGTCATTTTAGGCACTCCTAGCTTTAGAGCACCGTTAGAACTTTTTTACTCTGTCTTTGAAGATGAACTGCCAATTTTGAGATAACTTATTATATTATAATGCGTAAATGAGCCCGGTTAATCAAGTCTTATAATTTCTTGCGGGTTTCTCCTTGAGTTTTATACCGCCTTACTCCAGTACTCCAACACTCCATTACTCCGGCTTCTATAAGACAATCTACTCGTTTTCACCCACTATACCAACTGACCACGGTTTATTTTGGACACCAATGATTTTATTTATTCGTTTGATTTAATCAAATAGATCTTATAATAAAAATTGGAAGTGTTTCTGCCTTAAGTCTTCCAAACCATCTCATTTTCTCCCACGAAAGGACAAGAGCATGGTGCCTAGTTTGCTGGATACCGATTTTTACAAATTAACCATGATGCAGGTGGTGCTTCACCAGTATGCCAGGGCCTGGGTGCGCTATGCCTTTAAATGGCGGAATTGGGATAAAATGCATTTAAAAGGGTCACTCGAAAATTTCAAACGCAAACTCGATGAGGAGATCGACGAACTTTGTGATCTGCGTTTTCAAGAGGACGAGCTGGCGTATCTGGTTTCCATCCATTTTTTTAAGCCTGACTTTATTGAATACCTCAGACTGTTTCAACTCAACCGAAAATATATTAAGACATCCATCGAGGAGGATCGGTTAAAAATCAATATCGAAGGGCCCTGGTTGACGACCATTTTATTTGAAATTCCGGTCCTGGCCGTCGTCAGTAAGCTTTATTCCAGGACGCACGGGGTAGATGATAGCACCTGGATCAAGGCGGGCCGCAAACGCCTGAAAGACAAAGTCGCTTTTCTAAATAAGGCCATCGCGCCCGGGACAGGTTTCAAATTTGCGGAATTTGGAACCCGTCGCAGGGCTTCCTATACCTGGCAGGAAGAAGTGCTGCAATATCTTAGGGCCCATTGCGGTGATATGCTGGTGGGAACCAGCAATGCCCACTTTGCCATGAAACTTGGAATCAAGCCGATCGGAACCATGGCCCATGAATTTTTCCAGGCGCATCAGCAGTTGGGCCCCCGGCTGGTCGACAGCCAAAAGGTGGCATTGCAGTGCTGGGCGGACGAATACCGGGGAGAGCTGGGCATTGCGCTTTCCGACACAATGGGTTTTGATAAATTCCTGAAAGATTTCGATCGGTTTTTCTCATTGCTTTTTAACGGCTGCCGCCAGGACTCCGGGGATCCTATCGAGTGGACCGAGAAACTTATTGCCCACTATAAGAAGATGCGCATTGATCCGAAGTCCAAAAGTGCCATTTACAGCGACGGCCTGACTTTCGAGTCGGCCGTGGATATATTCAAGCGGTTTAATAATCAGATCCAGACATCCTTTGGTGTCGGAACGGATCTGACCAATGATTGTGGATTTATCGCACCCCAGGTGGTGATCAAAATGGTGGAATGCAACCGGAATCCGGTTGCCAAGGTCAGCGACAGCGAAGACAAAGGCATGTGCGAAGATCCGGAGTTTCTGGACTATCTTCATAAAGTGATCAGAGAAGATATCAATTCGGAAAACTGATTTCAAAACCTATAAGGAAAAGTGAGCTAAAGTGTCTAAAGTGAACTAAAGTGACTAAAGTTGAGGAATTCTGTCTTTTTTAATAAAAGATGGAGCAAAGCGACACGTTAACTTTAGGCACTTTAGCTCATTTTAGTTCATTTTAGGCACTTCTTCTAATCCCTCACGGTAACCTTCCCCTTGACACCTTCAATTTCAACTGCGCCACTTCCGGCGGCGTTGATAAACACGTTTTGAGCCACCTCTTGGATCTCAATACTGCCGGAGCCGTCCGTCACCGTGACATTGCCGTCGATATCCTGAACCGTTATGCTGCCGGATCCGTCGGTGATGGTTACATTTCCTTCGATAAGACTGATTTTAATATGACCTGAACCATCTTGTACTTCAACATCGCCGCGCACATCTTCTATATCGATACGACCGGAGCCGTCTGCAATTTTTATCTTGCCCTCCATTTTGATAATATCAATGCTTCCGGAGTCATCGTCGAGTTGCAGACCACCGGCAAGGTTGGTGGCCATAATGGCGCCCGATCCATCGTTAATTGACACAGCCAGCGTTCTGGGGACTTTAACCGTTAAATTGATTTTTGCCTCTATTTTTCTCTGAAAAGATTTTTTGAAATCCGCTTGTAAAACGGCATCTTTCCCTCTCTTTTCCAAAGATAACAGCAGCTGTTTTTCCAGATATTTTTGAAACTCATTTTCCTGAATACCCTTGACTTCGATTTGCGCTGTTGCTCTGATGCGATCGCTCCCTTTTACCCCGATCATTGTAAGAAAACCCGATCCGCACTGGATCTTCATAGTTTGGATGCTCGCAGCGGATAATTCGAGATGCCGGGTTTCATCAAGGGCTCCGGCCAACGCCATCACAGGCAGAAAAATTATAATAAAAGCGGCATGGATTCTCATGGGATGCTCCCCCCGGTTAGGCGAATATGCTTGTGACCGTCAGGTTTACCCGGATATACTTTATCCTGTAATCTGTATCCGGCGCCAACCTTATTCATATTCTATTACCCGCTGACAAATAGCAATATTTATTGTCAATCGGAAATAAAGAAGGGGTGGCCCCGAAGGACCACCCCTTTTTTAAAGTTGGTAAAAGAAGGTGACTTGGCGTGCTTCCTGAAGCACGCTTACTATTAGTATCGGATTTTTGAAATAAAACTTTAGCACTTTTTATAAGATTACGGTTTAATTGAAACCGATTCCGGTACCGCAATTAGATTTTTCCGGTGGTGGCTTAGCGCTTATCCGGGCGATGATTCTATTGACTCACCCGACTATTTAATTTTAAATACACCAAACCCAAAACACGAATGGTCACACAAATATGTTGATTCTTGATTTTGATGGGGTGCTGATAAATTCCCTCGATGAAGTCGCCTTAACAGCCTACAATGCAACTACCGGGAAACTGGTCACTTCCCTGGCCGATTTGCCGACAGCGCTGGTCGGACTGTTTCAGCGCAACCGCTACCATGTGCAGTCCATCGGAGATGGTATTCTACTGATGAACTGGTGCCTGAATAATTACAGCAACAAGTCCGAAAAAAATTTAAAACCGCATGAATATGAGGCCGTAATTTCCGGTGCAGCTGTCTCTTTAACCGATCGAACCCTCCGGATTTATGAAACTCGCGGGCAATTTATCGACAAAGACCCTGAATGCTGGTTGGCGCTTCATCAACCCTATCAACCGCTGTGGGATCAACTGATCCAACACTCAAAATACGCGTTTGTCATTTTGACGAATAAAAACCGTGATGCAACCTTGCGGCTCTGTCGGCACTTTGGCTTAGGTATTCATGCGGTTGATGTTTACAGCGGGGATCGGGGAACAAGCAAAGTCGAAAACATGCGACAGATTCAGAAGCGATTCGAAAATCAAACATCTGATTTTATTGATGATTCGGTTAAGAACCTGCGGGACCTCGAAAATTCCTTAAATGTGGGGAAAAAGACGATCAGGCTGATGCTCGCCTCCTGGGGGTACACCGGCCCCCGGGATGAAAAGATTGCGCGGGAATATGGGTACCCGGTTTTAAACCAAAAGGATCTGATTTCGCTTCTGGACCAGGATACGCTAAGGCAAAATAGCGCGTAGCCGATAGCTCATAGCTTGAAGGCTGGGAGGCCGGAAAGCCTGGAAGCTTTCGCGCTTTCGAGCCTTCCAGCTTCCCAGCCTTATAGCTTCCTATCCAATCCGCCTTTTTTGAACCCTGACACGTGACAGTTAACACTAGATCCTCCCTAGTTTTTCTAGTATCAGTTTTGATACCGTGATTTGCTTGCCGTAAATCTATAATCCGGAAGTATATTCACTGGAATTTTTTTTGATATTGCGTC
>Ga0255055_10000854_pt1 | contig 23317 bp, 19 predicted proteins | sample JV7_2_27_MG_FD_188633 | JGI IMG/M metagenome (GOLD analysis project Ga0255055, IMG submission 188633) | Seawater microbial communities from Jervis Inlet, British Columbia, Canada - JV7_2_27 | ecosystem: Environmental > Aquatic > Marine > Inlet | place: Canada: British Columbia | collected...
CGAGTCTTCATATTTTTTCATGATTGTGCGCATCAATCGTTTTTTGCCTCCAGAAAGGCGAATTCCGTTTTAGGTTATCTATGCGGGGTCTTAACCTTCACGCCCTATGAAGAATGGCGAAAGTCCCATGGATGGCATCACAACACGTTCGGTGACCTTGATCGCAGAGGCAAAGGTGATATCTGGATGTTGACAGCAGAGGAATTTCGCACAGCGTCAAAACCAAAACGATTTTGGTATCGGTTTTTTAGAAATCCCTTTGTTCTTTTGTGCTTGGGCCCGGCCTATTTATTTCTTGTATCTTACCGATACCCCCACAAAGGGGCAAAGAGACGTCAAAGCAATAGTGTTATTTTCACCAATGCCGCCATCGCAATTATTATTCTAATAGCAAGTCTCACCATCGGGTTTAAGGCGTATGCTTTGATTCAGTTCCCGGTCATTTTCTTTGCCGGGGTAATTGGCGTATGGCTGTTTTACGTCCAGCATCAATTTAAGGGGGTGTATTGGTCGCGCCATGACCAGTGGGATCCAATAAAGGCTTCCCTTTACGGGAGTTCATACTACAAACTACCTAAAGTCATACAGTGGTTTACCGGCAATATCGGATTACACCATATCCACCATCTTCGATCCCGGATTCCCAATTATAATTTGCAAAGCGTCCACGATGATACAAAAGCTTTTCTGGATGTTACACCACTTACCATCCGTAAAAGTATCACTTGTCTTCAACTAAAGCTATGGGATGAAAAAGGGCAAAAACTGGTGGGGTTCAAATCAGCATATGCATGAATTAAATAGAAGCACTTGAATAGATGCATAAGGATGGAGAATTTAAAGAGGAGCGACAATTGCCGATAGTACTGCCAGATTTGTCGGACGTGAATGGAAGGTACCGGGCCAGTAACAAACTGCCCCGAGCTACTCCAGGTAAAATATGAAACATTATTTTTCCATTGTCTGATAGGGTAAAAACACTTTCGCCTCCCTATGCCTGCAGATTTTTGATCTCATCCTGAGATAAATCTGGATTCTCTTCGGGTATTATTTTGTCCTTATCCAGTTTGCGTTGTCTTTTTTGCTCTTGCTTTAGCTTCCTTGCTAATTCTTTCTTACGCTTTTTTATTGAATAATGTGATTTCGCCATATTGTCACCTCGAAGGCCGTTATTCTTGATAGTGATGAAAAGGAAAGGAATTTGGACAGGATTTTTTTACGGCTTCAGATCTTGTAATTACGGATAGGACGGGTATTAATTCAAAAGAAACAAAAGGGCACTCCCCTCTATTCGAAGAATGCCCTTTTTACTCGGAATCAAAGTTAAATCACAGTGACATTTGCAGCGGAAGGACCTTTTTGTCCTTGCTCTATGTCAAAGGAAACCTGGTCGCCCTCATTGAGGGATTTAAAACCGGTTGAGTTGATTGCTGAATGATGAACAAACACATCCGGTCCGTCTTCCTGCTCGATGAATCCGAACCCTTTTCGGTCATTAAACCACTTAACAGTTCCATTAGTCATAATAACATTCTCCTTTCTTAATATTTTCAACGTCGCAAACTGGAGGATGCCACTTTGACAAATGGATTGTTCCTTCAGAAAGTAACTGTCCCGATTTGATAAGACGGGACTTAATTGATTTTGTAGAACATAACACTTCAATAGGCCAATAGCAAGCGAATTATCGATTTTTTTAAACGGAATACTCAGATCAGATTATATATGTAATCCGACGGGAAGGTCATAGCTTTTGTTCGAGGCCTCAGCCAACACTAAATTGTTTCATGCCCTGTCTCTTCAAGTGCAGGTCGGTACCTTATTTTTCATTATTGCGAATTTTCTATTAATCATCGATTCAATTGGTTCATTCCATTTGTCAAAAATTTTTTCCTTGACATTTATGGTCACTATTTTTAAAGTGCGTTACCATGAGTTATGAACAGAAAAATACTTTTATGAATTCACTGGTCAATTGGTGGTGGCTCAGCTCTGATCTGGAGGCGAGCCTGCCATGATAGATTAGCATCACAATATAATCAGTAAACCGTGGGCACCTCCAAAAGGTCCCACGGTTTTTTTATTTCAATATTTTCAGGCCGGAGGACCAAAAGTCCCCCGGTTTTTTTTTGGAGACGCGAATTGAAAATAAAACCTGCATTTTCGGAATTTAAAAAGATGGCGCAGCAAGGCAACCTAATACCAGTTTATCAGGAAATCCTGGCTGATACGGAAACGCCGGTTTCGGCCTATCTGAAGCTGAAAAACATCTCCTATTCCTACCTCCTTGAAAGCGCCGACGGCGGAAAGCGGTGGGGACGGTACAGTTTTATCGGCTGTATGCCTTACTTACAAGCAATATCACGCGACAGCGAGATGGAGATCCGCGAAGGAGACAAAAAGGAGGTATTAAAAGCGGTGGCAAACCCTTTGGATGTATTGAGGAACTTAAGCAAAAAATTCAAAGCGGTAAGGGTTAAGGAATTACCACCTTTTCAGGGAGGGCTGGTGGGATTTTTTAATTACGACCTGGTTAGAAAGTGGGAACGGCTTCCCAATATATCGCCGACAGATAAAATGCTCCCGGAAGCCATTTTCATCGCCTGCCGTCATTTGATTGTCTTCGATCATTTCACCCACATGGTAAAGGTGGTGGCTTTCGCTCATCTTAACAAAGACGCAGATCTGAAAACAACTTACGACCGGGCATGTCACGAGGTAGCGGAGACGGCCACCAAGCTGCAGGGTCCTCTGCCTTCTGTTTCACAGGACGAGTCGTTTTTACTCTCTGATTTTAAACCCAATATCTCAAAAGCAGACTTTGAGGATGCTGTCCGCAAGGCCAAGGATTACATCGTTGCCGGTGACGCGATTCAGATCGTTCTTTCTCAAAAATTTTCAGGAGCAGTATCCGGCGGAGACTTTACCCTCTACCGCAACCTCAGAAGCGTGAATCCGTCGCCGTATATGTTTTACCTGAATTTCGGCGATTTTAAACTGATCGGGGCCTCCCCGGAAATACTAGTGCGACTCACGGACGGCAAGATCGAGCTTCGTCCCATCGCCGGCACCCGACCCAGGGGCACGACACCTGAGGAGGACCAGGCACTGGAAAAGGATCTGATGGCTGATCCTAAGGAGCGCGCCGAACATATCATGTTGGTTGACCTGGGAAGAAACGATGTCGGCAAGGTGGCGGCTACCGGTTCTGTAACGGTGCCACGGCTTATGGAAATTGAGCGTTATTCACACGTGATGCATATCGTATCCCGGGTAGAAGGAATCTTAAAGCCGGGTGCGGACTGCTTTGAGGTGTTTATGTCCGCATTCCCGGCCGGAACCGTCAGCGGTGCCCCCAAAATCCGTGCGATGGAAATTATCAGTGAACTTGAACCTTGCCCGCGGGGGCCTTATGCCGGGGCAGTCGGCTATTTCGGGTTTAACGGCAATATGGACTTTTGTATCACCATCCGCACAATTACCATTAGTAAAAACAGGCTCTCGATTCAAGTGGGCGCCGGCATAGTTGCCGATTCATCGCCTGAAAATGAGTATGAGGAGACATTAAAAAAAGCCGGTGCAATGTTCAAAGCTATCGAAAAGGTGAAAGACAATGATACTGCTAATTGATAACTATGACTCCTTTACCTACAACCTGGTCCAGTTACTGGAACAACTTGACCAGAAGGTAAAGGTCTTTCGAAACGACCGCATCGATATCCAGGGCATCGAATCGCTCAAACCTTCAACCCTGGTGGTCTCGCCCGGACCGGGCACACCCGCCGATGCGGGGATCTCAATCGCGGCCATCAATCATTTGGGTCCAACGATTCCTGTTCTGGGCGTATGTCTCGGACATCAGGCCATTGCCGCTTCTTACGGCGCAAAGGTGGTCAGGGCTGATCGTATTATGCACGGCAAGACTTCCATGATCTTTCACGATGGTCGCAGTATCTTTAAAGACCTGATGAATCCGTTTGAGGCGGTGCGCTACCATTCACTAATCGTGCAGAAGGATACACTGCCCGATTGTCTGGAGATCAGTGCCTGGACAGCGGATGGAGAGATTATGGCCTTGAGGCACCGTAACTTCCCGGTGGAAGGTGTTCAGTTTCACCCTGAATCTATTTTGACGAAAACGGGAACACATATTTTACAAAATTTTTCAGTAAATGGGGGACAATATCATGATTAAGGAATTTATTTCAAAAGTCGTCAGGGGAGAGGATCTCACAGAAGCTGAGATGGAAACGGCCATGGAGGAGATAATGACCGCGACGGCCACACCGGCCCAGATTGGGGCGTTCATCACAGCCTTGAGATTAAAAGGAGAGACTGTCGATGAGATTACCGGGGCTGCCAGGATAATGCGGGCCAAGGCCATAAAAATAAATGTCAATAATCACTTGGTCAACATTGACCGCGATGAGATCAATATCGAAGATGAAACCATCCTCGATATTGTGGGAACCGGTGGTGACGGGACCAGGACTTTTAATGTCTCCACCACGACCGCGTTTGTTGCCGCAGGGGGCGGTATAAAGGTGGCAAAGCATGGCAATCGGGCTGTCTCCAGCCTGTGCGGAAGCGCGGATGTGCTGGAAAACCTTGGCGTAAAACTGGATGTCACAAGCACCGATGTGGAGAATTGCATCAATGAGATCGGCATCGGATTTCTCTATGCCCCTCTCTTTCATGGGGCGATGAAACACGCTGCAGGACCGAGAAGAGAAATTGGCATTCGCAGTATCTTCAATCTCCTGGGTCCGGTAACCAATCCGGCAGGCGCCTCCGTTCAGGTGCTGGGCGTCTATGAGCAAAGCCTGACAGAAAAGATTGCCTTGGTCCTTAAACGGCTGGGAACCAAAGAGGCATTTGTGGTTTGCGGTGAGGGCACATTTGACGAAATCAGCATCTGCGGACCGACCAAGATTTCACATCTGAAAAACAACAGCGTGCACACATTTCAAATGACCCCTGAGGAATATGGCTTCAAAAGAGCTGCTGTGGAAAAAATTGTCGGAGGGGACGCCAAAAAGAATGCCAACATTGTTCGAAACATTCTGGATGGTGAGAAAGGACCTAAAAGAGACATGGTTCTGCTAAATGCATCAGCGGCCTTTGTCGCCGCAGGACTCTGCGACGATTTTGAAGAAGGAATCAAGTTTGCAAAAGATTCCATAGATTCCGGCAAGGCCCTCAAAAAGCTCAACAACCTGATTGATTTAACCCAGCAATGCAGACCTTTTATTCGAAGCGAGTGAAGCTTCCCGCCCAAAAGGACGGGGTTTCCCGCAAAGGAATGTATCTAATCCAGATAGCTTCTCTTAACCCCGCCTCAAAAGGCGGGGCTTGCAGGGAAGCGAACCGGTCACAAGGATAGCCCAATGCATCGTGGCTTAGCTCAAATACTTGCCGTGAAACAGAACGAGGTGGTGAGGTTGAAAAAAAGTATGCCAGTCAACATGGAAATTGACCTGCCCCCTTTGCGTGATTTTAAGACCGCTATATCCGTACCGCAAAAGATCAGCCTTATTGCCGAGATAAAGTTTGCTTCTCCTTCGGCCGGCCTTATCCGCGAGAAGGCTGACCCAACCGCTATTGGTCGGATCTATGAAGCAGCCGGGACAGCGGCAGTCTCTCTCCTGACGGATAAACGGTTTTTCCAGGGAGATCTGAATCAACTGCCGCTTTTGAAAAAGGCCGTCTCTTTACCCATCCTGCGGAAGGATTTTATCATTGATGAGATTCAGATCCAGCAAGCTTTGTTTTACGGTGCCGATGCTGTTCTTCTGATCGCACGGATTCTGTCGCAACCGCAATTAGCAGAATTCATTTCTATGTGCAAAGAATTAGGACTAGCCCCATTTACCGAGGTCCATGACAGAGATGATCTTGATAAGGCCATTGAGAGTGGCGCCGAGATCATCGGCATCAACAATCGTGACCTCGACAGTTTTAAGGTGGATATCAATACCACTTTTAGACTGGCACCGCTGGTACCGCAAGACTGCATTCTCGTCAGTGAAAGCGGTATAACAAAAAGAGAAGATATCCGTGCTTTGCAGACAACCGGCATTCATGCAGTTCTGGTCGGTTCAGCTTTGATGAGAAGTAAGGATCTGGCGCTAAAGACTAAAGAAATCGTCATCGCCGGTGAAAGGTGAAATGGATCAAGTAAAAGTAAAGATCTGCGGTATAACCAATCTAAAGGATGCATCCATCGCGGTCGAGTTTGGTGCTTACGCCCTTGGTTTCATTTTTGCCGAAAGCCCCAGGCGGATTACCCCGCAAAAGGCGCGTGCGATAATCAATGCCATTCCGCCCTTTGTAAAAACGGTGGGTGTCTTTGTCAATGAAGCGCCGACTTCAATCAGGAAGATGATACACAACTGCGGTCTTGATCTGGTTCAACTCCACGGGAATGAATCTCCCGCACTCTGTGATGGATTGATGCCCAATGCGATAAAGGCATTAAGGATAAAGGATGAATCCAGTCTGCAAACAAGTCAGGCCTATCAGGGAAAAGTCAGGGCCCTGCTTCTGGATACCTATGTGAACGAAAAGATCGGTGGTACCGGGAAAACTTTTGACTGGGACCTTGCAATAAAGATCAAAAAACTGGGGATGCCCATCATTCTGTCGGGGGGGCTTGGCCCTTTAAATATCAGGCGGGCAATTAAAACGGTAAGGCCCTATGCGGTTGACGTGAACAGTGGTGTGGAGGAGCATCCCGGCAAGAAAAGTCACATCCTTATCAGAGATCTGATGGAAAAAGTCAGGCAGGAAGAGTTTTCAGAATAGAAGCTATGGGAGGGAGATTTGAGTGATGATTGAAAGACGCTATTACGGAGAGTTCGGGGGAGCCTATATCCCCGAGATTCTCGTTTCGACTTTCGAACAACTGGTTGCGGCGTTTAATGATGCCAAGGCCGATCCAAATTTCTGGAAAGAATATAAAAATATCATGGCCACCTATTCCTGCCGGCCCACCCCTCTTACATTTGCTGAAAACCTAACAAAACATTTTAGAGGATCGCGCTTCTATATCAAGAGAGAAGATCTGAATCACACCGGCGCCCATAAGGCCAATAATGTCATGGGCCAGGGGCTTCTGGTGAAACGGATGGGAAAAAGCCGTGTTATTGCCGAGACCGGTGCCGGGCAGCATGGGGTAGCCACAGCTACAATGGCCGCTAAATTCGGTTTCAATTGCACCATTTATATGGGAGAAGTGGACGTTGCCAGGCAACGGCCTAATGTCTTCTGGATGGAACGCCTTGGTGCGCAAGTCATTCCGGTTAGAGATGGAACGAGGATATTAAAAGATGCCATAAATGAGGCTCTCCGCGACTGGGCAACCAACATGGACAATACCCACTACGTGCTTGGAACGGCTTGCGGTGCTCATCCTTTCCCCGAAATGGTTTCCTATTTCCAATCCATTATCGGCCAGGAGGCCCGCAAGCAGATTTTAGATCGAGAAGGGAAACTTCCCACTCGCATTTATGCATGTGTCGGAGGTGGTTCCAATGCGTTGGGAATCTTCAGTGGTTTTTTTGATGACCCGGTGGAACTGGTCGGCGTAGAGGCGGGCGGCAAAGGCCTGGATACAGGCCAGCATGCGTCACGATTAGCATCTAAGAACGGTACCCCTGGCGTAGCCCAGGGTTATAAGACATACTTTTTGCAAAATAGGGAAGGGCAGATGAAAGAGACACACAGCGTTGCGGCGGGATTGGATTATGTGGGGGTTTCACCGATCCTGGCATCGCTTCGGGAGGAAGGAAAGGTACGATTTGAAGCTGCAACAGACCGGGAGGTGTTGGATGCCTTCTCCCTGACAGTGGAAAATGAGGGCCTAATACCGGCCTTGGAGCCCTCCCATGCCTTTGCCCAGGCATTTAAGGAAGCTAAAGAGCTGGGGAAGGAAGATATCATCCTGATCAATCAGTCGGGCAGGGGCGATAAAGACATATTCACAATAGCCGATGCATTATGTGACCCGGAATGGCGTAAATTCATACAAAAGAAAGCCGAGGAATACGGTGCTTGAAATCTATCTTAGAAACAGATTGGATGAGAAAGAGATTCTGTTGATGACCCACATCGTTCTGGGATACCCGTCTTTTGATGATAGTTTCAGGATCATCGAGGCAATGGTGGAGGCGGGGGTTGATCTGATGGAGTTACAGATCCCCTTTTCTGAGCCGACTGCAGATGGCCCTGTTATCGTCCGCGCCAATCAGGCCGCTTTGGAAGGTGGAGCGACTCTAAAGGACTGCTTCTATCTTGTCGAAACGGTCACCCATACTTTTGATATACCTTTTCTCATTATGAGCTACTATAATATTCCTTTCAGATATGGTGTGAGACGTTTTGTAACTGATATGTCGCAAGGTGGCCTTCGAGGTTCCATCATACCTGATCTCCCACCGGAAGAAGGTCAAGAGTATCTGGATGCCATGCAAAAGCACGACCTTGCTCCCATCCTCATCTTTTCACCGACCACCTCCCTTGATCGCATGCGCTATATTTCCTCCTTTGGAAAGGGTTTTATCTACTGCGTTGCAAGAAAGGGGGTTACGGGTTCAAACACAAGGTTTTCGGAAGGGTTGGCGACCTATCTTACCAAATGCCGAAAGGGCACATCCCTTCCCCTTGCCCTTGGTTTCGGGATTAAAGAGAAATCGGATATAGATTTTCTAAAGGGGAAAGCGGATATCGCCGTCATAGGTTCCCAGACAATACGGATAATGGAACAACAAGGAGTTGATTCTGTAGGAAACTTCATCCGCAGCTTGCGTTGAATAATTTACCACAGAGATGATACTTGCGTAATTGGCTCAACGGTATAAATCAGAAGCAAGGAATTCAGCAAATTGTTCTAATTGCTTTTGAAGGGCTTTTGTCGTGTGAATAAATTCGCAACCGATCATAATATGTTGAAATATATCATGGTCCATCATCCATTTGACTTCCAGTTCGACATCGGCGGGAAATTCTAATTGGGTCCTTCCCTCTATTTCATGCAGGAAAAAAGTATCTCCGATACTGATTTTTTGCTCATCATCTCTGGGTAAAATAAACCGCAACCCTCCGGCACTGAAATCAGCTAATTTATAGGAAAACAATTTGTCCGGAAGCCCGGAAAACTTAAACGCCCCCATAACCTCATCTTTGGCCGAAAATATAATCCGCTGAAACTTTCTTCTTTCAGATCCATCGTAATCTCTTTCCATAAGTAACTCCTGATGTAGTGACCTGGCTCATTGAATTTCCAGACTGCCAGTGCATCGGCGGCGACAAATTATTGTTGATATTGGATTATAATCAAGCCTGGTGCATGGTGTGTATTTACGGCGCCATCACCTTTACTCACAACCAAATTGACTTGAACAAGATTATGCATAAATTACAACCTATGCTATCAGTTAATTACAGATCTATCATTATATTTTTAATTTTAAGAACCATCAAAGATCTTTTACTCCGGCTCGCTGATAAAATTGGATCAACATTAAAAATTACCACAAACGCAAGGGGAATTATAGCATGAACGAATCAAAAAAATATATGATATTTTTTGTTATCATTGCCGTTTGCTGCGTCGCGGCTTTATTATCAGCGTGCGCTAATACCTCAAAGACACCGGCAAGCACCATCCAAGCACCACCTGACACCACGACTACGTTCATATTGGTTAGACATGCAGAAAGAGCCAACCCAAATGCTGATAGCCCCTTGAGTCCGCAGGGGGAGAAGCGCGCCAGAGCGTTGGTTGATGCCCTGGGTCACATGGGTGTGACGGCGATTTACTGTCCGGATATAAAGCGGAACCGGGATACTATTTTACCATTGGCTGATTTACTGGATCTCGAGCTGAATCTTATACCAAATTGGCGCATGCTGAGCACACGCAAAATGGCCAAAGAATTCGTAGAGGAAGTCTTGTCTCAGCATGCTGGCGGTGTCGTCGTATGGGTTGGGAACAAATCACCTGTTGGCAACTGGGGTAGCAATCTCCACGAAATTTATCGGAAGTTAGGCGGAACGGGCACAGGTCCGGTACACTACGATGATCTATACATAATTAAGCTGTCAGACAATGGCCCCGTTAAAATTACAAAAACAAAATTTGGCACAGAGCTATAGAAATGCGTAAGAAGTTAGCCAATCTGAAAATTAAAAACCCCATCTCCGGATAGGTGAGATGGGGTTAAAATTCGTTCAATTAATAAACGAAAAAACAGATTATACGTGTCCACCAAAAGCACCGGGTGGCACATTCCTGGACTTGGCCCAGTGCGCACGGGGAAATGATTCCGGGCCTTCAAATGAATCAGCGTTCATCTCGGCCTGGCGTTCTTCTTCACCTTCTTTGACGCGATCCCGGCATTCACCTTCGCATTTTCCAGTAATATCTCGTTTTGGCATATCGGTCATAGGAAATCCTCCTTCCATCGGAATTTTTCCCGATTTACATTTGGGTAATCTGATATATTCAAACAGATTATTTTTAATATTGGCAGTGATTGGGGAAAGTCAAGTAACAGGCCCTGTAAATCAGCGCCTTTAACACAATGGTCCGTTTTAAACTGCTTATAATTGATTTTGGTGTTCCGGTTTGATAAAAGGAACACCTTTGACCCTTAGCGCCCCTTAGGAATGATGAATTGAATATGACTATGAAAAACACGTCTGTTGGTTCAGCCCCCGGAAACCAGCCTTTGGCCGGAGCCCTTTTTGTATTAGGCGCCTCAGCTACATTTGCAATAATCGGAGCCCTCGTAAAGGCTGTATCCGTCTATCTTTCCAGTGAAATGGTGGTCTTTTTTCGCAGCGCCCTGACACTTATTTTTCTGCTTCCTATTCTTTTGCGACCGCATAACCGGACGTCTGTCCGCACTACCTGCTTTCGATTCCATGTCCTGCGCTCTCTCGCCGGCCTGGGGGCCATGTATTGCTTTTTCTTTATTCTGGCACGCTTGCCTCTGGCCATAGCGGTTTTACTCAACTTTACATCGCCGATTTTTATCCCTCTGATTGCCTATTTTTGGCTCAAAGAACCGGTACCCGCCCCGGTGCAAGCGGCCATTTTTATCGGATTTGTCGGCGTCGCCCTGATTCTCAAGCCCGGCAGTGAGTTTTTTAAACCGATCGCTTTTCTGGGTATCATATCGGCAATGCTTGTGGCCACCGCCATGGTGACTATCCGACGGATGTCCCCCCAGGAGCCGCCTCAGCGGATCGTATTTTACTTTTCGTTAATTGCCACCTTAATCTCCGCGGCGCCGCTGCTATGGGCCTTTCAACTACCACGGGGGCAAACCTTGGGCATGCTGGTTCTGATAAGTTTATTTGCCGTGGCAGGTCAACTCATGCTTACCAAAGGCTACAGCCTGGCACCTTCTGCCCGTGTGGGGCCTTTTACCTATGGCAGTGTGATTTTTTCTACAGTTATCGGCTGGCTTGTCTGGGATGAAGCCCTGGACTTGTTGACGGGTTTGGGTGCATGTTTGATCTGTCTGGCAGGCATTTTGACCACCTTTAAGACAAAGACCCAACCCGGACCGGTAACGCCGGGGTCTTTTCATCTTTCGCAGACTGCCGCCGGTCGATCATCATCCGATAAGCCTTGAAGTGGTGTGTCCCACAAGTAACTTACAAAATCTAACAAGAGTTTGAAAGGTTTTTGCGAGCGCCATTGAACATTTGGGGACAAAGACGCCTGCTGGGGCAGGGTGTTTATCCGCCAGCGTACTTTGGCGGATAAAAATCAAAAGCTGTCTGAGTCCCGAGCATAAGCGAGGTCGAGTTCTTTTGATTTAGCCCTGCTTCAGCTGGCGTCCCCAAAATGGTCGCCGGTGCGAGCAAAAGGCTTTCAAACCACACATAGACTTTTTGAACTTATTTACGGGAAACAACACTAGTCGTCCAAAATGATCATTTTGATCTCATCGGAATTGGCCCGCAACTCCGGTGCATACATGGCATAGGCTCTGGCCGGCAAGGCGCTGAACCGTCCGGGCACCTCGGCCCGCAGGCGGTAGCTGACGCTGTGCCTACCGCGCGCCAGTCGACGGACGAAAAAGGCCGTTTTTTCATCGCGAAACTCGACATAGGCGCCCATTTCGTTGCCGGTGTAACCGCTGCGAACTTCGGTCGCTTCAAAGCCCGCAGCTTTCATGTCTTCGATGACAATGTACTCGTAATCGTTTTTGCTGTCGATGATCAGCTCCACCTCGACCCGTTCGCCGCTTTTGACCGATGCCAGATTTTCCAGCAACTCGCGTCGGTACTTCTCCACCTTGCGGTCGACCACCTGGCCGCGGGAGCCGACATCTTTGACGGTCTTGTCAGCGCTTTTCAGGCGATATACACGGCGCTGTATTTTTATCTCCAGTCCTTCCCGGGCAATAAAGTCTTCCAGGCTAAAATAATCCAGATAGGCGTTAAAATAGAGCGGACCGCTGCCGGATTTTTTGAGTTTCAGTGTATGGTCACCGGTGGTGATCGCCTGGCCCTCCAGCACAAAACGGTTGTCAAAGACAAAAAGGTTCTGGCGGTTGATGGTGACGGTTTTTTTCTTTTCGCCGTCGTAATGAATATCAACCGCAAGATCGGGTTGATCTTCCCCACTGGCAACCATGTAATCGGCCAGCGCTTCAATGACGAGAGCGGTGTCCCGGGTGCTGTTCCAATAAGTGGCATGTTTGCGGTTGTTCAGAAGATATTTGACCAGCCCGGCGGCCCGACGGCTGCCCGGAGCGATACGCGCCAGAAGTTTGAGATAATAGGCATGGGCCTCGTATTCACTGCCGTACCAGTACCACCAGTAACTGCTATTGGGCAGATCCAAATATGCGGTCTGGTTCTCCGGGTCTTCCACCAGATATTGCTCGATGTTTTGCACCACCATCTGCAGCTTTTGATGATCTTCAACCGTGTGCAGGCCCACGGCAAACATGGCCTTGCCGTAAACTGCCAGATCGTTGCGGTCCCGGTAAAGATATTTGCGCATGCTGCGGTCTTCCTTACCCGCATCCGTCAAAACCATATAGACAAAGGCATCCAGATTGTCGGCCCGGGATTTGCCTTCTTTGCGGGTGCGATCCCAGAGCTTGAGGCGCTTAATTTGTTGGGCCTGATATTTGACAAGCCACCGGGTCCCGCGCAGGAGCAAACCGGACGGTAAGGCCGCCTGGTTTTCCCTGGCCAGCTGCAGGCCGTGCACCACATAGGCGGTGGTGTGGGGGTAGGATTTTTCACCGTAACCGCTGAACCAGCCCCAGCCACCGTCGGATAGCTGCATGCCGGCCAAGCGCTTGATCCCGGTTTTTACCATATCGGCAACCGTGTCCGCATCAAAAACCGGGTTGTGCTTATAGCGTTTCCACTGACGGGCCCGCTCCCGATCATCACCAATTTCCTGGGCATTCAGATTTGTCCGTTTTTCCTTGATCTGCTCCAGATCCAGCCCCATTTTCAGCAGGATCCGCTGGGTCATAATGGTGGGCAAAAAGCGGTTGAGCGTCTGCTCGGTACATCCATAGGGGTAGCTGACCAGATAGGGCAAGGCATCCACCAGCACCCCGGCCAGCGTCGGTGAGTACCGCAATTCCAGGCGGGATTGATCGACCCGTCGGGCTGCGGGCACCTTGAAAGACACTGCCGCTTCGGTTTGATCCGGGCGGATCACACCTGAACGGGGGACCTGTTTGGCCATGCCGTGCACGTATACCGGAAAACGCATCTGCATGGCGTCCGATTCTTCATCGGTCAGCGCCAGCATCCGCACCACGACATCGCCTTCCCTTACGACTTTGACGCGCCAGTCAACCCGCTTTTCGGCTCCGGGCAAAATGGTGACGGTCTTATACGGTTTTTCGTCATTAAGCAGCGCCATCCGGTCGCCCTCTAATTCGAGTTGCACCTTAACGCGCTTTTTCTTTTTAAGGTAATTGTGCACATTGGCCGACAGCACGACTTCGTCTTTTTCAACGAAAAACCGGGGGGCCTGAAGCCGCACAATAACATCCTTGCGGGTTACCGCTTCGGCCGCACCCTCCCCCACCCGGGTCCCGTGGCCCATGGCCCATACTTTAATTTTCCAGGCCGTCAGGTTTTCCGGCATGGGGAAGCTGACCTCGGCCCGACCATTTTCGTCGGTGATGACATGCGCCGTCCAGAAGGCGGTGTCGGCAAACTTGCTGCGCACCACCGGTTTTATCAGATCTGCTGCCGGGGTGGCTTTTTGGTCCGCACGCTGTCTTTCACCGGATCTCATCGGGGAGCGTGCCTCTTTTTTAGCAGAAACTCTTCCGGCAACGGCTGCGTCAGCGGCCGGTGCGCTTTCTGCTTCAGTAATTTCATTCACATTGTCAGTTATTACGTTTGAAAAAGAGCCACCCTTTAGAGGTTGGGCAACCAGCTGCCCGAAAGCTCCCACCGGCTGAAGGGTAATTTCTTTGTTTTTGAGCAGATTGAAAAACCGGCGCGCCAGGCTGGACTGGGTCTGCGGATAGTGGGTCCGTCGCCATTTCCAGAAAAAGGACTTTATTTCCGGAATGTTGGACCCGCCGGCGATGTACTCCACCGAACGGTCATAGACGCTTATGACGGCGGAGCCCTGAAAGGGCCTCTGAAAATAATCGGTCAGCCTCACGGCCAATTTGGCTGGTTCACCGGGACGGAAGGTCTTTTTTGAAGGACGGACACTGACGTTGAGCACTCGTTTTTCGGGCGGTACGACAATCTCGCGGGTCTCCGTGTGAACCTTGCCTTCGTAAACGCTGAAGGCCTCCACAAAGAAGTTGGGCATGTCCTTCTTTATTACCTTGATTTCCTGCACCGCACTTTTCCCGGACATATGGATCACCCGGGGCGGCAGATAAACGCCGTTGGCCGGCCGTACAAAAAGCACCACCGCCGCGCCTTTTTTGTCGGTGTTTATCATCAGCCGAACCGTATCGCCGGCGGCGTATTCGCGCTTGTCCGTTACCAGCTCAACCTTGGCAAACCGATAGCGGGCACCGTCGTCGCCTTCCCCGCGAACCGTGAAGATATAACCCCCTTCGATAGTGTGATCCTTAGTATCCGTGACCGCAAAGACAAGACGATACTGTCCGGGGCGGGAAGCCTGGATTTGTAGTTTGGCCTGCCCCTGCGCATCTGTATCCAGCCGCCACTTTTGCACTTCTGTTTCCCGGGGTTGGCCTTTTTTATAAGTGATGCGCCACAGTTTCAAAACACCCCGGCCTTTAACCGGTTTGCTGTCCAGCGTGCGAGCCTGGAATCCGGCCGAGACCGTATCCCCCACGCGGTAATGCCCGCGGTTCACCCAGGCATAGACTTTAAACGGTCGGCGGGCCACCAGCACCTCACCCTGACCGACAATGGTGCGCCGGGATTGGTCGCGCACTTCGGCACTGATCATATACCTGTGATCCCGGTCGCCGTGAATCAACTGGGCCAGCCGGGTGTCGATTTCGATTTTGAGGGTGCCCCCCGCACCGATTTTAGCCTCCCCTTCAGCCGCGATTTCCGGCTGCCGCCTATGCCTTTGCGGCCACCAGGTCCAGATGGGCCGCCGGCACCCCCAGTAGCGCCAGCCCGGATACCAGGGATAATCGTAGCCGTACCACCAGTAACCGGGACCGTAAAACCAGTCCCAGTAAAAGATTGGATACCAGCGGCTGTCGAATTCCGTTCGCAGGACCTTATATTTGACCGTAGCCTCGTTAACCGCTGCGCCGAAATAATACTTTGCCGAAATCACAACCGGTATTTTTTCACCCAGCCTGACCGGTTCGGCCGGTGCTTCTATTTTGACTTCGAACTCGGGCTTTTTGTATTCTTCCACCCGGAATGTTTGGCCGCCGAGGATAGCGCCCAAACTGTGAGACAAGCTGTAAATTCCCAGCGCGGCATCTTCCGGTAGTTCAATCTGTCCGGAAATTCCCCCGTAAGCATCGGCGGTTACGGTTTGTGAATAAACCGTCTCATTCTTAGGGTTCCGCAGATAAACCGTTAACCGGCGTCCGGCAAAACGGGATTGATCTTCCTGGTCGTATTTGGCCTGTCTCAGCCAAGCCTTGAATTTTACGATATGCCCCGGGCGGTAAACCGGCCGATCGGTCACAAACAGGGTCTTGTTCTGGTTGTATTCGGCGTCATAATAATTTGAATACCATACCCCCGAAAACCCCATAAAAGCCAGTCGCCCCTTTGGCATGTTGGCCGTCACCAGCCAGTTGTAATTGCTCGACAGCTGACCGGCGTCAAGTATGACGCCCCCGTCCTGATCGCTGCGCCGGGTAAAGCTGCGGGTAAGGGTCCTGTATCGCTGGGTGTTTTTAATACGTTTTTGATGGTAGCCGAAAAATTCAAGCTTGACCCCGCTGACCGGTTGGCCACTGACCGCATCGGCTACAAAGTAAAAAACTTGTTGTTTTAACGGTTTTTTGACAATGACCGTATCGTTGACCCAGATGATGATGCGGGCGGTATTGCCGTTTTGCAGCCTGGCAATCAGCAAATATGCGCCGGCTTTTTTCAAGGCGGCCGGCATTCGCACGGTGACCCGCCGATCCCAGTGCCCCAGGTCCGGTTTCAGGTCCATTTCCCAGCGCGCGGCTTTTGGGCCGATGTAACCGGTTTCATTTTCATGCACCAAGCGCCAGCCAATCCGATTAAAGTCGATCTTATTCCAATCCAACCGCCGCGGGTTGGAGCGAATATAGGCTTTGGTATCGTTCAACAGCTTTGAAACCTTGATGCGATATGCTGTAAACTCAACCTGTTTGCCGTTGCGAAAACGGTATTCCACCGTGGGATTGCGACCGGCCGGCTGCGTGCCGAGGGGCTCAAACACTCCCCAGTTGTTCAGAATCTGATCGATCCGCCGGCGGGCCTGGGATTTGTTATGCGCTTCATACTGTTTCCAGAATATAACGGCCCTGTCATAGCGTCTGCGGTTTTCGTAAATTCTGGCAAGTGCATCAATTGCATTCCCGCGATAACTGCCGCCCGATCGGTCCGCAAGCTCTTTAAACAGTTTAATATAGTTAAAGGAATCCGGCAGGTTAAACCGCTGTACACCGGTGGCCAATTTGGCGATGGTTTCCGTATCCGCTAACGTGTGCACATCATACGGGCCGCTATCCTGCTTTTTAATCTCTTCTTCCTCGGCCGGCCGGCCCCATGGAAAATAGCGACCATAGGCAGCCATGGTCTGCACGCCGAACTGCTGATGCAGAAAAGCGGCATACTTATATTTGACCTGGCCTTCAAGACGCGCATCGGTGGAAGCCGCTTTCAGCAATAGCCAGCGCCAGCGCTCACCGTCGGATCCAGCCGACTGAAAGCTCTGCGGCACCCTGTGAAAAACAGGATTTCCCCGTCCATCCACCGGCGCACCCCGGCTGCCGGAATGATATTCATAACCGTACCCGGGTTCATAATCCGGCAGCCGGGAAAGGTCCGTGAGATACTGCAGCCGCCAGGCCTGATGATACCCGCCGTATTGCTGCAACATTCCGGCGAACTCCAGATAAAAACCGGCCACTTGCGTATCGACCGGATCTAAAGCCGCTAACCGCATGGCTTGCGTCATGAGCTGCAGCGCCCGTACCCGATCGCGCTGAATGGCATTTACATATTGGCCGCCACCGCGGCGGTGCCCGCGTTCAAATTTTCCCGCCACCGTGTAGCCCCAGTGGGGATTATAGCCGTAACTTCTGGCGGCCGCCTGCAGCAGACGCCAGTTTTGAGCGTGCCTTGATATGACCTTTTCGCGAAGATCGTCCAGCTCATTCAAGCGGTTTAATCGCTGCAGACTCTGATAGACCTGGGCCAGATCCCCCCCCACCTGTTTGGGATCATTTACTATTTCGAGGCATAACCGGCGGTACTGCTCGTAAGCATTCTTCCAGTTGCCGTCCGTAAAAGCTTTCCGGGCTTGTTTGCGCAATTGAGCATGTTCCGTCTGCTGTGCACAAACCCCGGCTGCCATCAGCAGAAAACCCAATATAAGTATGGCCGGTTTTATTAATTTCATCAGTTCCCTTCCACAAGAATTAGCATCTTGCAATTAATCGTCAGGCTGGATCTGTGTTTCAATAAAAAAGCCGAGCTTGGACTCGACTGTGAGGTCATTTTAAACGAAAAGCAGCAAATTTGCAAGAAATGAGCTCGCGATGGGTGCTATGGCTGTATATGTGAAACTCCCCGCTCGGAAGGTCGGGGCCATCCGGTAATGGGTTGTCGATGGGTAATGTTAATGACTTGCAATGCAAGGCGGGTTTGTATAGATAGAATCGAAATCAATTAATAAAAATGAAAGGAGAAAAAGGAGATGATTCATGTCATTGCCACCATCGAATTAAATGCAGGGTGCCGAGAAAACTTTTTGAAAATCTTAAATGAAAATGTTCCGCTTGTGAAAGCCGAGGAAGGTTGCCGGGCCTATGAACCCACCATTGACGTTGAACCGGGTTTACCTATCCCGGTGGCGGTCAGAGAAAATACGGTGACCATCGTCGAGGCCTGGGAGAGTCTTGAAGCGCTTCAGGCCCACCTGAAAACGCCCCACATGGCAGCGTATCGCAAAGCGGTAAAAGACTGGGTAAGCAACTTGAGCCTTCAGGTATTACAATCTGTTTGAATTGAGGGGCCAACGATCCCCCGCAGAGCGGGTGGCTTGCCTTTTTGGCCTATGGCCGAAAAGGCAAAAGCACTTCAGTGCTTTAGTCGGTGCACTTGCAACCGGGTGCAAAGCACCCGGTTAATATGGCAATAAACCACCTCTGGCCTGTTATAGGTCAAATACCTATTCTTCGCCTTCAACTATCCGATAGCTGTGCTTGATACTGGCGTTAACGGATGCCATTGCGCTGCAATACTTTGTAGCCGAAAGTTCGATGGATCGCTCCACATCCTGGGGCTTAACCCCTTTGCCGTGCACAACAAACTCGATATTGATGTCCGTGTAGCGTTTGGGGTGTTCTTCTGCCTGATCACCGGTTATATTAATCTGAAGATCGCTGATGTTGGCACGTTTTTTTTTGAGGATCGAAACGACATCCATTGCCGTGCAACCGGCCACCCCCATCAAAACCATTTGCATCGGCGTAGGACCGCTGCCCCCATCCGAACTATCCAGAACCAATCCCCCGCCATTTTCAGCGCGGGCCACAAACTGAAATCCGTCTGTCCAATTTAGTTGGGCTTTCGTAGCCATTGCATTCCTCCTTTAAAACTGTTTATCAATCCACAATATGTCTATTTCTGATAGCTGCTAATGGATCATCAAAAAAGCGTAACGGTTCATCTCCTGAGTGTAATCAGTGCGAACCGCAATCGGAAAATCGAGCTGTTTGACCGTCTGGTAGACATCCACCGCCATTGCCTCCGGAGAAGGGCGCGCCATTTTCGGTTCCCGGCACATGCCCTTTTGTGTGGAGCATTCCGCACATATGTGACAGCTGTCCATAAATAACAGAAAAGTTCTTTCATACCCTGCGAGAAAAACCTCGCGCTCCAGTTTCGACAGCTTCAGGTTGACCTTGCGGGACCAGGCATGACGGTCTTCGGGTCGATCCAGCTTTTTTGCAAACCGAAAGATAATGGCCTGGCTGTATTCTTGAAAAAACCTTTGGCATTCGTCTACCGATGGTAGATTGGGTGGACAGCAGGCGCTCTGACCGTAACCACCGCAGCCGAACATGCATTTCATGCGCACCCATTGCGATACGATGATATCCCCGGGATTAACCCATTTATAATCAGTATAGCCATGTTTATCAATGAGCAGCTCTAAATCTCTGAATCGGCTCTGACCCAATTCAAGCTGGTTTTCCATTAATTTTCTCCTGGATTACAGCGTCACTGGAAACGCTGGATGCTAAAAGGCGCTGGATCCAGATGTGGGGTGCGTCCTGTAATGATCTCAGCCACAAGTTTTCCGGTACTGGGTGCCATCGAAATCCCAGTCATCCCGTGTCCGGTTGCCACAACCAGGTTCCGGTGCCGGTGGGCCCAATCGATGACAGGCATATCATCGTATGTCATCGGGCGCATACCGACCCACTCTTCCAAGACGGGTTCTCCGACGGGATCCTGCAAATATTCCCGGGCAACGTTTTTCAGATTTTGAAGCCTTTCTGGAACAATTGTGGTATTGAAACCGGAAAATTCCATGGTCCCCCCGAGACGGTACCCGCTTTTCCAGGGTGTAGCGACAACACTCTTCTCGTAAAAATAGCATGGAATTCCCGGGCAAATTGAGGGTCTGGCCATGGTGATACTGTACCCTTTTCCCGCCTGAATCGGCACCTTCAGGTTTAACTGTCGGGCTATCTGCGGCGTCCAGGCACCGGTGGCCAAGACATATTGGTCGGCGTTAAATTCACCTTTTGTGGTGACAACCTTTGTCACCCGATCGCCCTCGACGACAAAATTGATTAAGCGGCAGCTTTCCTGGATAACCGCACCTGCACGGACCAAAATCTTCAGCCATTCCCGCAGAAGCGCCTCCGGCCTGAGATGGCTTTCAATCGGATGATACCAAGCCCCAAAAACATCTTGACGAAGGGCCGGCTCCAAACTTAACAGCGCATCCCCCACATAGGGTATTGCATCCAGCCCGTACGGTTTGAGATATGCGTTGGTCTGGGTATATTTCTCCATCTCAGCTTCAGTTTTATACACCATGAGAATACCCTTTTTTTCCCACTCGCATTCAATTTTTTCTTTGCGAAAAAGGCTCTCGTAAAGCAGATCGGAATGGTGAAGAATTCTCTCCCGTGCCCGAATTGCTCGGACCAGATGCTCAGGGTTACACTTCCTGGCAAAGTTCAAGAACCAGCGTAAACGATCGAAATCCAGCGATGGTTTCACATACAGGGGTGACGTGCGGTTGACCGTTCGTTTTATTTCTTTTCGGATGGCACCCGGCACGCACAATGGCAGCAGGTGACTGGTAACGATCAAACCGCAATTACCGTTTGAGGCCCCTTCACTGAATTCATTCTGCTCGATAATACGGACCCTTCGCCCTTCTTTCATCAGATAATAAGCACAGGCCGTACCAATAATGCCACCACCGATAACCAAAACATCAATGTGATTATTCATTTCCATTCCACTCTTATAGATAGGGAGCATTCCTTTTTTAATTCGACCAAGGTTTTTATAATAACTAAATTATTTTATCAACCTTTGTTACAAATCGTTACAAATTGTTACCTCCCAGAAAAGCATTCAATTTGGGGCTGTATTAGCTTTTAGCCATGATCCGGTAGTTAACTTTCCGTTTCGATAATAAATTTTTTACAAAAGGAGACGATCATGAAAAAGAAAAAACCAAGAAAAACAATCTTTGCAATCATGGTGTTTGGTATACTGTTTCTGGCCGCCTGTTCTCCCAGACATTCATCGCATTTCCACGGTTTTTCTAAATTCCGTTCGCCGGATAAACGTATGGAATGGTTAAAGGCAGAAATTGCCGACCGTCTTGAATTAAATGAGAGTCAAAAGACAAGACTGGATGAAATTACAAACGAGATAATCTATAGCGGGAAGGAAATGCAAACCATCCGCGCCTCCATCCGGGACACGGTTATGACCGAATTGCGCAAAAATGAGATCAGCAAAGAGAATCTGATCCAGGTTTTTTCGGAAAACAGAGCTAAATTTGATGACATGATTTCCATGTTTGCCGATCGGCTGGTGGATTTTCATCAAATGTTGCAGCCCGAGCAACGAGCTAAACTCGTGGCAGAGATAGAAAAACATCAGGCAAAGTATGAAAAGTATCACCGGCAATGGTAAGTTTACCATCAGACCGAGCCAATGGGTGTTATTAAAACAATCAACCGGGATCATCTGCTTGGCGAGAGCCATGAAGATTATCAACTATTGCTTCTCCAAAAAAGGATTGTTATGTTAGATCATTATTTTACCTTTCAGATAATGAATTGCTTTATCTAATAAGGAGGGCAAGCAATACAAATGGCTTATGCAGCAAGAATTACCGGCACCGGATCGGCTTTCCCGGAAAAACGCGTCACCAATGACGAAATTTCCCAAAAAATAGCAACGGCGGGTGTGGAAACCAACGATCGCTGGATTCAGGCAAGAACCGGAATAAAAGAACGGAGAATGTCGACGGTCGAAAATGCCGCTGAATACAATTCCTCGCTTGGAGCCGTTGCGGCCCAGAATGCGTTGGCAATGGCCGGCAAGCGTGCCGAAGATATTGACCATATTATTTATGCCACCTGCACCCCTGATACCTTGCTCCCTTCCACCGCCTGCTGGCTTCAACAAAAGATTGGAGCCAAAAACGCCTGGGCCGTGGACATTAATGCAGCCTGTTCCGGGTTTGTCTACGGGATCACAATGGCGGAACAGTTTATTCGAACCGGCCAGGTAAAAACGTCGCTCGTGGTGGGTGCGGAAGTGCTGAGCCCTTTCCTCAACTGGCAGGATCGCGGTTCCTGCATTCTTTTCGGTGACGGCGCCGGTGCCGCTGTCGTTGAACAGGTGTCCGCAAAGGCCAAGCGACGCATTCTATCCAGCTATCTGTCCTCGAATGGATATATGGGTAAACTTATTCATATACCCGCCGGAGGTTCAAAACTGGAGACCACCCCCAAGCGTCATAAGCAAAATTTACACAAAATACACATGAACGGCAGAGAACTCTTCAAAGTGGCCGTTCGAACACTTACCGAATGTGCGCTGAGAACCCTTGAAAAAAGAAGAATGAAGACCGTTGATTTGGACTGGTTCGTCCCCCACCAGGCCAATCTGAGGATTATTGAGGCAGTCGCCAACCGTCTGGCATTCCCCATGGAAAAAGTCCTGATCAATCTGGATCTATACGGCAATACATCAGCGGCCACAATCCCCACAGCCCTGGATGGAGCCAATCGAGACGGACGCATAAAAAAAGGGCATAAGGTGCTAATTGATTCTTTTGGTGCCGGTCTAACTGCCGGGGCCGTGTTGATACGGTGGTGATATCTAGAAGTGGTTTCAAAACCCCATCTAAGGCCCAATAGCCGCGTTGCAAGCCTCTTCAAAATGCTCACATACTACCGTGTATGCTGCGCTTTTTCATCGGTTTGCGCCTTGCTCTTGAGCCTAATCTGAGATTTTGAAACCACTTCCCGTTTTCATCCGGAACTGGCCCTTTCCCCGAGAGTCCGCCAGAAATCTTTGGCGGATTGCACGCTTCTTCAAAATACCCACCTGATATAACAGAAGTCAGAAAAAATGGATATCATCTTTTTTTTAACTTTGAGCTTTC
>Ga0255055_10000856_pt1 | contig 23295 bp, 19 predicted proteins | sample JV7_2_27_MG_FD_188633 | JGI IMG/M metagenome (GOLD analysis project Ga0255055, IMG submission 188633) | Seawater microbial communities from Jervis Inlet, British Columbia, Canada - JV7_2_27 | ecosystem: Environmental > Aquatic > Marine > Inlet | place: Canada: British Columbia | collected...
AATATCTTTAGCAAATTCTTTTGAGATGTTTTTTTCGTCAATTACATCTTTTTTATATAAATCCCAGAGGTGTTGATCAGTTCGACCAAATGATGTACCCGGACCGGGATAAGATTCTTCTGCCATTATTAGCATGTGAGTTACCCATATCACTTGAACCCCTTGCCAAAAAGTCTCAGCAGGCTCCCATGGAACTTTTTCGAGGTTTTTAGCCATCTGCTCCAGTTCTTCTACTCTTTCAAGCGTACTTGCTTTTTCTTTAAGTCTTCTACATTCTTCAGCATATTTTTGAGCGAATTTTCTTGGTATTTCCGAAGCCTCTAACATGGCTCTTAATTCTTGGCCTTTAGAACCCTTTTTTTCTCGTTCTGATAATTGTTCGTATTGAGCCTTTATTTTTTCATGTATGAACTTGAATCCTTTTTTAATTATGGTTTCGTGATCTGGGATAAGGTGTCCTCCCGTTGCTCCTGTATTTCCAAACCCAGACTTATGAAATTTGTAAAATTTATGTCTAATTCTCAGATTTTCCTTCCAATATTTTTTCGTTTCGGATTTTGTTAAACTATCGCTTAATTGAGTGTTAAACCTACCACCAGCAATTAAATCGTTTTCAGATATGATCTCGTGAGGTACATAATTAAGCATAACGGTTTCAAAAAATTTTATCTTACGTTCAGGTAGAGATAAATCCCAGAAACCGTCAGGTAATGAAACTGGAATAGCTACAGATCTCAAACACCCCTCAAAAACACCCTTACCCTTATTTCCTATGTAAAAGTGAACCTCAGGAGTGACATAATAATCAAATTCGCACCAAATTATATCCCAATCTGTGCCAGTAGTGAAAGACATGAATTCGTTATTCCACTCGCGTTTAACTCCTTTGAAGTAATAATCCCTTAACCATTTAGATCTTTTGGATAAATGGTGAGGTTCGGCTATGTTATATTTTGGTTCTTCTTTCTTTATTTCATTTATATTATCTAAATCGCTCATTTATAATGGTTCCCCTTAGGTTGAATTTAATATTAAAAATGCAGAAAATGTAGTTATATTATTGTGAAATATTTGATTAAACTTAATTTAGAATCAATAATAAATATTCAAATTATATCATATAATTTTAACTTATGACTTAAATTATTATATAATTATTTTTAATTTAGAAACCATTTAGTTAAATTATAAGCATATTATTTTCTTAAACAGAATGTATTAAGGTATTTTTTATGGAAATAGAAGATTATGAATTTGAACTGGTAATTATTGGTGGTGGACCCGCGGGATTAACTGCTGCAATTTATGGGGGTAGAATGGGTTTAAAGACTGCTCTTTTTGAGGGTAAGGCATTTGGAGGTCTAGCGGGAACAGCTCCCAAAATTGAGAATTATCCTGGATTTGAGAGTATCAACGGTCTTGAATTAACGGAAAAAATGAAGGAGCAGGCTGAAAATTATGGAACCACCTTTTTCTATAATAAAGTCTCAGCAATCAATCCAAAGGAAATGACAATAACTATTTCTAAAGGCGATATTAAAGCAAAAGCCATTATAATTGCCACTGGTTCGAAGCATTTAACACTTGGATTACCTAATGAATATCAATTAGTAGGTAACGGGATATCCTACTGTGCTACTTGTGACGGACCCTTATTTAGAGATCAAGTTGTTGCTACGGTCGGTGGTAGTAATGCCGCTGGTCTAGAAGTGATTTACCTTTCAGGTGTCGCACAAAAAGTTTATCTTATTCATAGACGTCATTGTTTGCGGGCTGAAGCATGTATTGTAGATGAAGTGGATTCATTACCCAATGTTGTACCAATGTTTAATTGTACTATTGAAGAAGCTATAGCTAAAGATAACAAATTGGGAGAGTTAAAACTCAAAAATAATGAAACTGGCGAAACATCTACTATTAATGTAAAAGCTCTTTTCATAGCAATAGGAGTTGAGCCCCAGAGTGATTTAGCGAGAGAGGTAGGTATCGAACTGGATGAGGAAAATTACATTAAAGTTAATAAAAATCAAGAGACAAATTTTCGAGGTATTTACGCAGCAGGGGATGTGACTGGGGGAATACGACAGGTAACCACTGCTACTGGTGAAGCGACAACAGCTGCTATGAATGCGTATCTTTTCGTTAAACAAGGTTGGTATGGAGAAGGTACGAGTTAAGTCCACTCTAAAACATATATGACACTCGATAAAGAACTAGTTCTGATATTACCTGCATATTACACCATATTTTGTAATATCACGATGTTATTTCTTTTATTATGGTAGAATACAAGGTTTCCGATTTCATCGACGATTTTTTAATTTCGAAGGAAGTAGAAGAAGGATGTGCGCCCTCAACAATAAAAGCGTATCGATATGATCTTGAGAAATTAATTAGCCTTGTTGGTGATTTGAGCCTTGAGTCGCCAATGCTTAGACAACGGATTAGGCTCTTTTTAAAACACCTTAAAGATTTAAATTATACAAAAAAAGGGATCAGCAGAAAAATCGCCTCTTTAAGGTCTTACTTTAAGTTTTTAACTTTAAATGAATTTATATCTAAAAATCCTATGGCAACGATTAAATCTCCTAAAATCAAGATAGAGGAGAGTTTACCAAAATTCCTTAATGTTAGCGACATTGAAGTAATTTTTAACAAGTTGAAGGACAAAAAACTATTTAATTCCAAGAAGAGCCAGAGATATTATTTAATTGTAAGATTGCTTTATTCTACGATGGCTCGTGTCAGTGAGTTATGCGACATCCAAATCAGAGACATTGATTTTGACAAAGGGTACATTAGGTTAAAGGGTAAAGGAAGTAAAGAAAGAATCGTCCCTGTCGATTATAATACCTTAAAACTTTTCAACGAATATCTAAGTAATCGAATATCTTACAGTTCTGAAGATTATCTACTAGTAAACACTAGAAGTCAAAAATTAAATCCTCGCGTAGTACAGGCAGATGTTAAAACAATAAAGGAGAAGTGTGGCTTCCCAAATTCTAAAATCATAACGCCTCACATATTTAGGCATACCGGAGCTACGCATCTTAGGAGATCGGGAATGGATATCAGTGAATTACAAGACATTTTAGGACACAGCTCTCCGAATACAACACGAATTTACGCTAAGAATGATATAACTAAGTTAAGACAATCGTATTCTGCGATGCATCCATTAAATAATGATAACTTAAAACTAGAATAAATTATTTTTTACTAAATTTTTATAACATCATAAGTCAATAATCTATTAATTTACTAGTAAAAAGTTGTAACTTTAAGAAAGTTTAAACTTAATTTGTTCTATAATAACTTATATATATCACTAAAAATTTCAATTATGAGCTAGTCAATTATGGACGAAGATGATTTTAGAAAGCCTTTCATGCAAAAGTCAGTTTTCAAGCAAGCTAGCTCGCTTGATATGAGTTATGTACCCGACAAATTATATTGTCGTGATGAAGCAATAAATACCTTAATTTTTAACTTTAGGAGAATTCTTGATGAAGAAGAGCAACCTTCGATCAATTGCCTAATTTTGGGAAAAGGTGGGGTTGGAAAAACCTGTACCGCGAGATTCTTTGGTAAAAACTTTAAAAATGTTGCTTTAGAAAAAGATGTTAACTTGTTTACTGAGTATTATAATTGCATAAATTTCCGCTCAAAAAGTAAGATAATACGTGAACTTTTAGCCAAACATACCCACGGAAGTGGGAGGGGATTTTCAGATGACGAAGCACTCAAACTAATTCTGAAACAGTTAATAAGAGAAAAGAGTTATATGATGTTGGTAATTGATGAAGTTCATCTACTAAGACCAGATGAAATTTTAGCTCTTTTAGATATTGCTGAAACATATGGACATCAGAACGCTAAATTGTCTATTATATTAATCTCCAGAAATAAAGATTGGATGAGAATTGAAACTGAAAGAATTTTAAGTAGATTAAACCAGAAAATTAAGCTTAAGCCTTATAAATACGAAGAATCAAAACAGATACTAGAATATAGAAGCGAACTTGCTTTTAAAGAGTACGTTGCTGATGATGATATCTTAAATATGGTTAGTCAGATTGCTACTGATCATCAGGATATGCGTCACGGAATTGAAATTTTAAGAAAAAGTGGGTTGTATGCTGACAAAGAGGGTTTTGATCGGATAAATGCAGACATTATTAGGGGAGCTTCAAATGATGTTTATCCCACATTTAGAGCAGAAATTGTAGATCAACTTAACGATCAAGAGCTTTTAGCGTTATTTGGAATTGCTAGATCGTTAATAAACAAAGATGAGCCGTTTACATTGGTTGACGAAGCTTTTGAAGAATATCAAATAATTAGCGAGACATATTCAATAGAATCGCACGTAAAAATGAGCTTTCGAAAATATATACGGACACTTAACCAACTAAAGATAATTGCTTCAAAAACGGTAAGAATCGAAGAAGCAGAACGAGGAAGGCATTTAGAAATTACATTATTAGATATCCCCGCTGTTAAATTAGAAGAATTTTTAATTGAGATTTTCAATAGAAAATTCAATTCCTAAGTCCTTTCTTAATTTTATTATTAATTTAATATCAAATTGCAGTAATTGTAAAAAATAAAAATTTTACTCCTTTGGAGAATATAAACTAACCAAAAGAAATGATGTGCTGGTTAAATTAATTTAATGATCAGTAATTCTTTTTTTCGTCTTTACTTTTACTATACCAGTCAAGCCATTCTTTTCTTCGGTTTTTAGCTTTCTGTACCTCATCTGCATCTGATCCCCGCTCATCTCGTATGTTACGCCAATAATGATCTAATTCGTAACGAGATAATGACAATCCACACGAACTACATACCATAAGGCGGTTGTCTGGATTATATTTCATGTTTCCTGCACACTCAGGACACCGTGCTATATTAACACACCTCTCTGGGCTTGAAACATCTTATATACATACAATATTTATTCCTATATTCGATTTATTACTGTTTCTTATTTAATAGAATTAAACACCGTTAAAATAATTATTGTTAACCTTAAACTCTAAATTTATTTTTAATGCTTAATTAACCTACCAATATTGTTACTTTAATTATTGATTAAAATAAATGAGAAGTATGAAGTCAGATGTTTATTTTTTTACAGCTCGAACCTACAATCATGAAGAAAGTCTGAGTAAGGTTAAAGGACCTTTAGCTTTAGAAAAAATTGGGTTTAATAAAAAGGTTAATAATGGCGACAAGGTCGTAATAAAAACTCATTTTGGTGCTTTAGAGAACGTACGATATCTGCGTCCTAGCTATATTCGATTTTTATGTGATTATGTTAAATCATTAGGAGGAATACCTTACGTAGCAGAATCGTGTGGCTGGGGCGCTCCAGAGGAGGTTACGGGGATACATACTGAATATAGTGGTCGAGCTTCTGAAGAGGAATATTTAGAAACTGCTAAGATGCATGGTTTTACTGAAGATACTATGGGAGCGGAACTTTTAATGCTCGACGGTCGCGTGGGAACAAATATAATAAGACATAGTATTAAGGGCAAACGATTTAATGAAGTCTTAGTTGCGGGAAGGTTGAAAGAATTCGATCACATGGTTTTCGCAACTCACTTTAAAGGACACGCTGGTGCTGGGTTTGGGGGTGCTATCAAAAATCTTGGAATAGGATGTGTAAGCAAGGGCGGAAAAGTCCAAGCACACCTAGGAAAGAAATTCGAATTTGATTTTGGTGCTCCTATTTCTGATTATAAGGCTTGTCTGAATATATGTCCCACGAAGGCATTGAAAGAGGGACCAGACGGTAAATTAGTACGCGATGAAAATAAATGCAGATATTGTTACATGTGTAAATCTGTATGTAAAAACAATGTGATTGATACCGGATCATCAACACAGGAGGAATTCATTGTTCAAATGGTTGATAATGCTGCAGGAGTTGTAGACTATTACGGAAGTGAGAAGATTTTTTATTTGAATTATGTTATAGATGTAACATGGCAATGCGACTGCACAGGTGGTTCTGATGTACCATTTGTAACTGACATTGGTATTTTATCTTCGAAAGATCCAGTAGCAGTGGATCAGTGTGCCGTTGATCTAATCCATCTATCTTACATGAATCCTCATTCGATTTTAGGTAATATTGAAAACATTTCCAAAGAAAAGTCAAGTGAATGGTTTTCATATACGCCTAGATTTGACTCAAAGACAGGTAAAATGGATTTAAATCCTGATGGGAAAGAATCTAAACACTGGAAGATACAACTAAAAGCAGCTGAAGATATTGGATTAGGTATTCGAGACTATAATTTAATCGAAGTGAGCGTAGAGAGCAAGAAAAAGAATTAGTCTTCTTCTATTTTTATTTTATCTTATTAACAAAATTTTTATTGTAAATTCTGTTAAATTAATTTATAGATTTAGCTAATCCTTCTTCTTAAGATAAAAGGTGATAAAATGAAACCAGGTTTGACTCTTGAAGAGGTAAGAAATGCAATTATAGGCCGGAATTTTGTTTTCCAGACTCCTTATGGAAAGCGTTTACTCACTTATGCGGATTATACAGCATCTGGTAGATCTCTTAAATTTATAGAACAATTTCTAATAAAAATTCAACGAGAATATGCAAATACTCATACAGAGGACGATGTAACTGGTCGTCATATGACGCAAATCTTACATCAAGCGGAAACTACAATAAAAAAAGCTTTTAATGCGGAAAAAAATTGTCGAATTATAGCAACGGGTACAGGGGCAACGGGGGCAATATCCAAATTTCAGGAAATTATAGGTATACGCTTACCTCCAGTAACAAAAGAGCTTATGCAAAAAATATTAAATCAATCAGTTAAAGACCATGTTTTAGATCAAAATTTGTGTAATGACCTCGAAACAGAAATAAATCGGTTAAAACCTGTTGTTTTCATAGGTCCTTATGAACACCATTCTAACGATATAATGTGGCGTGAAGCTATCGCGGAAGTTATATCAATTCAACTCACTTCTGATGGTTATATTGATTTAAAAGATTTAGAGCGTCAAGTTTCAGATCCTAAATATAAAAACAGGCTAAAAATTGGATCCTTTTCCGCAGCATCGAATATTACTGGCTTGAAATCTCCAGTTTATGAAATATCCCGTATACTGCATAAATATGGTTGTATAGTTTGTTTTGATTTTGCCGCCAGTGCTCCCTATGTAAAAATTGATATGAATAGTGATCCAGACACATATTTTGATGCGGTTTTTATATCTCCTCATAAATTTGTGGGAGGTCCAGGATCGTCGGGAATCTTAGTGTTTAATGAACGAGTTTACAAAACAGCACTTGCTCCAACTTCAGCTGGGGGTGGGACTGTTGATTTTGTTAGTTCTGCAACAGTGGATTACTCAGAAGATATTGAAATAAGAGAAAAAGCGGGAACTCCAGGAATCTTACAAACTATTAAAGCTGCCTTAGTAATAGATTTAAAAGATGCAATAGGTATTGAAACTATTGAATCAAAAGAATTAGAATATACAACAACAGCGTTGGAACGATTATCTAAACATTCAAAAATCGATATTCTAGGACCAATTGACCCTGAAAATCGTATATCTATTGTGTCGTTTATGATTAAGCATGAAGATAAGTATTTACACCCAAAATTTATTACTAAATTGCTCAACGATTTGTTTGGAATCCAAAGTCGTGCGGGTTGTATGTGTGCAGGACCATATGGACACTTATTGCTCAAAATTGATGAAGAACGATCTAATAAGTTTCGATGTTTTACTCAACAAGGGAAACTCGGATTCAAACCAGGATGGTGCCGTGTTAATTTTCATTACTTAATTTCTGAAGTTGAGTTCGAGTTTATCTGTAAGGCTATTGAATTTACAGCTGATTATGGATATTTATTCCTTAAAGATTACTCATTTAACACTCAGTCTGGAGAATGGACACATCTCAATTTCGAGGATACTTTCCTTTACAGCAAACTAGACATTAAATCAATACTCTCGTCAAATTTAAGGAATTGTTTTGATGAGGAATCCATTGATCGAAAGGTTGAATTTGCTAATTATTTAGATAAAGCTAATAAAATAGTCCAAACTCTTGACGAAGAAAAAGAATATCAACAGTTTGATGATCCTGAAGTCGAAGAACTAAGGTGGTTTAATTTTATACACCTAGATAAATAAAATTTAAGATAAAAAGAAATTAAAAGAATTTTTAAGAAGATACATTTAAGTTCTTAAACGCCATATACGGAAAGAGAGTGTCTTCGTTAAATTCACGCTCTTTAGAGATATATACGCAATTTTCCATCATTTGAAGGATGTTACCGCTAACATTTCCGAGTTTAATGGGATTTAGAAATTCTCCATTTTTGATATAATATCCGTTTCTTATTTCTGCTCCAAAATTTCCCGAAACACTATCTGGATTTAACCAAGAAAACTTATCGATGAAATACCCTTCTTTAATTTCTGATACCATATCATTATAAGAAATATCCCCAGGGAATATTTTAAAATTACTTATTCCATTAACGACCGTGCCACTTTCAGCTCTTTTAGCGTTTCCCGTTGATTTCTCCCCCTCTAATATTGCGTAGATTTGATCGTACAATCTATTCTGAAAAACACCATTCTTTATAACTTCCGTTGATTGATGAGGATTTCCTTCTGAATCCCATGAATTAGAGCTCAGACCACCTTCCAACAATCCATCGTCAATAATAGTGATGTTTTCACTTGCTACCACATCCCCGATGTTGTAACTTGATATCTTTTCAGCATGAGCTCTACCAAGTGAATGAATTCCAATGACAGGATTTATAGCCTTTTTTAAAACGCTTGGAGAAAAAATGACAAGGGCATCATCAGAAGGGATAGGCTGTACAGCTTTAAGTGTGTCCTTAGCTCTTCTAGCCCAGCTAGACACTCTTTCGTTCAATTTTAGATGCTCCTTCTCCTTGTAGTATCCAACATCCCAGAACTCTGATAATCTACCATTTTCTTGCGCCTTTAAGGAAAACTCCATGAAAAAGTAGGTCTTTTTTGCGTCTAAATTCAAGTTATTGCTATTTCTTAAAAATTTATGATTGTTATGTAATCTAAATCGCAAGAATGTAGGTACTACATCTTTTTGCTGATTCACTTCAGAGATCAGAACTTCTGCTAAATCCTTTTTCATCGATAGAGGATCGTTTAATATGCTTTTATCTGCTGTATTTATCGGGGAATTGCTAACTTTCAAAGGAAAATCGTATTTAGAACTGGAATTAATTTTTGAAAGTTGAACACATGTCTCGATGTTTCTCTCAATTTGGCTAGACTCAAGAGAATTCCCTTTAACTACACCTATACCTGTTTTATTCTCCTTTTGAGTAAGAATCCTAATAAAATATTCAAAATCATTTATCTCACGTTCGTTTTCTGCCTTATCCTTCAAAAAAATGGTCTCATAAATATTCTTTTCGACGAAGAAAATTTCGAATTCTTGAATTTTCTTTGATTTTAAATTAGATTCGATAATATCTAACCTTTCATTTGTCAATTCTTTGATCACCCCGGACTCACCAATGCATTTTTAGCTCTAATATAACTACCGCCATCTGTAACAGGAACCATATCTTCAGTACCTTTCCCACATGTTCCTCCATCTAGTTTCAAGACATCCTTACTCACAGCATCGATATTTTTAAGCATTTCTAGCACATCTCCACTTAAAGCGATTGCTTTGAGGATCTTAGTTTTTTCTCCATTTTCGATAAGATAACCCTTTCTTGATGTGCATTGCATACCTCCTCCAAGCGGGTCCTCCATCCCAAAAGATCCATGAACTAGCATTACTCCTTCTTTAATTTCTGAGATCATTTCTTCTAGTTTATAATCTCCAGAACCAAAATATGTATTTGACATCCTAACATTGACAGGATGAGCAAAGCTTTCTCGTCTGCCGTTTCCTTGTGGTGTTGCTTTAAGTACTGATGCTGTTCTTCTATCATATATAAAATTTCTTAATATTCCATTTTGGACTAAGATGTTGTGCCCAGCTTTTATTCCTTCGTCATCAAAAAAATATGAACCTAATTTCTTTTCTAGAGAAGGAGTGTCATAGATTGTGCATATCTCGGACGCGACTTGTTTATTCAGGTGCTTTTTCAAATAGCTGCGATCCCTAAGTATTTGATCTGCTTCCAAACCGTGCCCAAAGCTCTCATGAGCAATCATTCCTGCCATACTAGAGTCTAAAATAATAGTATTTCTCCCTGCAGGTGGTAATTCCGCATTTAACATATCAAGAGAATTATTTATTGTCTGATCTAAAACCTTATTCTCAATTGAATCGAAAATCTCGAAACCCATTTCTCCTGATTTAATGAAATAATCGTAATCTACTACAGATCCTTCTTTAGCGATAGGTACAACGAAAATTCGAGTCCTTGGAATTACTTGCCTTAACTTACATCCTTCGTTATTGACAAATATTCGTTCAATTAAAAGCTCTAAATACTTCACCTGGACATTAATGATTCTTTTATCTGCATTTTTGACATATGTATAGATTTCCCTTACTTTTTTAATCTTTTCATCAATAGGGACTTTAGCAGGATCAATCTTAGGTTTAATTTCTTTATTTAAGCTCCAAGCGTCGAATTCAGAAATAAGGTTTCCTTTATTAGATACTTTCGGTAATGATGTTTTAATAATATTCATATCTCCATTTGCTTCAATTGCTACTTCTTTCCACGAACCTAAAAAACTACGGGCGACTATACCCGATTTTTTAGTATTTACTGAGAAACTCTCCGAGGAGGGTGTTTTTACAATGATAGTTGATGAAATGGAATCATATAAGATGTCAAAGTATTGATCTCTTCGATTATAATGATTAGTAATTTCTTCAAATTTAGAAAAAATTTCTTCATATGATTTATTACTCATTTATTTCACTTGCTTTTACCGTTAAACTTAGAATCAATTTGTTTAATAATTATTAAATTTATGGTAAAAATAATATATATAGCAATAAATAGGTTTAGATATCGTTTTCTATTATTGTTTACGCTCTTATTTTAAGGGAATAACTAAGGAGATTATTCACTTTTGGATTTTTCTTCTAAATAAGATATTCTTTTTTCCAAGATACTCATTGTCTCAATTATATTATTTATCGTATTCTGAATTTCTTTAACTCCATGCTGAAGTTCACCTAGTTGATCTAAAATAAATGACATAACATCTGGTCTTTTTACGGGTTCAGTCAACCAATTAATAGCATTTTGCAAAAATTTTTGATTGTCTAGTGAATTAATCCCAATATTATCATCACTGCAAAAAATGTCGATATCACCGAGAGCAATTACTTTTCCTTGTCCAAAATTAGAATATGCAGCTATTGTATGTTGTTGTTCTTTATCTTTTGTCCATTCTTCAGATGTATTATTGTAAATTTCTGACCAAATGTTATTTTCGCCTGTTTGTAATAGAGGTTTTGCCCCCTTTTTTAAGAAAAGAGAACAAGCACCTCCAATTATAACTTCTCTTAACCCATTTACAATGTCATTGCTCGGAAATTTTTGAATATGAAGTATACTAGAACAATTTTGATTATGTGAATTTTGTTCTTTAATTAAATTCTTCTCAAAGAAGAAGCCAAAATTAGTAGCTAATTCATTTAGATTTGTTTTTTGAAGGAAATCTGCTCCGTATTCACTTACAAGCATTAAATTTCCCCCTACCCTAACATAATTAACAATATCCTTTATCTCGATATTTGAGAAATAATCGTCAATTGGGTTTCCCAATACTAAAACATCAACATCCTCCAGAACTTTTCGCGTTAAATCTTTATTTTCGTTTTTTTTAATCTTAAGATTGAGATTCTGAAGGAGTTTTAAAAAATCAGAAAATTCGTCGTCAAGTGTAAGCATTTCACTATGGTTTACATCAAATAAAATCGTTTTTCTCAGCATTTTTACTATAAATATGACAAAAATACTACTATAAAAATGATTCTATAAACTAAAACTTTAACAGATAAATTTTATAAAGATTAATGAATAATCCTTTTTGGATTATGTTTTAGATAAAAAAATCAAATATTAATCCCTTATTATTAAAAAAAATCAAGTAAGATTAACACAGTTAACGGTCTGTTGATTATGAGTAAAAAATTTAACACGATTGGAGTTTGTGGCCTTTCTTGGGGTGACGAAGGTAAAGGAAAAATAACTGATTACTTAGCTCAAAAAGCCGATATTGTTGTAAGATATAATGGCGGTAATAATGCGGGACATACTGTTAATGCTAATGGAATAAAATATAAATTCAAATTAATTCCCTCTGGAGCGCCATTGGAGAAAGAAGTAGTCATAGGGAACGGTTGCGTTGTTGATCCTGGAGTTTTGTTAGATGAAATTGACAATTTGAATAAATTAGGCAAAAAAGTTAACCTTAAACTAAGTTCTACGGCTCATGTAATTTTTCCGTTTCATATCGCTCTAGATGGTTTAGAGGAAAAAACAAAAGGAGAATATAGTGCGGGCACAACACGCCGAGGAATCGGACCAACATACTCAGATAAAGCGGGTAGATGGGGAATTAGAATCTTTGATTTAATCCATCCTGATATTTTAAAACCTAAATTGGAAAAATTGTTTCGAATTAAGAAAGATTTGATAAGAATCTACGATCCTAATTGGGAGATGGATTTTGATTCTATGTTTGAAGAATATAAAACTTACGGTGAAAAATTAAAACACTATATTACTGATACAGCTTATTACTTGAACAAAGCAATAGATTCGGGAAAAAAAGTAGTTTTTGAAGGCGCTCAAGGAAATTTACTGTGCATAGACCATGGTATGTATCCGTATGGAACCTCATCAAATCCTAATGCTCTAGGTATAAGTGCGGGTACGGGAATTCCTCCCAGGAAAATTGGGAAAATTGTTGGTATAATAAAAGCTTATACTTCCAGAGTAGGGGAAGGTAAATTTCCTACAGAATTATTTAATGAAATTGCTGAGCAAATCAGAGAACAAGGTCATGAATACGGAACGGTTACCGGACGTCCGAGGAGAGTGGGTTGGCTTGATCTTTTTAACCTCAAATATGGTATAATGATTAACGGGATCGATACAGTAATTATCACCCTATTAGACGCACTTCACGGAATAACTCCAATTAAAGTGTGCACAGGATATGAACTAGATGGAAGAAAGCTTGAAAGTTGGCCGATTCAACACGAAATAATCAAAAATTGCAAACCGATTTACAGGGAATTCGAAGGCTGGAATAAGCTAAAGGAGGAAGAGTGGTCCAGACTCGCTCAACAAGGATACGACTCTCTACCTGAAACAATGAAAGTTTATCTTCAAGCAATTAAACAGGAACTTAATATCAATATTGCTATGGTTTCTATCGGACCAAAAAGAAACGATACTATTGTTTTAGACGAGAACTTGTTTTAAACTTTTTTTTCTTTTTTTTTTAAACTTCTGAACATAACTTACTGCCGTTGATTTTGAATATTCTATTTAAAACAAACGATCATGAAAGGCATAAGCTTTTTTATAGAATAAACAATAAATAGAATATAAAAAAATAAATAATTCTTACAAAGAGATTCATTAAATTTGGAATGTGAATAAATTGAAAGATAAGATAAATAAATTAGACAAAGTGAACAAAGAATTTTTAGCCGAAACTCTGAATGGTTCAGCATTATTACATGAAGCTCTCTCGACCTTTATTGACGATAAATTAAAAAAAGAATCGTTAGAAGGTGTAATCCAAGTAGAAAGAAACTGTGATTTGCTTAAAGAAAAATACACCCAGGTTTTATTTAAGGATAAACGAGCGCTTCCTTTTTTAGTAGAGGATAGATACAACATACTAATGATGATTGACAAAGTAAACGACAAAATGGAATTCTTCGCTAGATTCTTGGAAGTTTATCCATTCAAACTATACAAGGAGATTAAGGATGAATTTAAAAACTTAAGCAGTTCTTGTGCTCAAGCTGTAGAAGAATTGGTCAATTGTGCTATTCTAATTGAAACGGATTTTGATGGAGCGTACAAGAAGACCTTTGAAATAGAGGAGAAGAAAAGAGAAGCACGAACGGCAAAGTTTAACCTGCTCGGTAAGTTGTACAAAATGAAAGACGATCCTACAAGAGTTTATTTGACCTCTAAATTAGTAACGTATATCTACGATATAGTATCGTGGGTTGAGGAAACTTCAGATTATCTTAGAGGATTAATTATAAGATACCCCAGTAGATAGAAATGGATGGATGGGTAAAATGGCGTTAGAATACATTGTAATCGTATTTTTAATAATATCCGTTATAATTAGTTTTGGAATTGGAGCTAACGATGAAACGATGGCTCCGCTTTTTGGATCAAGAATACTTAATATGAAACAAATTCTCATCTTAGCCGCAATTTTCGCTATCACTGGAGCATTATTTTTGGGAGAAGGTGTTGCTAAATCAATAGGGGACGAGATACTCCTATTGCCTTCTGGCATTAATCCGAATGCTGTTGTTATGACCATTTTGATTTCAACTGCTATTGTGCTAATATTATCTAGCGCTTTAGGGCTTCCAATTTCGTCAACTCATGCTACGATAGGAGGAATTATAGGACTAGGGTTGTTATTAGGAGGCATAGATGGTGTGAATTGGAGTACAATACTAGTAATGAGTATATGGTGGCTAGCTTCCCCGGTTGTAGGTTTTACAGTAACCTATGGCGTTGTTAAATTGCTAAATAAACAAAAAGTCAAGTCCTTCAAGGGATTCAAAGATTATGAAAGATCAGAGAACCTTTATTCCTATATAATCTTAATTATAATATGCGTTACAGCCTTCTCTAGAGCTGGAAATGACAGTTCTAACTCTGTCGGAATAGTAGTTGGAGTAGGAGGTGATATCAATATAATCTGGTTATTAATCATTACTGGTCTTGGCTTAGCAAGTGGGATTATAGTGTTAGGAAGAATTGTTATTAAAAACTTAGGTAAAATGACGGAACTTCGACCGAGTACGGCATTTGCGGTGCAAGTACCAACAGCCGCAGTCATGCTTATTGGAACTATTCAAAAAATACCACTTTCTGGTTCTCATTTGCTCGTTGCATCGTTTGTAGGCCTTTCAAAAGCAAGTAATATCCCAATGCAGAAAGGACTGTGGAAAATAATCGCAATTTGGTTATTGACTTTCCCAATTGCAGCAATTCTTTCAATTATACTGTATTTCCCTATTAACTTTCTAATCTAATTCACAAAAAGGAAGTGAAAAAGGATATTTTCTTACTTTTTTTTATTTAATTCAAAAGCCTTGATTTAAATCTTAATAACGAAAGATGTTTTTTTGTGTTCAAAATTGAAGAAAGTTAAAAATTATTATTCGGTTATAAAGGTTTTTGCTCAAAGCGAGCTTGAAAGAATCTTAGGTACTTAGGTTCATAAACCATTTTCAATCCAGGAATGATTTCTCTTTTCTCGTAGAGGTTTACGATAGAATTTGCGGTATATTCAATATGAGTGTTGGTATAAACTCGACGCGGAATAGTCAGTCTTACTAACTCAAGTTTTGGGAAAACATTTTCTCCTGTCTCTGAATCTCTACCTTTTGAGATCGCTCCTCTTTCCATTGTTCTAACTGCTGAATCTTCGTAAATTGCAGCAGATAAAGTTTGTGCCGGCCACTGATCTCTAGGAAGATGTGGTAAGAATTTTAACGCGTTTAGAAAAACGGCATGTCCACCTGTGGGTTTAACTATAGGTACGTTAGCATTCATCAAAAGTTCGCCTAAATATCGTACTTGTTGAATTCTATAATATAAATATTCATATTGAGCGCCTTCTCTCAACCCTCTTGCAACTGCTTCCATATCTCTACCTGCCATTCCGCCGTAGGTATGTAGTCCTTCATAAATTACTACCATATTTCGTGTAGCTTCAAAGATTTCTTTGTCGTGTGTAGCAAGAAAGCCGCCAATATTCACCAAACAATCTTTTTTTGAGCTATAGATACAACCATCAGAGTAACTCATCATTTCGTTGAGTATTTCCACTATCGGCGTATTTTCATATCCTTTCTCTCGTTCTCGAATAAAGTACGCGTTCTCGCTCGAACGAGTTGCGTCGAATATAATCTTTATCTTATATTCATTACAAAATTCTCTTAATTTTCTCAGGTTTTCCATAGAAACTGGTTGCCCCCCAGCCATGTTAACGTTCATCTCGACATTAACAAAAGCAATATTTTCGGGTCCATGATCGTCTATATACTTCTGCAATTTATTAAAATCTACATTACCCTTAAAAGGATAAAGATTCTCTGGATCGTGTGCCTCATCAATTATAACATCAACCATTTTTCCTCCAGGAAGTTCTACGTGAACCTTTGAGGTCGTAAAATACATATTTCGGGGAACTAGTTGTCCTGGTTTTACTAAATTACTATACATTAAATGTTCTGCAGCACGACCCTGATGGGTGGGAACTAAATATTTGTATCCTAATACATCTTGCACAGCTTTTTCCAGATTGTAAAAGTTTTTGCTTCCAGCATATGCTTCATCGCCTAACATCATTCCTGCCCATTGGTTATCCGACATAGCAGCGGTTCCAGAATCTGTAAGCAAATCGATAAAAACATCGTCGGACAATAGCAAAAAAGTGTTAAATCCTGCTTCCTTTATTGCTTCTTTTCTTCTTTGCTCAGAAGGTAGCCTAACTGGTTCTACAACTTTAATTTTAAAAGGTTCTACGGGTGGTTTCATTTTTAATCACTAATACTTTCTCTCTTAAAACTAGTAATTTATAGACCTTCAAAAAGATTTTTGTATTTTACATCCCATTCAATTCCCATTCAAGCTAAATCATGGATTATTTACTCTTTTCGGATAAGGAAAATTATTTTTAGGGAGTTTCTCAAGTTTTGAGGAATCGTTTAAGTTTAGAAACTAATTAATCGTTTTTTTATGCGCTCTTATTGAAAAAATCATTGGTACTGAATGTTTTAGCGTTTGAAATTCCCAATATTTATCTTCTCTTTGTTTCATATCAGGATGAATTTGGAAGAAACTAAACGGAAATTCGTGAAAAAATTCTAATTCTAAATCCACCCTCAATAATGAATTAATTACATGTTCCATTGGATGAAACCAATCGTATGTGGTTTTATTTTGCAACTTAGCATCAGGATCAGCATAAGATCCATCTTCGTCGAATCGATAAGGCTTTCCTTCGTTAAAGTAATCGTATCCAACTTGAAAATCTCCCTCGTATTTTTCATCTATTAAATTTCCAAAGGGGTGGTTTTCAACGATATAAAAGGTTCCTCCCGGTTTCAAGCAATAATCTATTATTTCAGCCCATTTAAATAAATCCGGTAACCAACCGATAACGCCATTAGATGTGAAAACGATATCAAATTTATCTATCAATAAATTTGGTATATCGTATATATTGGCATTAATAAAGTTAGCAGGGATATTTAATTCTTCGCTTAACTGTCGAGCAAGAGCAATTGCCTTATCTGAGAAATCAACGCCAGTAACTTTGGCCCCCATTCGCGCAAAAGAGAGCGTGTCCATGCCAAAATGACATTGCAAATGAAGTAAGGTTTTACCCTCTACGTCTCCTATTTCTTTACGTTCAATTGGAAAAAGAGAAGATTCTCCAGATTTGAATAGTTCTAAGTTATATGATTTAGACTTAGCATTTATCTCAACTAATTCATTCCATCTTCTTAAATTTGCTTTAAAGTATTCCTTATTATCTTTCAAATAATATCTCTACTGCAATCTATTAAATTAGAGTTTTTTACTCTGTAATTCGTCTTTTGAGTCAGCAGCTCCGACTAACACGCTATTTTTCATATTTAAATTTGTAAATTTAAGAGAGCTATCCTTCGCAACGATGCAATTCTCTAGTTTAAAATTCTGTCCAATTTTCACATTGTCAAAAACGATAGTGTTTGAAATTTCGACATAATCTTGAATCTCTGAATTGGCACCTATGTATACATTTGGTCCTAAAAGAACATCGTCTCCAATTTTTACGTTGTCTTCTAAATAAACGGGTTCGATAAAAGTTGGATAATCTCCCACATAATTTTCAAGGCGATTACCTAATTTTGTGAAGAACCTTTGCATGAGTTCTTTAATATTTGATTTTTCAATATCATCAAAATTCCCAATAAGCTCTTCAATCTTGATTAATTCTTCTTTCATAACATTTCATCTTAATTATTTTATATTTCCATTAAATTCAATAGTTTTTCAATATTCTCCCCGGTTTTTGCGCTTGTTGTAATTACATCTATTTTAGGGTTTATTCTTTTTGCATCAGAGATCATTTTATCGACATCAGTTCCAAGGCGTTCTTTTAAATCGATCTTATTAATTACGGCAATATCTGACATTTTAAAAAGCATTGGATGCTTTTCAACGACCCATTCACCTTCAGTAGTAGAAACTACAATTAATCTCTTATCCGTTCCTAAAATAAAATCTGATGGGCATATTAAATTGCCTACATTTTCAATAAAGACAACATCGTAATTTTCTAAATCTTTATTTTTAATTATCTGGTGAATATGATAAGCATTTAAGGCGCACTCACGACCGGTATTAATCTGAATGGTTTCCGCGTTATGTTTTTCAATACGATCTGCATCCACCCGAGTTGTTATGTCTCCACAAATCACTAATATTCGGTATTGTGAGGATAATTTCTCAGTTATCTTTTCTAATAACGCAGTTTTACCAGCTCCGATAGCCCCTACAATATCAAAAGATTTTATATTATTATCTTTAAATTTTTGATGTACTTTATTAGCTAACAAGTCGTTATCTTTTTCTACCTCTTTTTTAGTTTCGATAACTTCATTTCTTATCTCATCTCGAGCTAAATTAGTACTTTCAACTTCTTTAATCCTTGAAATTATTTTTTCTTCCTTATCTGACATTGAGATCATACTGCTGTTTTTGTTTTGTTAATAATCGAAATAATTTCAAGTTATTGATAATATCTTATTCATTCCATACATTTTCCGTATTACAAGGTGCAGGGATGTCTTTCATTGTCAATAGACCACTCCTCGCTTTTGTGACAATTGGGATTAAATTAACCATCATTGCTGAAGTTCCTAAATCCCCGTGAACGCCACCAATAATCTTTTGATGAATATTGGGGTTCCCCTCTATTTCGATACTATCGTATTCTTCGTGTTCACCGGCGTAAGCCGTAAAATCTAGAAGAACTATTACATTACCGTTCCTTTTTGCCACTGCTTTACTTTGCAACCCGCAAACATAGTTTTTAGGAACTACTACTCCATAGGAAGTCGTAAACTCCTTTTCAGTAAGTTTTGCCTTAGGAGGAAATTCCTTAATTTCGTCGTATTCAAAACCGAGAGCATCGCAGATCATCTGAATTGATTGGGTTAATCCTACATGACCAGTAATTTCTTTGTTGTTGATTTTCTGATGAAACTCTTCTGGTCTCAAACCTGTGCCGATTTTGATTTGAAAGGGTACTCTTCTTTTCGCGGAATTCATCATTCTCGTTACTTTAATAGATTTTACGCTTTGACATGGAGCTGTGATGACAATTGGAAGTAAATCCATAAGATACCCCGGATTAATCCCAGTTCCAACTATGGTGACATCATTGGATTTAGCCAATGCGTTTAATTCTTCAGAAAGTTTAGGATAAGACAGGAAGGGATAAGATAATTCTTCGCATATTGAAATTACATTACTTCCCGATTCAACTGCTTGTGTGATTAAAGGAGCTACTTTCTCTAAGGAAGAAGAAGTAGCGATAATAACAACATCTATTTTTTCTTTAGAAAGAATTTTGCTTAAATCAGATTCTATAATAATATTAGAGCCTTTTTCTTCATCAAAAAGGGTGCCTAATTTTCTCCCAGCGAGTTCAGGATCAATATCAATAACTCCTTTGAAAGAGATATTATCTCGTTTGAGGATAAGTTGTGCTATTATTCTTCCCATTGGACCTAAACCCACTTGTACTACATCAAATTTCTTCTTCATATACATTTCCCTGCACTTTTTTAATTAGTACTATCTTTTTTCTCATATTCCTTTTTTACACTAATTTAAAGGAGACTGTGAAACTTGTTGTGCGATTTCTTCCATCACTCCTCTGATTTGAATCATATGTTCGTGATTATTAGCCATAGAAAGGGCACCTAATCCATGCAGACCAGAGATATTCCGGTTAAAAAGAGCTAATTGTAGAAGTCCTTCTCGTTTTTTATCAGTATATTCGACAATGTCTTTGATTGAAGGATTTTCAATCCATTTTGACATTACATGGAGTAAAACCATTGATTTGTATCCAGTAGCTAATATTGGTAGCTTTTCTTGAGTAAAAAAGTGATTTAAATAATGGATTAAATTATCACCTTCTTTATTTATTCTAATGTAATTTTGTTGAGATTTTTTTAACACTTCTAAAGTTCTTAATCCGGCTATCATACTAAGGGGGAAACCCGAAAATGTTCCCCCCCCAATTAAAACCGGATTTTCATTTTGTGGACTAGAACGTTCGATAATCTCTTTTTTTCCTCCAATAGCACCTATTGGTAGCCCTCCACCAATAATCTTTCCCATTGTAGTTAAATCCGGAATTACATTTAATTCGTTCTGAAATAGAGAGTCATTAAAGCGATATCCGGTAATAACTTCGTCGAAAATAAGCATAATTCCTGATTTTTCAGTTTCTTCTCTTAATCTTTTTAAGAAATCGATATTAACGGGAAATCCCCCTCCACCGCCTAATAACGGTTCTAAGATTATAGCTGCTAAATCCGCTGAATTTTCTCGTATTATATCGAAAGCTTTATCGTTATTGATTTCAAAAGTAATTATTCCTGCCTCATCCGCTTTTAGTTGTCCGAGGGGGGCCTTTCCGTCTAACAAACCCCCAACATCGTAGCATAATGTATCGCTCGCTCCATGCCACCCCATTACCGCTTTAGCTACGAGCCTCCTTTTAGTATATGCGCGAGCTAGTCGTGTAGCATACATCGTAGCCTCCGTTCCACTGGTGCAGAATCTAACTTTTTCAATGCCAGGATTATCATCAATCAATCTAGATGCTAATTCAATTTGGTATTTAGTGTTTGTACCAAAATGCCAGCCGTACGATAAATGCTCTTTTATAACCTCTTGAATTTCAGGGGGATTATGTCCTAAGATCATAGCAAAATGGCCGTTCCAGAAATCGAGGTACTTGTTTTCATCAATATCCTCAATAAAGGGTCCACTCGCAGAACTGATTATTACAGGAAAGCCACCTATGGAAGGTAAACCAAATGTCCGAATATTATGGGAAATCCCCCCGGGTAAAACATCGATAGCTTTCTCCCAGAGTTTTTTCGATTTAGGTCGATTCTTTTTGAAGGTTTCTAATTCTTCTTTAATAAACATTTAACCCGCCGAATGTTTCATTTAAATTCATCAAATGCTTGTTAAAAGTTAAGAATTTTGTATCGCTTTAATTTTGTTTGTATTAAACCTTAAATCTGCTCTCTCTTAATTCTTCATAATAAGAGTCATTTTGACCGTAATTAAAGCTTGAAAATATTATTAATTCTTAAAGCCACATATAGGGCAAGTAAATGTCTCCCTTAATGTGTGACCACACATTTGGCAAAATTTAATTGTGGTTTTTCTAGGGGGCTTCAAAGTAGTGATTGAGATTTTTTCCTTTACTTGAGTAGATCCTTCGGTATCGCTTACAACTGACTCAGTTGCTGAAGGAACGAGATTATTTATAGAGTTGTTGGGTTTCACAGATACTTCTTGACCAAAATATCCTCCAACTTTAACTTTTTTAGTTGGAGTTACATCTGGAGGAGGTTTGCTTAAGCTAGGTGGAGATTTAAGTTTATCTGGATTAAGGATACCCTCGCCAATCACTACTCGTTCGTAATCTTCTTCAATTAATTGTTCTTCAGTATGATTCTCTTCACTATATTCTTCTTCAATAACCTCTTCGACAATCTCAGATGTTGCTAATTCTTGCTCTTGTTGTTCTTCGTATTCTTCTTCGTATATCATATCTACATATTCTTCATCCAATTTTAACAATGTATCACATTGAATGCATCTAAATAAATGGTTGAATCCAATATTATTGGAAATTGAATAATCCGCAGCACAACATGCGTGGTATTTTACATTACAATTAAAGCATTTATGAACTTCGTCAGAATATGCACTACAGATAGGACATACTTCTTTTTCGCAAATATCACACTTTTCTTCCTCTTCAGAATCTAAAGAGATTAAGTCCACGGCCAGTTTTTCATAAAATATCTTATCTTCTTCTAAAATTTGGCTATTTGCTTCAGGTTGGACAACATTAAATTCCGATTTGCTTTGAATTAGGGACCCTAAAATATTTAAGAAAGATTTAATATCGTTGCAATAGAGAACTCCTCCGTAAGTTTCACTAGTTACAACTTTCAGTTTAACATCGTCAATGTAGAACTTCTCTTTTCCTACACGAATGATATCAATAAAAGCATTAAATTTTTTAGCTTTAATCAAAAGATCGTAAAGTGCGTTGTGATAATCTTCTGATAATGTACTCGCAGTATCTGAAATAATTATTACTCTATAGTTCTTTCGAGCTTCACTGCTCTTTGTAAAGATGTAAGCTAATATCTCAAATAAACCATTTTCAAATAAACTTCTTTTTTTCTCCCTCGTTTCCCACTTTTCATTTACGATATTGGTAAATACTTCAAAATCTGTCTCATCATATAATGTTACGGGATTATCGTTAGTTTGAAAGATTAACAGACCGTATGAACTTAATGAGTGAAACTTAGTTTTCTCCTTGATGAAAGTGCCAATACTCTTAATAAGGTTCTTCTTTTTAATAAAATCTGTGATAAGATCAATATAAAATATAAATTCTTCTGAGTTCACTGACGGTTTCTTAAACATCTTAAGATTAAAATATCGTATAAATTTTATCCAATAATGAAGTGAAGTTATATAAATAAATAAGAGAATTTTTATTTATTTTTATTGATCTTTCTTAATTTCTCATTATTAAAAACAAGAAAAATACATAAAAACAATAAATGAGAGATTCAAATATCTAATTTATGCCCGCAATATGGACAGGATCGCTTATTCAAAACCTTATCTCTAATTTGAGTCCCACAACCGGGGCAATTTATAAAACTCGGTCTTTTTCCATTGTTATTTGCTTTATTTTCCTTTCCTAAAGGATTCC
>Ga0255055_10000857_pt1 | contig 23294 bp, 16 predicted proteins | sample JV7_2_27_MG_FD_188633 | JGI IMG/M metagenome (GOLD analysis project Ga0255055, IMG submission 188633) | Seawater microbial communities from Jervis Inlet, British Columbia, Canada - JV7_2_27 | ecosystem: Environmental > Aquatic > Marine > Inlet | place: Canada: British Columbia | collected...
CCTTCCTCCGACCCATCGGCAGCAGCCGGCTGCAAATGTAGCGTCTCAAGAAATGCCCCCTCACCATCCAAGACCGCGGCACGAAAGGCCTGAACCTGCTGCTCAACTTTCTCAAAGCGATCTTTTCGCTCCTTCGCCAGTGACTTGAGGAGTACTCTCTCCACCACTTCCGGCACTTTCGGATTCACCGCAGTTGGAAGCGGTAAGGGTGTGTAAATATGGTCATGGATGATTGCGAAGGGCGTGTCAGCATTGAATGGAACGCGACCAACGACGATTTCATAGAGTAGCACACCAAAGGAATAGATATCGGTTCCCTGGTCCAGATCTCGCACTCCTTGCCCCTGTTCTGGAGAGATGTACTGAGGAGTGCCCAGCATGACATCTTTCGAGAGTGTCGACGCCCCTGCCTGCGCCATCCTCGCCAGACCAAAATCAGCGAGATAAATCGCTCCGTCGGGATTTAAGAGGACGTTTGATGGTTTGACATCGCGATGCAGGACACCTTGATTGTGAGCGTAAGCCAAAGCCCCACCGACGGCATCAACAATTTCAACCGCTTCCTCCTTCGTTAGAGGTTTATCATTCATTCGCGCCTTTAGAGTCTGCCCATCGATGAATTTCATGACGAGATAGGGCTGGCCCTTATGCTCCGCAAAATCGTAGATTGGGACAATATTCGGGTGTTCCATGCGCGCTACAACCCGCGCCTCACGCTGAAATCGTGAAAGAAAATTAGGCTCTTCTTTAAATGCGGGATGGAGAACTTTTATGGCTACATAGCGGTCCAAAGCGGCATGATAGGCCTTAAATACAGTAGCCATGCCTCCCTGTCCTAACTGTTCGATGATTCGATACTGACCAACGTTCTCACCGATGGTGAAACTCATCCAGCCTCCTTATCAAACATTGATTCATTATAGACGAGCACCAGTATGCGGACAATAAATTCATGTGAAATGCAAGTAAACTGTGAGGTTTCACAAATTGGGCTTATTGGAAGCAGAATGTTGTATTTCAAGATTAGAAACAGCCATCCAGGCGTCATTCATCCCAGATGGCTGCGTAATCACCTATAATTTTCTGTATCTAGACTTCTTGATCAAGGAGCGCGGCGACGCCCGGTAAGGTCTTCCCCTCCAGAAACTCCAGTGAAGCCCCCCCACCCGTCGATACATGGCTGATGCGCTCCGTTAACCCTGCCTGACGGATTGCCGCGGCCGAATCGCCCCCGCCGACGATCGTGGTGCCCCCGCAATCAGCGACAGCGTTCGCCAATGCTTGCGTCCCCACAGCAAACGGTTCGAATTCGAACACCCCCATTGGGCCGTTCCAGACGACTAAACGCGCCGCCTCTATCTCATTTCGGAAGATACGAACGGTCTCAGGGCCAATGTCCATCGCCCGCCACCCCTCAGGTATGGACCCGACGGAAACGATTTTGTGCTCTGCTTCCTGGTTGAACTCAGCTGCTGCTACCAAGTCTGAGGGCAGCACCAGGCTATCACCCGCCCGTTTTAAAATCTCGGCGGCAGTTGAGACCGAATTCGCTTCCACCAAGGATTCAGCCATATCGAAGCCCTGTGCAGCGAGGAATGTATTCGCCATCCCCCCTCCGATCAGCATACGGTCCACCATTTGCAGCAGGCGTTCAACCACGCCGATCTTATCCGAGATCTTTGCTCCACCAAGGATGGCTACGAAAGGATGCTCAGGTTCTGCCAGAGCTTCGCCGAGATACTGCAACTCTTTTTGGATGAGGAACCCAGCCACTGCGGGCAGTTTGTGGGCTACGCCCACGGTCGATGCGTGCGCGCGGTGCGCCGAACCGAATGCATCGTTTACGTATAGGTCGGCCAGTGATGCCAATTCGGCAGCGAAACCTTCATCGTTCGCCTTCTCCTCAAGGTGGAATCGCGTGTTCTCCAGAAGAAGCACCTCACCATTCTTGAGCTGCGAGGCTGCGGCTTTCGCTGCCTCGCCCACGCAATCCGGAGAGAAGGCGACATGCTTGCCCAGGAGATCCGATAGATGGTCAGCTATTGGACGCAGTGACAATGATTCGACAACCTGTCCTTTCGGCCGGCCGAGGTGGGAGCATAGAATGATCCGCGCACCCTGATTGATTAGATATTGGATCGTTGGTAAAGCGGCGCGCATACGCGTATCATCGGTGATCACGCCATTTTGTAACGGGACGTTGAAATCAACCCGGACCAACACGTTGCGATCCTTGAACTCCATATCTCGAATTGTTTTTTTATTGAACATCATTCATCACAAATACTGCGCCACCATACGGAGGCGCAGCTCTGATGAAATCACGGATTAAAGTGATTTCGCTATTAGTGCCGCCAGGTCCGCGGTTCGAACGGAGTATCCCCATTCGTTGTCATACCACGTGAGGACTTTCGCCATGAGACCATCCATCACGAATGTGAATTGTGCGTCCACGATGCTTGAGCGCGAGTCCATCTTGTAGTCCATGCTAACGAGCGGGATCTCAGAGAAGCCCAGGATGCCCTTCATGGGACCCTCAGCCGCGGTTCGGAATGCATCCTGGAAAGCCTTGGTCGTCGTTTCTTTCTCCAGCGTAATTGTGAGATCCACAACCGAGACCGTCGGTGTGGGAACTCGCATCGCGAAGCCGTCGAACCTCCCCTCTAGTTCGGGGATCACCAGTGCAACCGCTTTGGCAGCTCCAGTCGTTGTCGGGATGATATTCAGAGCCGCAGCTCGTGCCCTTCGCAGATCCTTGTGCGGCAGGTCGAGAATGCGCTGATCATTCGTATACGCATGTATCGTGGTCATGAGTCCGCGTACGATCCCGAAGTTATCCTGAACGACTTTCGCCGCAGGGGCGAGACAGTTGGTTGTGCAGGAAGCGTTCGAGATGATGTTGTGTTTCTGCGGATCGTAGGTTTGATCATTCACGCCCAGGACAACGGTCAGATCCGGGTCTTTCGCTGGCGCAGTGATGATCACCTTCTTCGCACCCGCATCGAGGTGTTTAGTAGCATCGGGGCGGCTTCGGAAGAGCCCCGTGCCCTCAACCACAATGTCTACCCCGAGGTCCTTCCATGGAAGCTGTGCAGGATCTGGGATGGAAAGTGCTTTGATGAAGTCGCCGTTGATAACAAGCCCATCATCTTTAACCTCAACGGTGCCATCGTACTTCCCATAGTTTGAGTCATACATAAAAAGATGTGCCATTGTCGGTAAATCACCGAGGTCGTTAAAAGCGACGATGTCAAATTCTTCGCCGTACGTATCCTTCATGATTTTTACGACCTGGCGGCCGATGCGGCCAAACCCATTAATGCCAATTCGAGTTGCCATGTTCTTACTCCTCTTTGATATGATCCTTTTGCAAGTAGCCGTTCGAACCATTCCCATCGACTGACGAGAGCTCTAATGGCCCGGTACGCTCTTCAAGTAAAGCGATCAGCACTTCCGCTAAAACTCGCTCGTTATGACGCGTAGGGTTAGCCGGGTCGATCAGGTCAGCGACATATTGTGGTACTGGACACGACCCATCTAGTGTTGGGTCTACCGCTTCGATCCCGTCTGGTAGATTAATGTCCAGATTGTTGTTCACGACAACAAGATCAACGAGCGTAGATCCAATATGTGCCTCGATCGCCGCCAGATGGTCACAGCAATCCAGATGGTCTGTCTCCCCCAATTGTGTTGCCACATTGCAGACGAATACCTTGAAAGCCTTGCTGGCCCGAATTGCACTTGTGATCTCTGAAATGAGCAGGTTGGGAAGCACACTTGTGAAGAGACTGCCCGGGCCAATCACGATCATATTCGCACTAAGAATCGCTTGCAGCGCCAGGGGGTAGGCATGAGGGTCACTCGGTTCAATCTGGACTCTGCGAATGCGGCCTGGACCTTCTGTGATGCGGCTCTCCCCTTCAACACGCACAGCCTTTCCCGCTGAAGCAATCTCCTTATCAGCGACCAAGATAATATCCTGCGCGGTTGATGGAAGAACCTGGCCGCGGATCCCCAGGACCCGACCAGCGTCTAGGATCCCTTCCTGGAAACTCCCTGTGACACCGGACAGCGCGGCAATAAATAAATTCCCGAAGGAGTGTCCATCGAGTTCATCCCCCTCGCGGAACCGGTACTGAAAAAGTTGTGTAAGCAAGCCCTCTTCTGCTGACAGAGCTGCCAAACAGGCACGAATATCCCCAGGCGGGGGGAGGTTTAGCGACCTTCGGAGACGACCGGATGAACCTCCATCATCAGCAACAGATACAATTGCGGTGAGATTCGCGGTGTGTACCTTCAAGCCGCGCAGCAATGTTGAGAGCCCCGTTCCGCCGCCGATGGCGACAATCTTCGGTCCCCTCCCCAGACGGCGATGGTTTGCCACCACCTCAACGACGGGCTTGCCCGGTCGGACGTAGGGCGCAAGCAGTGTTCGGTTCAAGCGGATAACCGCATAAACCAAGGTCAATGTGCCTACAAGCCCAAGGAGAAGTGCGCGAATATTGTGGGGGATCACACGAAGGCTTAATACCGCGAGCATGGGGGAATTTGGATTTGCCCAATAAAAATCGAGCAGGATAACGGCTAGACCCAGTCCTATGAGAGCGGTGCCCAATACCATCAATGCCAGCCAACGCTTCACGCCTAACCCTGGCTCCAGCCAGCGAGCAAGAAGCCGCCACCCGTGCCTGGAAGAATCTTTTGAGCTCGTCTTCTTCGTCCCTGATTGCACGAAATCGACTATACCAGAGGGATGTAAGAGCGTCAACGAATGATGGCGAGATGCAATTTTTCCTATGATTTTTATTGAGTATAATAATGGCACGATACCCAACAAAAGGAGGACGGCCCATGGCCAGCGTAACGTACGATAAGATTAGTAAGCACTTCGGAGACGTCATTGCTGTTAACAAGATGGATATTCTAGTTGAGGATAAGGAATTCCTCGTGCTCGTTGGGCCGTCTGGTTGCGGAAAAACCACGGCCCTTCGTTTGTTAGCTGGATTGGAGGAGATTACTGAAGGAGAGATACTGATTGGAGATCGAGTCGTCAATGATGTCGCACCGAAAGATCGCGACATCGCCATGGTTTTCCAATCCTATGCGCTCTACCCGCACATGTCCGTCTATGACAACATGGCCTTCGGTCTTAAGCTACGTAAGACGCCCAAGGCGGATATCAAGCGGCGAGTGCAAAATGCTGCCGACATTCTCGACATCGGCCATCTCTTGGAGCGTAAACCTCGTCAGCTTTCCGGCGGGCAGCGGCAGCGCGTTGCCGTCGGACGCGCAATCGTACGAGAACCGAAAGTGTTTCTCTTCGATGAGCCACTCTCGAACCTTGATGCGAAATTACGCGTTCAGATGAGAGCCGAGATCTCCCGCCTGCATAAACGCCTTGAAACAACGTTCATTTACGTCACACACGATCAGGTTGAAGCCATGACTATGGCAACGCGGATCGCAGTGATGAAGGACGGCATCCTGCAGCAGACCGATTCGCCGCAGACGCTTTATGATTCCCCGTTCAATGCCTTCGTTGCGGGTTTCATCGGTTCACCGGCGATGAATTTCTTTAACGCCAAGCTCCAGCGAGAGAATGGCGGATTAACAGTTGATGTAGGATCATTCAAGGTACCCTTACCTGCAAGTAAGACCAGTATGTATCAGGCGCACACCGGGAAGGACGTCACATTTGGTATCCGGCCCGATGACATCCATGACCCCGACTTCACACCTCCCGGCATCGAGACCGCACCGGTTGATGTAAGGGTAGATGTGACCGAGCGTATGGGGAATGAGATATTCGCCTACCTCCTCAGTGGAGAGGACAGCTTTGTCGCCCGGATTGACCCACGCACAAAGTACAATACAGGCGACCAGGCTCATGTTGTGTTCAACATGGACAACATGCATCTCTTTGAAACAGAAGGCAAGAAACTCCGGATCCAATAACAAAAAAGTATGCATGAATTAAGCCCCGTGCTGGAGCCTACGGGGCTTTATCATGTCACCAGAGGGTGAGGCTATGACAGATTTCGAGCTCATGCGCGAATTACAGCAGCAGAACACCTCCAAGATCGTCCTGCTCGTCCTGGACGGCCTGGGGGGCATACCGCTTGATCCAGGTGGTCACTCGGCTCTGGAGGCAGCGAAGACTCCGAACTTAGATCGACTCGCCGGGGAGGGAACCCTTGGTCAGTTCGTCTCGATCCGTCCGGGTATCACCCCCGGATCGGGGCCGGCCCATCTGGCGCTCTTCGGCTATGACCCTCTTGAATACGAGGCTGGGCGTGGTGTACTTGAAGCCACCGGGATTGGCATGGAGATTAGTATCAATGACGTCGCCGCGCGCGGCAATTTCTGCACCCTGGATTCAAGCGGCAATATCAGTGACCGCCGAGCCGGCCGGATCTCCTCTGAAGAAGCGATACCCTTGGTGCTGAAGCTTGATGAAATCGAGCTCCCCGATGTATCGCTTGATGTTCGCCATGTGCGCGAATATCGCTTCGCAGCAGTTATGCGCGGCGCGGATCTAAACCCCGAAATAGCGGATACCGATCCTCAAACCACCGGAGTCCCACCGCTCTCCGCCCGTGCCGACAAACCCACTTCGGAGAAAGCCGCGGAGCATTTCAATCGTTGGATCAAACGGGCTGGTGAAGCGCTTTCTGATGAGAAGAAAGCGAATGGATTGACACTGCGCGGTTTTTCAAGCGACCCTCGATTGCCGCAGTTCCCGGAAATTTACGGGCTCCGCTCAGCCTGCATCGCAGTCTATCCGATGTATCGAGGCGTCTCCCGCCTGGTAGGAATGGATGTGATCCCCTTTGACGGCGACACACCCGAAGAGGAATTTGTGGCAGCGGCAAACCACTGGGATGCGTTCGATTTCTTCTTTATTCATATCAAGAAGACTGATTCCAGTGGGGAAGATGGCGATATCATAAAGAAAGCCAAAGTCATTGAAGTCGTGGATAAAGCTCTGCCGGCACTGCTAAACCTCAACCCCGATGTACTTGCAGTGACCGGAGATCACTCCACCCCGGCTAAACTCAAAACTCACTCCTGGCATCCTGTCCCGTTCCTATTGTGGGCGCCAGACACAGTTCGGGTGGACTCGCAGGATACCTTTGGTGAGCGCTCTTGCCAGTCGGGAGGCCTGGGGACATTCCCGGCAACGGATATCATGCCCCTGCTGATGGCACATGCCAAGAGGTTGCGGAAATTCGGGGCGTAGCAAGCTGGCGAGGATGAAAAAGCAGGCTCTTCCCTTTAACTGTCATTAGGAGAAGTAGCCTCCAGTTCAAAGAACGAGATGCTTCGCGGAGTTTATCCTGAGCCTGTCGAAGGGCTCAGCATGGTATGCAGGTGATGGCATCCGGTGCAGTGATAGGGCCTTCGTGCTACATCATGGGGATTTCTCATTCACCGCTTTGCGGCTCACTCGAAATGACATTAAGCGGCGGGAAACCCTTCCGACCCTTATCCTTCTGAGAAGCCGAAGGGTTCAACATGACTGGTTTAATCCACCGAAGAATTCCTGGTTTATTTTGCCCGCAAACTCCATCGTGCGATGCCGCCAATCAACCCTGAAAGAAGCACGGTAACGCCAGCGAGGAGAGCAAATATGTCGCGCCAAAATCGCTCTGGGTAGAGACGGATGAAAGTATCGGAGAGCGGGAAAAGCCACGTGCTGCCCTCAAAGAAGATGCGGTGGAACGCGACGAACAGAATGCCAAATGCAGCCAACAGAAAAATAACAAGGAAGATCATCAGCAGGATCGTCAACTTTGAACCGGCGATCATCGCGCGCAGAGCGATATCTCGGCCATCCAGCCGCCACAGCACGACGGCGAGTGTCAGTATAGCGAAGGTCCCTAAACCCCACACCATCCATACCGTATCAAGCAAATCTTTTACATCCTGCATATGCTTTAGTTCGCGGTCATTATGCATAGGCGAGCCATCATCGAGCGGGAATGCATCGAAATAATTAATTTCTGCGTCGGTTAACAGGTAATCAATGTCGATGGATGACCAGTAAATCCGGTCTTCCAGGCTGAAACCATAAAGGTCTGCGGGAAAACCCGGCATGCTGTATTCAATTTTTACCCAAGCATTGGCTGTGTAAAGCACCAGGCGTACGCTCGTCAAGATGATGAGAATTGGGAGTAGAAATTGAATAAACCGGTATATCACTCTGGATAGTAGGGATTGTTTCTCTGAATTCAAGATTATCTCCTCAACGAAGGCTTTCCACGCTTCCTTCTAGGATGAAGCGCAGGGCGATGGAATTGGTAATCTGCTCTACCGGTGCCAGGTCATCTGTGAAAACAGTGGTGGACACAGGCGTAGGTCGCAAATTTTGGATCGTTCGCTGCAGAATATCCAAAAGCAGGGGATGAGTTTCCCCTGAAACCAGCATGATTTCATTGGCGACAAGATTCTCAGGATCAGTTTCCATCACGGTCGCAAATACGATGGTATTGAATGTATACGGCACATCCACGACGTGTACGCTTGGGAAAACGACCCCCATCGTTCCTGAAAATGCTTCGATCAAGCGCCGGTCATCCAGTGTCCTCCCGATGTTAATCACGACAACGCCGTTTGGTTCAAGATGAGCCCGTACTTCTTCGAAGAACTCTCGTGTCGTCAGGTGCCAGGGGATATACGGAAGCCGGTAAGCATCGATGCCGATTACCGAATATAGGTGCGGGCTATGCGTAAGACCCCAACGACCATCGGCGGCGATCGGGTTGAGATTGGGCTCCGTCATATCAAATAAGGTGCGCCCCACTTCAATGATCTCTGGATCGATTTCCCAACCATCGATGGGCACTGGACCAAAAACCTCGCTGTACAGTTTCGAGATCGTCCCGGCTGCCAGGCCAATTAGACCCAGTCTTTTTACCTCTGTACCCTCACCGGGTGGATTGAAATAGGGCGCCGCTAAGAAATAATCCCATGTTCCGTATGTGGCGGTCAGGTCTGGGGCATACACCGAATGAATCCCCTGCCCTTCATTCAACAGCAGCTCACGAACCCCATCCTTTTCTATCACCTGGATGTAGTTATAGGAAGATTCTGATTCAAATATTTGACCCGAACTCGCCTTAATCGGACCGCCAAGCGTAAAAAATGCCAGCCCTGCGAGAGCAATCGGCATCCATAAGTGAATGAGCGCCTGGCGGCGGTCGTGCAACGCCAGTCCAAGGTAAGCTACGGCCATCAACGCGAAACTAAAAACAAGGAATGTTCGAGCCGTTCCAATAGTTGGAATGAGGAAAAGGACGGGCACAAAAGTGCCGAGTATCGAACCCATTGTCGAGAGAGCATATATCTTGCCTGAAACGCGACCGGCATGATCCGCATTCTCGATGGACAGGCGAATTGCGTATGGGGAAATGCACCCCAACAACGTGATGGGTACGCTGAAAAGCACGAGAATTGAAAGAAACGACCCCAGCATAAGTCCGGTTTCTAAATGTTCAACGGCCATCGCCGCTCTCAGCAAGACGGGGCGAGAGATGATCGGAACTAATCCTGCGGTGAAGGATGCCCAGAGGATCAGCCGGTAGAAAGGTGTAGGGTACGGCCAGCGATCTGCCCATCGCCCTCCGAGGAAGTATCCCGCGGTGAGGTAGACGAGGATGAGACCGATTATGTTTGCCCAGACGATGTTGCTCGTCCCGTAGACATTTCCCAGCAGGCGCGAAGCGGTTAGCTCAATGCCCAGTGTGGCCATCCCGGCGATGAAAACTGCGATTAATAATAGAATCCGTCGCATCCTATTGGTCTCCATGATCATTGGATTCGGTCAGGCAATTCGCGGGGCTCGAAGAGAACGCGTTGGAGATCCCAGGACTTCTCCGAGATCATCACCATAACTTAGAATTCGTGCTGTTATCCCCGACCGCCGCGCGGCCTCAGCAATTGTGTGCGAGCCTTCAGGTCCACCGAAGCTGGCAGCGTCAAGCAGCACAAGCACTGGCTGACGTCCGGTATGCCGCATCCTGCGGATGCCTGCGAGCATGTCCGTGCTCACGGATGGTGTTATGAAAATTGCAGTAGCTCCCTGAGGGATCCTTGGGCTTTCAATTTTGACTACATCTTGCAGGGAATTGTTTCCGTCAGCATTCAATACTGCCAACGACTCAAGCAATCGTAAGCGCTGTGCCTCCCCGGGTTCTGGCTGGATTACCTGCCGCGCCTCACCGTAAGCGATGAGCCCCACAGCCCGATTGCGTTGCAGGAAATGCATTGCCAGCGAGGCTGCAGCAGTCACCCCGTACTCGATGGTTGAAGGCGGGAGTTTAAATATGCCGTCTTCTTTTGTATGTGCGCCCTCGTCAGGTTTCTGAAGCTCGAAATGCGTATTTTGAGCAGAATCTACGATGATCCATATTTCAGCCAGCGGATCTAGTTCAAATTCCTTTACGATCAATTTCTGGAGCCGTGCTGTTGAACGCCAATGAATCCGGCTGAAGCTGTCTCCATGCACATAATCTCGCACACCGGATGCGTTTGGTGTGATCTGATGCGTACGACGCCTCAGCGCCTCACCTCCGGGCAGTCGTCCACTCGGGATGGGAAAGCCCTCCAACGGCACTATCATCGGCAATACAACGACGTGATGGGCAGAAGGGATTTCACGCACGCGCGGGAAGAGTCCGAAAGGATCACTTGAACACAGTGTCATGGCCCCCACCCTGTAGCGGCCTCTCCGCGTGCAAAGTGTTCTTGTCAACCAGCGTCTGGTTTGTCCTTTTCCAAACCCGGAAGCCACCGTGACCGATTGATGCTCACCAATATCGGATGTATCTCCCAATCCCAACCAAAACGATACCGTGGTTACTCTGAAACCCGGAAGGTCGGAAATATCCTTCGTTTCCACCCAAAGCTTTGAGATTCGACTAAGATTGGAAAGCGTGAAGCGCTCGATAAAAAGCTGACCTACCTGGGCGCGGTTTGAACGCGGCTCTCGGGTAATCGTCACACCTTTGAGTGCTGTCCATGACCAGGTATAGGCAACTACAAGCAAACCTCCCCAGAGGTATGTCAGGCTGTAGAAAAGATCTCGTCCCGTAACTCCAGCCCCAATAAGGCTGATAACGAAAAGTGCGAGGACGACGCGTGCACGCGAAAACATCAGCCAACCTCGCTCCCGGGAACAGGGACCTTCTCAAGCACTTCCTCGATAACGTCCACTGCGTCGACTTCACGGATGCGGGCAGCCGAGCCGACAATCAACCGGTGCGCAAGAGCGGGAACAGCCAACGCCTTAACATCATCCGGCAGGACATAATCCCTGCCAAGAATCGCTGCCCGTGCCTGAGATGTGCGGAACAATGCCAGACTCCCGCGCGGGCTCGCGCCGAGATATATCTCCCCGTGTGCTCGAGTTGTTTCGACCAAACCCACGATATAGCGCTTAATCTCGGCTGTAACCTTTACACGCTTCACGGCCTCCTGCGCTCTTAGCAACTCGGCAATATCGATTACTTGCTTCAGATCGTCGATTGGATGGTGGAGCTGCTGATTCGTCAGCATTCGCACCTCATGCTTCGTTGCCGGGTATCCCAGGCTGATCCGAAGGAGGAAGCGATCCATCTGGGCTTCGGGAAGTGGAAACGTCCCTTCATATTCAATCGGGTTTTGCGTTGCCAGAACGAGGAAAGGCTCTGGTAAAGGATAGGTCGTGCCATCAACCGTGACCTGATGTTCCTCCATCGCCTCCAGCAATGCAGCTTGTGTCTTAGGCGTAGCTCGATTGATCTCATCCGTAAGTACGATCTGAGCGACGATCGGCCCCTGACGGAATTCGAATTCGCTCGTCTTCTGGTTGAAGATCGACACACCGGTCACATCACTTGGAAGCATATCGGGGGTGAATTGGATGCGGCTGAATGTGCCGCCTATCGATCGGGCGATGCTTTTGGCCAGCGTCGTCTTCCCCGTCCCTGGAACGTCCTCGATGAGGATATGCCCCTGGCAAAGCAGACCCGTGATCACCAAGCGGATCGCGTCTGTCTTTCCCACGATCACTTTTTCGACGTTCTCGAGCAATCGATTGGTGAAATCTTGTATCTCGGCCATGAATTCTCCTCTGCGCGGTTTTAAATATTGTTCAGCAGTAATATGCGTTATCGATTTTACCTTGTTCCTGCGAATGTTTACCACCACCTATCGCCGATGGAGATAATCATCCGTTTATCGAGTTTATTCGTTAAGCAGCATAACCAGCATCGCGATCCAGAACATCGCATAGTTCAAGGGTCTTCTGCGCTTATACTGTACCGAGAAAAGGACCAACGCTAACACAAGGCCGGTAGCCACACGAACGATGCCCAACGGTTCTCGAAAGGTTGAGAAGGGAATAAAAAGAAGGGTTAGGCTGTTTGTGAACAACGCCATTGAAGTCGCATCTTTTGCTCCATGCCAGAGAGCTTGCAGCGAGTTGACTAACCCCCACAGCGTTGGAAATACAATCGACGGACCGAGGATAACAAGGAATAAAATCAGCGCTGGAAGGCTTTCCGTGCCGATGCGTAGCAATCCCATCAATGGGATCCACTCAAACCCCGTTGCCATATCACCGCCGCTGCCGATTCCAGGGGATCCAAACGTCCACCATAACCATATTTGCCAGAGCGCAAACAGCGCTCCCCCAGCGATCAACGCCCACTTGGATGATTTTGAACCGCGCTGCACTAGATCACTTACCAATGCGGCGATCCAGAAAAGCACAGTCGTCTCTTTTGCAAAGAGCGCCAAACCCAAAGCAACAGCACCCAATACAGGTCGATGTCGAAAGCGCCAGAACCAGCCGAGGATCACCAACCCATACGCCAGGGGTTCATGAAGATCCAACCCCACCGCGGCGACAAGACCCACCCACAATCCATAAATTAAAGCATATTGCGTGGGGTAACCTCGCTCGGAGATGAATACGGCCAGCAATCCCGTAGCCGCGACAAGCGCGCCCAGGTTCACGAGCAAAAGAGACCAGGGGATGAGAGTCGGGCTGCCACCAACAAGGATACGCGCCAAGACCGGGTAGAGGATTCGTTGATATCGATACGCAGGAACATCTAGATGCTTGGCAACGCTCTGCGGATTTGGGTCGCGGGCGACATACAACGCGAATTGACCATCGTAGCCAGGAGTTCCATCCGGATCGAGATCAGCGTAACGAGTACCGATCTCCGCTAAGGCCGCGGCGTCCATATTGACGGAGGTCAGACGCCATAGGATATAGGCGCCAGAAATGATGAGGGTGAGGGCCGCAGGCCAGAACGTGTTTACTCGTCGCGCCATCGTATATTAAGAAACAATGCGAGAACCCAGGTGGGAAGGCTCACAGCTGCTCCAAGCCAGAATGAGCGGGGTTGATATGAGAAGTCCACTTCATGAGTCCCTTGCGGCACCCATACTCCACGGAATAGATAATCTGCATAATGGAGTTTAGCTTCTGCGTCGTCCACATAAACACGCCAACCAGGGTACATAACGTCCGATAGAACAAGCCAGGCGCCGCCTGACGTCATTACTTCGATCTCTACCCGATTCGGATCCTGCCCTTCAAGGATGTGATAGGTGCCACCACCCTCTCCTTGAGGGAGGGACGCAGAGCTTGATTCAATGACGACTTGTTCATCCAGGTTGATAGAGGAATCAATAACTACTTTAAGCGCTTCTTCAGCACTCGATACGGGGACAGCGTTCGAAATCAATCTCACCCGGGTTGATCCCTCAATTGGTTCGTAATGAACCGCCTGTAAATCTTCAGACACCTCTGCTGCCAGCCAGGCGACATCCATCAATTGGAATAAACGCTGCTGATCCGGTGCGGGCAGGGTTTCGAGAGTATCAATCCATCTCTGATAACGCTCTGGTACAAAGGGATCGAAATTATTCGCCGAGGGGATATTGTCAAGCGAAGTTGTGTTTGGCAAGCCGATATCACGGACCACCCGCCAGTCAATACCCGGATCAAATGTGTCGAAGCGGTGGGTTTGGGAGAATTTCAGCGCATACTCCAGATCAGCGGTCATATACAGGCGATGGGCACGACCAAACGCGGCAACGGATGCTGCATCTCCCTCATATACTTCCTTTGAAATTGATGGGTTCATGCCACTTCCAGCGATGAGTAAGTCGATCAGCAGGATTCCTCCTGCAAGAAGTATGGTTAATCTCCTCCGGGATTTGTCAACGAAGAGCGTAAGCAGGCCGGCAAATGCCAGACCGACACCGGCTATCGCAAATGCTCGGATGAAAGTCGGCTCGACGTCTCCCAACCAGCGCGCTCCAAAATATCCCGCCAGGCCGATGGTCGCCGCACCCGCAGTTCCAAGACGGATCCAGTAGAGTGCTCTTCCAGAAGGGGTACTCCATCGATTCGCACCCACCGCAGCCAGGATCGCGAGCGAGAAAACCAGGAGCAGATTCCAGCGCGCTGGTGCGTGAAATAAGTCAAAGGTAGGAACATAATCAAATAGGAATGGGAAGACAGGCGTATTCGTGCCCAATGCTAGGAACACGGTCACTACGGAAATAAGCGTGAGAAATCTCCCCAAACTGGCACGTGAACCCTTGCCTCGCAGGCTCATCACGATCCCAAGTATTGCGAAAATTAGGGGAATTATGCCAATGTAGATCGCATCCTCCCAGAAATTCGCATACCCCCAGTAATTCCCCCGCGAGGGGTTCCCAAATAGGTCAGGTAAGAGGAGCCCGAAGGCGCGCCACGGCCAGAACGAATACGTCAGAGCGACCTCGGGATCCACGGCTGTCGCCCGCGCCGTGTTTTGTAAATACTCCAAGGTTGGAAGCAATTGAGCAGCAGTAAGAACGAAACCCAGGACGCCGGCTGATAGGTACGCCGCCGCAGTTCGAAGTCGATCGCGCCATGTATCGAGAGAAACTGCGCGCCAGATAAACCAGACGGCACTCAGGCTTAGGCTGTACCAAGCCGTCTGTGCGTGTCCAGCCAACCACTGGAAACCAAAGGTGACTGCCAAAAAGAAGACCGACGGGAAAATTTGGCGGAAATTCCTGCGGGAACCAGGCTCAAATAGCCTGTCCGTCGCATATATGATCCAGGGCAGCCATGCCGCCGCATGGTTAATACTGATGAACCAGGTCCTTGCAACCAGGTAGCCCGAGAGGCTGTAACTCAAGCCGGCGATGACCTGAGAGAGGCGGCCCATCCCAAGACGCGACACGAGCAGAGCCATCCCCACTCCCGCCCAAATCAGGTGAAGCGTTACGAGAACGCCATGCCCGTACTCTGGTCCAAAGAGGAAGAGCAGTATGTTCGGTGGATAAAGTAGCGCTGATTGAAAATTCGCGAGCAGCGGAGCACCCATCCCGAGCAGAGGGTTCCAGAGGGGAAAGTTGCCCGACTTGAGCACATCAAGCGCAAACTGACGCCAGGGTACGAACTGGAGCATCGGCGTGCCCCAGAACAGGACTTCACCTCTGACGAGCATCGGTCCAAAGAGCAGAATCGGCCCACTGACAATAAAGATCCACACCAGATGCTTGCGCTGGAATTTCACGGTGATAATGAGACCTCGTATATACGGTATCCATTCTCGTTGTAACGACGGATCAAGCTGGATGATAAATCAGGATCCCACTTCCCCAATTCCCGCTCGGAAGGTCCATAGAAGACGAAGTCAATCTGATGCTCCTCCAAGAACCGCTCGCGTTGATTCTCGTCCCACGCCTCGTTAAAGAACGACGAAACCACCGGTATTAACTCGTCCAGGTTGGCGCTTTCCGGGCCATGCCCAACAAGAACCCGCACCGGGACCCATGCCGGCAGCGCATTCCCAGTGTTATAGGATGCCAGGATAATGCTATCCTGCGGTGAGAGCCTCTCTAATTCCTGGAAAGCCTTCGCCTCGCCACCGGGTCGAAACATAGGGAGATCCGGTCTGGCGGCCGCTTGCATGCCGCCGATCAGGAGCAGCGCGCTTGAAATGAGAGCACACGTTGTGGAGACGCATACGAACATCCTGCCCCATGAGCGGCGGCGCCATAGCTCCGCCATCCCCACCGCGGCGAGAGCGATTATCGCAACCCAGATACCCTCCGGGAGGCGGCGCTGCAGATTATGGGGGAAGTATGCCAATAACGGGCCTACCGCCAACCAACCAATCGGCAGGAGCCATTGAATTCGACCCCTCCATACGCGCTTGCTGAAAGGCACAATTAAGAATGGGATCATCAAGCCATACGCCAGGAGGTAATGAAGTGGATGGGGTGAAAGAATCTGATTCTGTCCTGTCCACGCTGTTAAAAATGGATCGGTCGAGAAGGAATACACGAAGTAAGCGAATAACGGCAGCGGCGGAATCATCATGCGGATAGTATTGAAAAAGAGAGGCCGGTAGATCTGGGGCTTTTTCTGCAGCAGACTATAAACGAGGACCAGAAAATTGTACGCTCCGATCACCGCAGCAAATGTGAGTACAGATAGAGGCTGGACCAGGAGGAGCAGCAAAATCACGCCTCCAGCAAGCCATGACCATTTTGGGTCTTCTTCGGCGCGCAGGAAAAGGATCACTGCAAGAAACAGCAGCCCGCGGGCGAGGATGAGATGCGGCAATCCGTAAAATGAGAGAAACCCAAACGATTCAGGTGAGATCCATTCCAGCGGCAGACTCCCCATCCAACTGGTACCACCCGTTGAGAGGATCACCCACCCTAACCCGCCGCCGATCGTGGCCAGGATCGTCCCCCACCTCCTCCAGCGGATGTCCTCGAGATAAATGCCGATAAATTGGTACAAAACCCACACGGTGAAGGGTATGCAGAGAACTCGAAAGATGTGAAACTGCACGACGAGTTGAATGTGCAATTCCGGAGGGGCAGCCAATTTTCCCAACAGCAAATAGGGGAGAAAGGCAACAACGCCATTTTGAATTTCGGTGCTATACGGAGTGCGGAACAGCCAATCCCCTATCTGCCCCAGGAGCATTTTTGCGATGTAGGAATTTCCATCTTCAACCCCGAAGACAAACCCTGTAAAATGCCATTCATCCCCTTGAACTGCCATCCCGATTAAATAAGGGAGCGTTGTGATCCCGGCCAGGATCACCCCATACCAAAAACACCAGATCTTTTCTTGCCTTTTCATCGTCTAAACCAAAGATAAAGTAGGAGCAGCAATCCAACGCTGGAAATCGCGATCCCAAAAATGAGGGTGGTCGGATAGAACTGGAAGAGGATTTCGTGTTCTCCCGAATCTATTTCAACGGCTCGTAACAAGCCATTCACCGTGGTGAGATCAGATGGTTCGTCGTCGACGAACACCCGCCAGCCAGGATAGGCCACCTCACTGAGAACAACGACGCCCGGACCAGACGCCTGCAGCCGGATCCAGTTCGGGGTCCACTGGGAGATCGTGATCGGCTGCCAGTCCTGTCTGTTCGCCGAACTCCCCTTCTCCAGCCAGGATCTGGTCCTCGATCCTTCGAGTCGGTAGAGATAGACGCCGTCGACAATCCCGAAAGGGGTAAGTGAGTCGTCTTCGAGGGGATAATCCGCAGCTATCCATTCGACGCTCAGCCGGCCGAGCGCTTCTCTGTCCACCTGAAAACCCCACGGAGCGCTTGGATTGCCACCCGGGAAGGATGGCAGGGTGACATCATAGGCGCCAGCATCCAGCCCGACAGCAGCTTCCATGTAATCGCGGTAGGCTGAAAGCTGCAGTGGGTTGACTCCGTCGGCGAGTTCCACCCCGTTAAGTACAGCCTGAGGCTGGGGCACGCTGTAAGAGGGTGAAAAAACTCGGGAGGTACCATGATCCGCTTGGAGGGAGCTTGCCACTTCGGAACGGTTTGAAATGGTCGCCTTCATCGCCTTCGGCTCGATGAGTCCGATATTGATCCAAAGAAGATCGATGACTACGACTCCTAGAACCAGGGGGATTAACCTACGCAGGGAGATTCTACCTGCCATGAAGGTGCTTACTAGCGTGAAGGCAAGGATTGCTGTGATCACGGGTCCAAGTTGTCGAATGGAGGTCACCCCACCGATGATCCCTAACCCAATATTTACAGCCAGGATGAGACATGTTATCGCAAACAGCCAGATCTTTGCCACTCTGGTTTTAATGACGCCTTTGTTGGAAATCAGCGTATCGAGGCCGAAACCAGCGAGGCAGGACCACCCAAGCGCACTGAGAAAAAGAAAACGGGCAGGTACGCGGAGAACATCCACCCCGGGGATGGCACTTATAAGGTTGAAAAGCGGGGTTACAGGTCCCAGAGCGAGGATGGTTGAGAAAACCGAAACTCCGAACCAAAACCAGGGACGGCGATCTGAATTGAGCATGGCCAGGATGGAGATGACCAAAACGCTTGCCCCGAAATATGCCAAATATTCGGGCGTACCCTCCAGAATTGAGATTGTCCCTAGCAGCCCTTCGAGCGGAAGCGAGAAGATCGCCCGTTCACTGGCACTGATGCCGCTGCGTGTGGATTCCTGCAGGAATTCCCACAATGGCAAACCCAAACACGCAGCGATCGCTGCCGCAAATATACCCGCCACGACTCCAGCCAGCGCGATCTTGCGCATGATTTCCGGCTCAACCCCCCGTTCACGCAGTATTCCGCGTATTGCATAGGCCACGGCTAACCCGATCAAAGGGATCGACCAGCGCGGATCAGCACAGAAAACGAGCCCCAGAACCGCCCCTGCCAGGGCGCTCCATTTCAGCCACGCCTGATCGGTCCGGATTTGACGCAGGGTTTTTGCCGTAAGCAGGAGAACCCAGGGTGTCCAGCTAACTGCGCTAACCAGACTGACATGCCCAAGGGCGATATGGCTAACGAACTTCGGCGCGCCTCCAAACACAAGACCCGCGAGCACAGCCCCCCACTTGCTCAACCCTTCCTCGCGGGCGAACGCCCAGGCCCCTAAACCCGCCCAGGTTAGATGCATCCAGAAGAGGGTGTTAAAAGCGATCGCCCCCGGAAAAGCCACCGCCAGCCAATTTGGAAGGTACCAGAGACCGGAAAGCGGATCCGCCGCGAAAGGCATGCCGGAGAGAATATTTGGATTCCAGAGTGGTATCTGCCCCCACTCTGTGATCGATTGATGGATCCAAGCGGCATTCGGCCAGTGAGAAATCAGCAAATCGCTGAATGCCGCGCCTGGCCAGAACGGCACATGCTGAGGCCGCAGTGAGAGCGGCAGGATCCACAATGCACCGGCGATCCCCATCACAAGAAGGGCCGGCATCCACTCACGCGATCTTGTGCTCATTGGGCAATAACCTTATAAAGCCGAACCTCGCCAAATTCACCGATGAGCTCCAGGTCTGAAAGCCATGGCGGGTTCCCGATCTCCTGCTCGCGTGGGCCGTAGAAGACGTAATCAACCCCTTCATCGAGCAGCGTTTGCACGCCTGCAGCTGCAGTCCCTCCCGTGCTGAAGAGCCCTTCCACTTTTTGCTTTTGTACGTCAGCGTTCGGCGTCTCGAAGGGATGTCCGTAGAGAACGCGCAGAGCAGTGAACGCTGGAATGCGATTTCCTGTTTCCGGCGCCGCCAAGATGAGTGCCCCTTGCGGCAGTTTCTCCGCCATCCACTGGTAGGCTGTTAGTTCATCCGCGTAATGGACTACGGCTGGCTGGCCCTGTGTGACACCGAGCAGCCCGGCTGACACTACGAGCAGATTGGAGGGTAGAACGAGCAGAATGAGGATCACGGTATAAATACGATGCCGGGAAAGCTTTGATGTGATTGAATGCCATCCTAACCCCGCTAACGCGGCCATTGGAAAGAAAAGACCGAGCGATAGGCGCCGTTGGAAAGGGACAGGGATGTAAAGCAGGATCACACCCGTTAAAAGCCAGGATAACAGCAGGCGCCCTTCCTTCCCTTGTGCAGGTTTCGTGCGCCAGATCCCAATAATCGCAAGGATAAATACTAAACCATATCCTAAGAGGTAATTCAAAGGCGGCGGGGAGAGCGTCTGGTTTTGGAGGTTCCAGGCCGAGATCAGCGGATGGTTCCGGCTGACCCAGAAATCATAAAGGAGCCATGGGACCGCTCCGGCAACCAACCCCAGGATCGGGGTGAGATTGGGGAGCGCCCATCGCTTTAGCGCATTCATGCCGTTCTTCCGAAAATGCAGGATCGCTTCCCAGAGGTACCAGGTGAAACCCGCTGCGAAAAGGCTCAGCGCGGAGAAAGGCAGCACCGCCCCGATGATCGTCCCGCATAGAAGGGCGAGCGTCAGTTGGAGTACAGGCCGGTCTTGCAGCAGCAAAATAACCAGGATTCCGCCCAGGAGTGCAGCTGCGGTGAGTGGGAAATGGGCATTACCATAGGCGATGAGAAAGGGGATCGATTCGGGGATCATGAGATCGCTGGGCTGCAGATTAAACAGCGGGGCTGTCAGCCAACCTAGGCCTGACCCGAAGAGTGTGAGTAGGAGCGCGCTGCGCCTTGGACCTCGCTCTGGGAGGGCCGCTCGAAATAGCAAATAAACCAGCAGGAACATCAAGCCGGACGCGATGACCCTGACAGCGTGGAAGATGACAATTGTGGAGATCCCGGTCCAGCGCGAGAGATTGCCAAGGAGCAGGTGGTAGACGAAGAGGAAAGTGCCCGGTCCCGGCTCTACGGCGTAGGGCAGAGAGAATAGCCAGGAGCCGCCTACGCCCTGATTCATTTTAGCCAGATACGAGAAGCCGTCGAGCGGGTTCAGCAAGAACCCGGTAAAGACCGTCCCGGAATGGGCGGCTGAGTAGGCGAGGAGCGTTGGGATCAGGCTGAGCGTCAGCGCGGCCAATATCCAGCCGGCGGCGCGTTTCCATGAATTGGGCATCTTCATCCCCGAACATTGTACGTCGAGCCCGTGCAGTATGCCATCCGTACCTTGCGGTGACAAATGTGAGCCATCGATAATCGCCGTTAGAATATCCCCTCCGCATTTCACCTCCCTAGAATCAATGCAGGCCACGAAATTTGGCCTCCTTTATTTATAGGATATAGCCTTACAGCGGGGGTGTCAGATTAGAGGGGGATTAGAGGATGCTCTGCCTTTGGGTGCGCATCCCCCTCGCATCTCAGGGGTGATTGTTTGTTCTATTGAAGGAAAACTCAATGTGGCGTAGTATTAGAAGTGCGTCACCCACTACATTGAAACGGGAACTCGTTCCATTCGTCATCGTGACCGACTTCAACCGAGGTCAGATTTTTCAGCTTTGGAGGAGATACCATGAAAAAGAAAGTGGTCATGGCGCTTGCGCTGCTATTGCTAGCCATTGGAGCTTCAGCATGCAGAAGTGATCGCGACATAATTGTTACTTTTGATGGTAATGAGTGTGTTTTTAGCGGTCCATCTGATGTTGAAATAGGCACCCATATGATCACTGTTAAAAACGCAACTGAATTGACCGGATGGATGCGTATTTGCAGGGCGGATGAAGGGAAGGTCTGGCAAGATATTCTAGATTTCGATTTCACTCCTGATCCGGATCCGGAGGGCGATTTGGTTTGGCCTACTTGGTGTCAAGAGTTCCCCGCTTCGTCCGTAGTGAATGCGGATGCTGATCATGTGCTTCATGAATACAAACTCCTACATGAGGGTCAACATTTTGTCATTTGGGAAAAAAATAAACCAGAAGGAGCGTGGCCATGCGCACCATTGACTGTACGGAAGGCTGCTGCCGAATAAAGGAGTAACACTATCTAAAGTCAGTCTAGTTGCGATGTAGGCGATAATTCAATCCCCCGCCTCGTAAGGGTCGGGGGTTTGTTTTTCGTCTTCGTACGCAATAATGCGTAGAATGTAGGGTGGATCAGGTGTCTCCCACGAGTTTCTGCGGATATGCCTGTCTCCTACCCTTCCATCTTCACCAAACAATGTACGTCGAGCCCGTGCAGTATGCCATCCGTACCTTGCGGTGACGACCGTGAACCATCTATAATCGCTGTTAGAATATCCCCTTCGCGATTCGCCTCCCCAGAATCAATGCAGGCCACGAAATGTGGCCTCCTTCATATATATGATATAGCGTGACAGCGGGGGTCTCAGATTAGAGGGTGATTAGAGGTTGTTAGATTTATTTCCAATCAGACCATATAATCGGTTGGGAAGGGATGGATGATAGTCGTTATATTCATTAGCGATCACGTATAGACACGATTCAGACTGATACACAGACATTTGTCCACGGAATTACATGTTAGCCAGCATCAAGCGATTGGAGGAGTAGGTAATGGAAAAGATCCTAAGAGATCTATCAGAGTCTTCATTAGTGAATGCTATTGAATCAAACCTATTTGCTTTTTTACCCCTATTCAAAGATTGGTCTCAGGCAGAAATCCACGACACTCCTGAATTGATGTGGTCAATCACGGAAATCCCATTCCCGCTATTCAACAGTGTCTTAAGGGCTAGACTGTCACCGGAGACCACGGATGATGCAATTAATGCAGCTATTGCTCGTTGTCAGTCGAAGAATGTTCCAATGCTATGGTGGACAGGACCATCTACTCAACCTTCTGATCTTGGATCACGCCTGTCGGCACGTGGCTTTCAGGCAGCGGAACTCCCTGGAATGGCAGCCGATCTGAATTCTTTGCCTGAGAAGGTGGAATTGCCAGAGAACCTTGCAATTAAACGGGTTGAGAGTGATGAAGCGTTGGAAATTTGGTGTCGAGTCCTATGTACAGCCTTCGAAATGCCCGACTTTGTAGCTGATGCATTCTTTGACTTCTCTAGAAGCTTAGGTTTTGATCCACATTTCCCATATCGCAATTACCTAGGCTACCTTAAGGACGAGGCTGTAGCCACGTCTTCGCTATTCTTGGGTGCTGGTGTCGCCGGTATATACAACGTGACTACACTAAAAGAAGCGAGGCGCAAGGGCATAGGGGCTGCCATGACAGCATTTCCTCTTGTGGAGGCTCGTTCCTTAGGATATCGAGTTGGAACATTGAACTCGTCAGAAATTGGATTTAGCGTTTATCGCAATCTGGGGTTCCAAGAATACTGCAAAATCTTTCAGTATATATGGTCGGATAACTAGAAATACCAATGGCGCTGGCTAACGTCTTCCATGAGAAGGCCTTGTTTGTCAAGGGTCGACGTGGCGACTAACCGTTAGATCTCCTCCAACCTCAACCTTTCACCTTGCTTCCATCCGCACTCTTAGTGGGCTCTTTTGTGAACCCGGTGCCCGTTGGTGTTCGATCCAGGCGGGTGCTGCCATCTCGCTGACGGCCTCTGGCATTTGCCTGGCCCAGACGTTAGCCGCAG
>Ga0255055_10000858_pt1 | contig 23290 bp, 17 predicted proteins | sample JV7_2_27_MG_FD_188633 | JGI IMG/M metagenome (GOLD analysis project Ga0255055, IMG submission 188633) | Seawater microbial communities from Jervis Inlet, British Columbia, Canada - JV7_2_27 | ecosystem: Environmental > Aquatic > Marine > Inlet | place: Canada: British Columbia | collected...
CATTGCCCTGGATCCGGATGTTGAACACGATGGCTGATACGATACTCCGGGCAGCTATGAAGCAAACAGATCCGCCAATCGCCGTACCGGATAGCGGATTCTTAGCGCCAATGAACTTCAACCCTAGAGCGCAGAATTATTACAAAAAGGGAAAGCTTGATCCAACGAAAGATATTGCTCCGATAGGAAACTATGGGAAGATCAACATCGGGTTTGAAACGCTGGAGTATTATTCTGATAAGGCCGGATCCATGATGTTCAAGGATGCCTTTATCAACTTCTCCAATGTAACAAAGCAAATGACAGTACCGGAAGTTATGCAGCGAGCCAATGAGCAAATGACATTGCTCGGCCCGGCAGTTGGCCGGTACATGAGCGATGTATTGCAGCCGATGGTTGAGCGCACAATCTCAATGCTATGGAGAAAGAATAAATTACCGCCTATTCCGGATGAGATGATTCTGAATCCGGAGTATGATGTAAAGTTTGTAGGCCGGTTAGCACAGGCACAAAAACAATCCGAGATGAATAATCTAACAAATGCCTTGTCGATAGCCGGCCAGATTGCCCAATTCAAACCGGAAGCGCTTGATAAGATCAACGCTGATGAAACAATCGATGAATTGTGGGGTATTACCAATGCTCCGGCACGAATGATCTATGACAACAAGGAAGTTGCAGAGATCCGGATGGCCAGAGCAGAGCAGCAAGAGCAGATCGAACAGATGCAAACAGCAGCAACGGCGGCCCAGGTTGGCAAGGATGCAACGCAAGCCGATAAGAATATCGCTGAAGCTGGAGCAACCGAACAGGCGGCCAACTTAAAATGATCGATCTAACGGATCCAAAACAAATAGGAGCGCTGAAACAATGCCTTGATTATTCATTTAAAGGGCCTATGGGAGAGAGGACAATGGAGTTTCTTGAGCAGTTTTGCGGATTCTACAACGGCGGCCCTAGAGAGGATATTAACCGGTTGCAGTACGAAGCCGGAAAACGAGATGTGATACTCACACTCAAAACAATAACCCATCCGGATTGGACACCGGAACAGATCGCAGAGATCTACAAAAGACAGGAGAAATAAACAATGGATACCATAAGCCGATTCATTCGACACCTTATGCCCAAAATGTTAAATAACAACCGGGGAGAGGTTGCAACAGGAGCGGATCCAGCAGCAGCAGATCCTAATCCATCATCGCCGCCACCGGGAACGCCACCAGCCGGAGATCCATCCTTGCATGATCCAGCGCCTATTGCGCCAGGAAATACCGGAGATCCAGCGCCAGCCGCAGATCCAAATGCTGATCCGGCTCCAGCTGATCCTAAACCAGCGGATCCAAAGCCAGCAGCAGCAAAGAATTGGTATGATGGATTGAGCGATGATCTAAAGAACAATCCAACAGTACAGAAGTACAAAAGCCAGGATGAGATGGTTAAAGGCCATCTTGAATTGCAGAAGCTTTTAGGAAACGATAAGGTTGCATTGCCTAAAGATGAGAACGATACAGTTGCCATCGAAGCGCTGCATCGGGCATTGGGCGTACCGGTTGAAGCTAAAGATTACGATCTTCCAGCGCCGGATCCAATCGAGGGTATGGAAGCAGTTACCTTTGGAACGGATGAGTTTAAGGCATTAGCGCACAAGCACAATCTCACACCGGCCCAGGCAGCCGGGATCCAAACGGATTATGTTGAGATGCTTACCGGCATCAAAACAAAAGCGGAAGCTGATTACCTTGCAGTTGTTACGCAATCCAAAACAGATCTCAACAAGGAATGGGGATTGGCGTATGATCAAAAGGTTAAGCTGGCTCAATCCGTTATGAATAAGTTTGCCGGATCAAAAGAAAACTTTGATTACATCAACGCTAAGATCGGAGCGGATCCGATAGCGCTGAAGTTTCTGGCAGAAGTTGGCGGCCAATTTTCCGAGGGATCATTAGGGGAAATGGGAGAGTTTACATCTAAGTTTACAAAAACGCCGGCGGAAGCTAAGATTGAATATGAAACTATTATGAGCGATGCCAATGATGATTATTGGGCCGGAGTACGGAATAAGAAAGTTATCCCGGAATCGCAGCGCAAAGCAAGAGTTTCGTATGTTGAAGATCTATTAAGGATGCAGAATCCATCGATACCTTTAAGAGCCGATGGATCTGATCAGAAGTAAAAGTTGTCCAGATACTCTGTAAAGACCTGGAAAATCTTATCGCAGAGTTGGCCCTTTTAGGATACCCAACTAAGCAATTCAGTTAAGTTTAATTTCTTAAAAGGAGCCGAACAATGGCAACAGAACTCGATATTAGAGCGCAACAGTTTTCACGCAATGTTGTACCTCTAGCACAGCAAACATATTCCAAGATGTATTCTACTGTAATGCAGAAGAGCGATGTAAACGCTAAAAGCTTTTCGCAAGATCAGATCGGTACATGGAGTATGAGCGCAAAGGGCGGATTGAATGTTGATACGCCTGAGAACGATCCAAATCTGCAACGCCGATGGGCATATATCAGTACCTATGCCGATGCTCGCCTGTTAGACCGATCCATAAATCTTCAGATTCTTTCTGATCCCAAAAGCGAAATGACTATCAACGCAGCCAGAGCGATTGGCCGCCAGATTGACGATAACATTTACGCTGCATCATTGGGTACAGCTCAATCCGGAGAAAATGGCGGAACAGCCAACACCTTACCAGCTGGGCAGATTGTTGATGCCGGCGGCGCTTCTGCGCTTACGATTGACAAGATCCGGACAGCCGGGCAGATCCTTGACGAGAATGATGTTGATGAATGGGATCGTTATGCTTGGGTTACACCGGCAAGCATCCAGCAGTTGTTGGGAGATACACAGGCCACATCAACGGATTACATGAATGTTAAAAATCTGTTGAACGGAACAATCGATACTTTCTATGGCTTCAAGATCCTTTGGAGTACAAGGGTATCGGCGCAGAATGTGGGAGCTATATCTCAAACAGTTTTCTTTCAAAAGAGCGGCATCTGTTGTGGTACTCCGGAAATGCTTTACATCCGGACAGATGAAAGATCCGATAAATCTTATTCATGGCAAGTTTACTATGAATTGAATATCGGAACAGTACGGCTTGAAGAAGAGAAAGTTGTTAGAGTTGATTGTGATGATTCAGTTGTTGTATAAGGGATCGGCGCTCTTATAAATCCATGCCGTAAAAAGTCGAGTGGAAAGGCAACGAATATGTAAAAACTTTTTCCAACAAATCTTACTAACCCTTTTAACCTATCAACGATAGGAAGAGGAGAAAAACAATGGCAGAAGTCAATGGAGTAAATGTAACAAAGTACGATGCTGGAACGAGTGATACAACCTGGATCGATCAAGGGTTGATCAAATCAAGTATTAAAATCTGGAGCGATGTATATGAAGCGGTTGCAGTTAATATCGCCGATACAATCGTTATGGCAGTTTTACCAGCTGGCGCAGTTATCCATGATATTCTTTTACAACAGGATGCTCTTGGAGCCGCAACAGTATCCATCGGGGATGCCAACACAGCCGGGCTGTATGCGGCTGGCGTAGATGTTTCGACCACGCTTGCCACGAGTGGATTGTTGCCGGATGGCGCTCAGTATGTTATTGGCACAAACGCTGACGATGAGCGTATTCTCTTGACAGTTGCCGGAGCAGCAATTACCGGAACGATCAAGATGGCTGTACTCTATACCAACTAAGAATCGGTTTATAATCTATTCCCGGCTGGCCTTGCGCTGGCCGGGAGTATCTAAGGAGAATTATGGCCGATCAAACAACTATCGTTAATCGAGCATTAACATTGCTCGGAGCGGAGCCAATAAATAACTTAACGGATAATACTCCGGAAGCGCAGATTGCTAACCGGGTTTATGAGGAAGCCAGAAGATCGATCCTTAGTGAATGTTTATGGAACTTTGCAACCAAACGCATTGTACTGAATCAAGTTGTAGGCACACCGGCCTGGAGCTTGGATCAAGTAAATAATATATTTCAGCTGCCAAGCGGTATAATCCGGATCTTCGGAATATCGAGTAACGCCGCAACCTGGCGCATCGAACAGGATAAGCTGATCACAGATGTAAGCGATATAGGGATAATCTATGTATTCAACTTAACGGATACATCAAAGTTTTCTTCATCGTTTACAGATGCGTTTGCGGATAAGCTGGCTGCTGATATGTGCTATGCTATCCTCAATTCCAATACAGAAGCTAAGTTATTGCTTGAGAAGTACGATGGCGAAAGCTTGCCTAAAGCAATGAGCGAGAACTCGCAAGAGGGAACGCCGCCGCAAGTACAAGACGATCTATGGGTTTACGCTAAGTATGGCTACACTCCGGTAAATAGATCGGGGATATTCATTGCCTAAAGCAGCTCCTATTTCAGCAACATTCGCATCCGGCGAAGTTTCTCCGTTGATGTATGGCCGGGTTGATCTTCAGCAGTATTACAATGGCCTGGAGATTGCGGAGAATTGCCTGGTTAGGCCCTATGGCCTTATCATGAACAGGCCCGGATCAGAGTTTATAGCTCCGGTAAAGTATCCAGATAAGGATACTCGATTGCTGGAGTTTGTCTTTAATGAATCGGATGCTTTCATCATTGAGTTTGGAGAGTTTTATTTCCGATTCTTCACACTAGGCGCAGCTGTAACTGAGCCATCCAAAGCAATAACAGCCGCAACACAAGCCAATCCATGCCAGCTTACCATTACCGGCCATGCCTATTCCGTCAATGATGAGATCGTTATCTCCGGCGTTGTAGGAATGACAGAGCTTAACGGCAATCGATACCGGGTTAATACAGTTGTTGATCCGAACAACATCACGATCAAAGATCTCGATGGTACGCCAATCGATTCAACCGGATACACATTGTACATCTCCGGCGGAATCTCCAAAAAAATATATGAAGTTGCCCACACTTATACAGAAGCGCAGCTCTTTGATGTGCATTATGCTCAGATCAACGATGTTGTGAATCTCACGCATGGAGCGCACAGGCCAGCGGAGCTTATCCGTATGGCTGCGGATAGCTGGACACTTGTGGATATTGATTTCATTGGCGGCCCGGTACAAGATATAAATATCACGCCGGTAACGATCACGCCATCAGCTGATACCGGATTAGGGATCACACTTACAGCATCAGCCGCAACATTCTTAGCCGGCCATGTTGATTCAGTTTGGAAGATCAAAGATGGATATGTAACGATTACGGCTTTTGGATCAACCACATCCGTAACAGCCGATGTGCAAGGAACGGATAACTTAGGCACAGGCCCAGGCGCTACAACCGAATGGAGCGAAGCATCCTGGAGCGATGTGGCCGGATGGCCGGCAACAGTTACTTACCATGAGCGCCGGCGATGGTATGCCCGGACAACAAACCAGCCGCAAACCCAATGGGCGAGCAAACCTTTTATATACGATGATTTCGATACCGGAACAGGCAACGATGATGATGCGCTTGATCTAACGCTCAACACAGAGAAAGCGAATGATATTAAGTGGATGAGCAGCGGCACAACTTTGGCAACCGGAACATTCGGCGGAGAGTTTATATCTTCATCCGGAACGAATGGGATCTCTTTAACTCCGGACAATGCCAACGCTGTACGGCAAACCGGCTGGGGATCCTTAAACATTCAGCCGCAGAAGATCGCAAACTTTATTTATTATATTCAAAGAGCATCCCGGAAAGTTAGGGAGCTATTTTATTATTGGGATCTCGATACTTATAAATCTGTTGATATGACGATCCTAAGTGAACACATAACGGAATCCGGTATTATAAATATGACATATCAGCAGAATCCGGATACAACTCTTTGGTGTGTTAGAGAAGATGGGGAGATCTGTACGCTGGTTAGAGAAGAAGATCAGCAAGTAAAGGCATGGACACGACAAGTAACCGATGGATTCTATAAATCAGTTGCAGCTATCCCATCTTTTCTAGGGCCGTATGATGAGGTATGGATCATCGCCGAGAGAACTATTAACGGAATAACTAGGAAGTACATTGAGCGCTTTGAAGATCCACAAGTGCCGGATCGCCAGGAAGAATGTTTTTATGTTGATTCCGGATTAAAGTTTTCAAGCTATGATCAAACTACCGGGATCTCTTTATCGCTATCCGCATTAACCGGAGCGATCACAGCAACGGCATCCGGATCTTATTTCAATGCCGGAGATGTTGGCCAGAGGATCCGAGGAATAGATGCGGATGGAGAGTTTGTTGGAGAGATGATCATTACAGGATATACATCTCCAACGATTGTAACCGGTACATCCACATTCGATTTTGATGGCACAGCTTATGCAGCGAATCTTTGGGGATTGAGCGTTACAACACTTTCTGGCCTTGATTACCTGGAAGCTAAAACAGTTTCGATCTTAGGCGATGGCGCTGTTCAAACGCAAAAGGTTGTGGCATCCGGCGATGTTGTTATGGAGCGAGATGCTTTTGAGATCTCCATTGGATTGCCGTACACATCAATAATGAAAACATTATCAATCGAATCCGGATCAGCAACCGGAACGGCCCAGGGCAAGCTCAAGAGATTGTATCAGCTGGGCCTTAGAGTTTACAAAACATTAGGAATCAAAGTTGGCGGATCGGTGGACAAGGTTTTCAATGTAACCTTGAGAGAGCCGGTTGTTGAAATGGGCCGGCCAATACCTTTGGTTTCAGATACTATCCCTAACATCCGCTTTACCGGCGGATGGGTTTACGAGGGTAAGGTTGTGATCGTACAAGATACTCCATTACCAATGCACATATTGGATATAATGCCGCTTCTTAAAACAAGCGATAAATAAGGGAATTACAAATGGGCGCATTTACAACAGCATTACTCGCAGCCGGTACAGTTATGAAAGTTGTTGGCGGCATCAAGGCCGGGCAAGATGCTCAAGCTGCCGCTGAGTACAATGCGGCTGTTTACAGGCAACAATCAGAAGCCATCGATGTTAAGAAACGAATATCCGGAAAGCGATGGGATCGTGTAATCCGGCAGCTGGGCGGAAAGCTTACAAGCGCCGTTGCATCCAGCGGCTATGATTATGCCGGATCCTTTCTGAAAGTGATCAATGATCGCATGACCGAAGCATATCTGGATAAGCAAGTTGAGAATTATAATCTTGAATTGAGCAAATCTCAATCATTAAGCGCCGCAGAAGAAGCGCAGAGAGCCGGATCTAGGGCGAGAACAGCATCCCTATTCGATGCCGGCGGCACGATCTTAACTGAGGGCAACGAATGGTACAGCAAATATGGGCGTAGCAGCGATAATCCAACAGGCGATTTTAGCAAAACAACGCCAACAGAATTAGCAGCCGGGCAAAGCTTATTGCCAAAATATCGTAAGGGATAAATAAAATGGCAAAATTACCAGGATATGATTCAAGCAAAGTTATGAGTACCGAGCCATCGGTACAGATGAAAGATATGGCTCAAGAGCAGCAGATGGGCAAGAATATCCAATCTTTAGGTAAAGTTGCCAGGGATCTTGCAACTGTATGGCAAGATGCGGAAGATGCGGCCCAAACTCTTGAGGGCCAGAATAAGATTGATCTAGGCCAGGCCGATGTATTTGATCGAGCCGCAAAGGATCCGAAATATGATAACTCCGAGGAATACCACGATGATCTAGAGAAGATCAGAGAGGGATCGCTTGAGAACTTTACCAATGACCAGGCCAGGCAGAAGTTTGCGATCACAGCAAACAATCAAACGGCAGCGGCCAGGATAAAGGTTGATGGAGTATTCCGTACAAAGTTTCAAGATCATTACAAAGGCCAGATCATTACATCGCATGAAAAGAATAAGCGAGAGTATATTTCAACCGGAGATGAAGCGGCAATGGATAAGCAGCGGCTCGCTGTTGGCATCGCTTTAGAGAAAGGCGCTGTTAGCGAGGTATTTGTTGCGAATGAAGAGGTAAAGATCCAGGATTGGAATCATCTCCGGTATCTTCAGATGGCTCAGAATGGCCAGGTTGAGGAAGCGCTGAAGATGATTGATGAATCCGATATGCAACCATCGGAGAAAAATGCAGCCAAAGCAAGCATTATGACAATGGCCAGGCAAGGCGCTATCATCTCACAGATCGAGCAGATCAACGCAGAGCAACAGATGTTTGCTGAATCAGATGCCTTTATTGATGATCCGGATAAGAGCTATGTTGAAAAACTTGATTTCCTTGAACAGCAAAAGAAGTTTGGCTTATCAGCAGCAGATTATACTAAATTGCTAGGATCCTTGACAAGTGCCAATAAAATTGCCGCTGAGAGCCACGCTGAAGCCAACGCAGATATTGCATTGAGTATTGCTAGGATGGATGGCGGCATTACTCAAAAGAAAGACGGCATGAGAGATATTGGAGAATATCTTAGAAGCTTAAAGAAAACAAGAGAGTTGATAACGGATAAACACGCTCAAGGAGTTATAACCAGGGCGGAAAAAACAGATTTCATTGCGGATCTGAATAAGATCGTTGAAGAGGAAGAGAACATTGCAACCAATAAAATAAAAAAGAAAACATTGGCTGCGCCTGGATTCGGATTATTTACATACGGCTACGATGATGCTTATAAGGATATGCAAGAAAACCTTGAAGCTCCGGGCCTTATTGATAAAGCTTTCCTTGATTTCTATTACGAGAACATCCGGCAAAGACAAGGCCCAGGAACATTAAAGCAAGGTATGTTGGAGAAAGATCGGAAAGCATCGGTTATAAGGATCATTGACCGGTACAATGAAAAGCTAGTATCAGAGATCAAAGAAGAAATGAGGGCGAGAACAGGATTAAGACCAAAGGCGGTAACGCCGGTTGAAGAGATATTGAAGAAGAGCGGCGCAACGATGGCCAATGTAGAAGCTGCGGCAAAGAAGCATGGAGTTACAACGGATGAAGTTATTAGGAGAATGAGAGCGGAACATGGCAAACCTTGATCATCTATTTACGGAAACTGAAAAGAAAGATCCGGCAGTTGCAACGGCAGAGCCGGCAGAGAAGCTGGATTATCTTTTTAGCGAAGAGAACGAGTTTACAAGCGATCTCGATTATCTCTTTGATACGAATCTGAATTACGCAACCAGGAAGCCATCAGCCAGGGATATGATGCTTCAAGATGGCGAAATGAGCGTATTCTCTGAAGATGAGCGCAAAGCTTTAAGGGATCAAGGCCCGATAGGTATCGGAGAAGCGTTTGATCGCCAGAAGAAATTGGAGCTGATCCCATTTTCTCCAACAGGCGTGATGGATGCCTGGAGTGTGCATAGCTCAGTTACCCGGCTTCAAAAAGACGAATATGGAGATGATTGGCTTTCCCGGCAAAAGGATGAGGAGAATGTTTTGCAGTTTATGAGATCGCTGGAAGAGGAACAGATCCGGGGTTTCACATGGGGATCCAATGTGTATCGTGTAGCGAGCCAGATGCCGGCGTTTATGGTAGAGTTTATGGCAACCGGGGGGATGGCATCACTTGCCAAAAAAGGCATACAGAAAGGCGCTATAAGCGTTGCTAAAGGGGTTGCTAAAGCCGGAGCCGGGAGAATGGCCCGGAAATTGGCCAGAACAGGGTTTAAGTACGGCGCAGAGGTATCCTTGAGAACGCCTATGATGTACAACCTTTATTGGAAAAAGTACCATGAGAATCAGATCTTTGCGAATATAGCGCTCACAGATAAAGGCGTACAGATCCTTGAAGCGCCTATGGAGAGCAAGGCCATATCGTTTGTTAGGGCCTATGGAGATGCTTTCATCGAGGTTGGATCAGAACTTTTAGGATCTAAGATATTCAAACCATCGGGCCGGATGATCGGCGGCAAGCTACAACCATTCAAAAAGGGCCTAGCAGCGAAGCTATCTCCAGAGGTTAAGGCCGGTATTACGAAGTTTATGAAATGGGTATCGGCGGATGGCAAGATCACAAGAGCTTTCCAAAAGGGCGGATTCGATGGGATCATTGAGGAAATCGGAGAGGAAGTTGTTGGCGATCAGCTGAGAGCGGCCTTTGGCGTTGAGGATTTTGGAGAGGATAACATCATCGATTCAATGAGAGCGGCTGTACCCGGATGGGATGATCTGAGCGTTATGGCCGGAGCATTTTCGATCCCTGGCGTTACATCGTACTCCAGCCAGAGATTGTACAATAAATTGATCAAAAGAGGGGTTGAGAAGAGCAAGGCCCAGCAGATTATTGATCTAGCATCGCAAACTGATAAGGAGCGGATGCTCACAGATTTTATGAAAGAAGAGAATGAGTGGCTGAGAACGGCTGTTACAAAGGCGCTGGCTGGCGATGAGCTGACAGATGATGAGCGGTTTGGCTTAAATGAGAAGTTTTATGAGTACATGGATTCCGGAGATATTACTGTAACGGAAACGGAAGCCGGGCAGATACCGGGCCGGGAGAAAGGCGAAGTTGCTGATATTGAAAAAGCCAAAGCGATCCAGGCCGTTGAAAAGAAAAACATCTCTTCCTTTATCGCTGAGAAGCATGAAGCTTTTAAATCCAATCTCCGGTATGTTGCATCAACAGAGCTGGCGGATGAAGTACCGGCTGATAAGGCAATGAGCGTACTGAAGAAACAGCTATCCAAAGAAGAGCTTGATTATACCGGCATTGCAGATTTCCTTAAAACCAAAACCATGTTTACCCGGCAAGAGATCATTGATTACATCGATGCGCATAAGGTTAAGGTTGAGGTTGTTTTCAAGGGCGGCGAAGCGGAAGATCTTGAGCCATTAAGAGCGGAATCTGAAAAGATCACAACTAGGGTTGAAGAGCTAAATAAGAAGTTTGGGGATGTTACCGGAAAAGATCTTAGGGATTATGTGTATCCGGGAATTGAAGATACTGAGCTTTATGCAGAGCTTTCAGATGAGGGCCAGGCGATATTGAATGAGCGGCAAGAGATTCTGGATAAAAGGATTGAGATAAATAGGAGATTAAAAGAAGCTTATCAGAGAGGGCAAGAAACCCGGCATGATTCCGCAAATCTTGTTTTACCCGGCGGCGAGAATTATATGGAGATCCTTGTTACATTGCCGGTTGCGGAAAAGAAAGAAAGTTTTACTGTTAAGAAGCTCGCTGGCAATTTGTTTGGAGTATATGACAAAGATGGAAATGAGTTAGCCACAGGATCAACAGAGGAGATAGCAGTTACAGCGGCTAGAAACTTGGGTAGATTAAGAACTCCTAGAGATAAATTAGGCGGAGTACCGGTACAGTTGGATGTTAATGATGAAAACAGCGATGATCTGGAGCTTGCAACAAATAAAGATTCCGTAGAATTATCAAGAGATGGAGTTGATTATATCTTGCAATATGAATCTGGAGAGATCATATACCACAGCACACAGGGGGAGTTTCAAGCAGAGGTTGGAGTTGATCATTTTATTAACCCGGTATTAACTGATGTTGAGCAATGGCTGGTTGATAATCTTGATACCGAGGAGCTACAAGGATTCCAGGATCTCGCTCCGGCACAAACAGATGATTACAGATCTCCGCATTGGGAAGAGAAAAATGTACTCGCATGGATCCGGGTAAACTTCCGGACAGATGCCGATGGCAACAAGGTACTCTTTATCGAAGAGATGCAAAGTGATTGGCATAAAGAGGGCCGGAAGAGAGGTTATCGGAAAGAGTTGCTGAAAGAATTGCCGGATGGATTCAGAGTGTTTAAGGATGGGGATGGATACAGGGTACATTCGCCGTTGCCGCCGCAAGGAAATAATGCGCTTGTTGCTACCGGGAGAACAGAAGAGGAAGCAACGAAAAATGCTCTTGAAGCTTTAGGCAGAGGATTCAGAGCTGAAGAAGCCGCTCCGCCAGATGCTCCATTCAAGAAATCTTGGCAAGAGCTGATGATCAAGCAAGCGATCAAAACAGCTATTGATAACGGCGCAACAAAGGTTGCATGGATCAGCGGCGAGCAATCATCGGATCGGTATGGCTTAGAAAAATATCTTGAGTTTCTGCGGTATTACAAGAATGAAGATGGATCTTATGAGCTGGAGTTTATGGAAAAGGGATCTCGGTACTCACAGAGAAAACCCATAAAGGATGAAAAAGAATTAGAGGATTATGTTGGCGCAGAGAATGTTGCGAAGATGAAAGCTGGAGAGGGAGCGTTCAGCGATAAGAATGAAGATATATCGGTTGTTAAGAGAGGTAAGGCGGTAAGGATATTCCAGAAGAAATATACAGTTAAAGAAAAGATGTTTGAGTTTAAGAGGGAAGATGGCACAACCGGGAAACACAAAAGATTTATGATCCTTGTAGATGGGAAGCTTATACCTGGAGAGCAGCACGAAACAGAGAATCAAGCAAGGAACAGGATCACATGGATTGGCGCTGATCATTGGTTTGTTGAGTTTGCGGATGGAACAATAAGCACAACGCCTTTACTAGACAAACAAGCAGCCGAAGATCTTATGCGCCGGGCAAATTACCGGGTTAAGAATCCGGTTATGGAGTTATCCGGCGAGGGATTGAAAGTTGGCGGCGCAAAGCATAAAAAGTTTTATGATCAGATGCTTCCTGACATTGTTAATAAGTACATCAAGAAATGGGGAAGCAAGGTTGAGATGATTCCAATCCAGGGTATTGCGGAATATGTATCAGCTGAAGAAGCCAGAAAAGCTTATGAATCCGGATTGGGTGTTGTTGCTGATCGCCGGGATGGATCAGATTCAGAAGTACAATCAAAGGAAGAGCTTGAAGATGAGATTGAATCCGGAAGTAATTTATGGATTGATGGTGGAGAATACGGCCCGAAGAAACAGATGGGTTTTGAGATTACTCCCATGATGAAGATCGAGGTTTCCGAGATCGGCCAGCCGTTATTCGGATCGAAACTTGCTGGCGGAGTTACCGGAGCGGATGCGATTGAAGTACCACAGATCGTTGAAGAGATCTTGGTTAAAGCTTTTCATGGAACAATGACGAAGTTTAAACAATTTTCAAAAGAGAAAGCCGGGATTGAGAGCGATTTTGGAGCTGGAATATATTTTAGCGATAGCGAGTACGATGTTGAAAGCAACTATGCGGATGAAGAGGGCGGCCCGGATATGAAGCTCCGGGTTGAAGCTTTGGCTGATCGTTATGCGAATGAGATGGAAGATGATCCAAAGTATGCTCATCTATCAACTGCCGGCAAGTATGAGGTTGCCAAAGATCGAGCCAGGGAAGAGGTTGCTCCAGGCCAGGCACGAATGATCGAGGTAAAACTGAAGATCAAGAATCCGGTTATTGTTGGCGGAGAGAAAGAAACTCAGTTTACCTATGAAGAGGATTACAACGAGGAAACAGAAGAGTACGGCGAGCCAACCGGTACGCTAGTTGATTTCATCGAAGCATTTAAAGACGCAGCCAGCGGTTATGGAGATCCCGGTTATATTCAAGACGCTGTTAATAAATTATTTGAAGCCGGGATGGATCTATCAGTATCGGCTCAAGAGTTAGTTAAGATTGTCAAGAATAGCGAAGCGATGTATCTTGAGGATCCGGAAACCGGATCGCTTGCAATCAGCGAGATCATCCGGCAAACCTTTGAAGATATGGGATACGATTCGATCATAGATCACACAGTAGATCAGAAGTTTCAAAATATGCCCAATATCCAGGGCGCAACGCATTACATCGTATTCGATCCTAATATGGTTGAGATGGTTGATACCGGCCTTGATGAGCCAACAACGAAAAAGGGCAGAGCTGATAAGTACCGGGAGATGGCGGAGCGGATCTCTGAGATCGTTAAATCAAAGGAAGATCTTAAAGACAAGAAATCCCAGGCCAGAGAGATGCTTGATTTCTTTAAAGAAGAGCGGATGCAATGGAAGAATAAGATCCAGCGGTACGATGATGGCGTTATGGATGAAGAGTTTAATGAGCTTCCGGTATATTACCGGGCCAAAGATGGCCAGAAGCTTGATAGCGCAGCAAGCGAAGCTAAGAATGATGCCAACAGCTCTTTCCAGGGCGAGGGCGATATGGAGTTTAGGGATTTTCTGATCCAGCTGGAGAGCGATTACCAGAGGGCAAAAGATGAGCTTAAAGATATTAACGACCAGATCCGCATGGAAGCTGAGAAGAAAGAGATCCAGAGTGAGATCTCTTCCTTACGACAGCGATTATCTGATTTTAAAGCTGGCATTGCAGAAGCAACTAAGGAAGCAAAGGCGATGTTTAAAACAAAGGTCGCTCAAGATAAGCAGATTGCTAGGGAAGAGAAGAAGCTCCTGGATGCGGCAAAGGCGGAAGTTAAGCGCACAGCTAGATCTTTATTGCCGGCCCAGGGTAAGAGATATTTCAACAAGATCATTACGGCGATTGATTCCGTTAAAAAGGTTGAGGATGCGCCAGCTGCCATTGCGATCATCGTTGATAACTATGAGCAGTATTTAGATCGATGGGCCAGGGCGAAAGCGGTTAAGCAGATCTTAAAGAAGTACAAACGGCCACAAAATGTATTGGATGTTAAATACCGGGAGCAGATCAAATCGATCTTATCTCAATACGGCGAGAAGAGAGCGGAGCAGCGCAAAGCTCTAAGCCAGATGAATACCGATGAGCTGGTTGATCTAGCCAGGGAAGTATCCCTGTTAATTGAAGAGGGCAAACTATCTCTGGCCCGGAAGAATGAGATGAAGATCATGGCAAGCGAGATCATGCGTGGAGCCGGGATCGTTGCAGCCGGCGGAAGAGTTGATATTGAAGCCATTGGATCCTTAGAAGAGATCCGTAAAGCCGGATTGAATCCTATGAAACAAAAGGCGCTCAAGTGGAAATATGGATTTGCAAGGCCGCTGAGAATGATCCGATCCATCTTTGGAAAGTACGGCGAGAGAATGTTTTATGATGTGATCGAGAAAGCTGAAACATTAGCGCAGCATTTAAAGATCAAGCGCCTTACCCGGATGGATGAGGTAATGAAAAAGCATAATGTTAAAACATTCGATCTCGGCAAAACAGTAACCATTGATGGCCACACATTCCAGGTTAATAACATTATGACAATGTTGGCGCAGCAGAACAACAAAGAGGGCCGGGCCGCCATTATTCATGGTAATAAGATAAGCGAGGAAACCTATGAAAAGTTTATCTCCTATCTCAAAAAGGAATATCCCGGAGCGGCGGCGGCAGTTTCAGAGATCAAGGTTATTGTTGGGGAGAGATACGAAGATCTGCGGAAAACTATGGCGGATTCATTTAATGTATCTCTGGCCAAAGTGGATGATTATTTCCCTATATCGAGGGCGAGGTTTGACCGGAAAGATGAAAAGGATCCGGATGCGATAATGGGGATGGATGTTGTTGGCGAAGCCGTAATGAAAAAAGGGCATGGCGTTAATTATACGGCGGTTGAAAAAGGATTATCTATAACCCGGAAACAGATCTCAGATCGTAATCAGCTTCCGATCAGCTTAAACTTTATGGAAGATGCGGCCAGGGCCATTGACAGCCAGGAGCATCTGATCCATTTCGCCGGAATCCAGAAGATGTATAACACAACCAAAACGGATAAGGATCTCCGGGATGCGGTTGTTTACAATCATGGGATGCAAGCTTGGGAAAGTTTTGATAAGTGGATGAATGAAGCGATCAATCCACGCATCGGGTATCAAGGATTAGGAACATTCGGGCAGATGGCGAAACAGGCCCGGAGATCTTTGGGCGTATTCTATTTAGGGTTTAATGTTATTACGGCTATGAAGCAGTTTCCATCAGCACATCTGGCCCTTAAATATACATCGTTTGGGCAACTTTACAAAAGCATGGCAAAGGTATTCGATCCAGCTCTTCAAAAGAAGATCATGGAATTGGATCCATCAATCGCACATAGGATCGTTGAGCGTGAAATTGGGGAGATCATGCAAGGAGCCAGCAAATTAAATCAAAATGATTTTCTCCGGCAAGCTCAATTAGCGGAGCAATGGCTCGGACAGAAATCAATGAAAATGATCCTAAATATGGATCGCTGGGCCGTTATGAGTGTGTTTGATGCGGTGTATGAGAGCAATAAAAAAGAGCTTGGCCATGATGCAGCGGTTAATCTCGCTCACAAAGCATTGCTTGAAACGCAGCCACAGGGCCGCCGCATCGATCTCCCGGAAGAATACCGGAGCAATGATCAGCTATGGCGCATGATGTTGATGTTCACTAACCAGCTGAATCAGATTTACAATATGATGGCGTTTGATGCCACGACAGAATGGAAAGGCGGCCAGAAGAAAGAAGCCATGATAACTATCGCATCGATCATGCTATCCAATCTGATGATCTATGGCGTATCACATGGCGGATGGGATTGGCCAGAAGATGAAGAAGAGCAATGGAAAGCATGGGTTGAAGCCACGATGGGATCAGCAATTTCTTCAATACCTATTGCCGGTAACTTGGCCATGAGCGCAATAAGAGGTTATTCGCCGCAGCTTTTGGTTGCCGGATCGGTTATTGATAACTACGCATGGAATGTTAAAAAGTTTCAAAATGAAGAGTATGCGCAAGCAACTTTTGATATAATGGTAGATACAGCTGTACTTGCTGGCGTTAAAATACCTTACGGCGCTATAAAAAGATCTATCAAGGGAATCAAGGATGTTAGCGAGGGAGAAACCGAAGATTTAAGAAGATTGATCTGGAGCAAATCGGCTCTGTACGAATAAAAGGAGAAATATAATGACAGTAACTAATACATCAAGCAAACAAGCCGCTCAAGCAATGGATGGAGTTGCAACTCAATTCTTCTTTACATTCCAGGCGTTGCCGGAGAAGCCAGAGGGCATATTAGCATCGATAGTTGATACCACAACCGACATTCAAACTGATCTTATCTACAACGATGGCGGCGTTGATGGATATACAGTATCAGTTGATGATGATGGGGATGGCGGATCGATCACAGTAAACGATGCGAGATCAGCTGATTATGAATTAACAATTTTCCGGGAGTATGAAGAGTTACAGGAAACAAACTATGCGGATTACAATGCTTTCCCGGCGGAAACAGTTGAAGATAACCAGGATCTCTTAACATTTATTACGCAGCAGCTTTCAGAAACGCTATCGAGAGCTATGGTTTTACCGATTACTGTTACCGGAGTTGATACAACATTGCCTGTACCGGAAGCCGGAGCGCCTATCGGATGGAATGATACAGCGGATGGCCTTACCAACAACCCGGATCTTATCAATCAAGTACAAATTGATACTGCGGCAAACCCGGATTATATTGGCGCTGGCGCTGGCGATGGAGTGTTGAGAACAGGAGCCGGGATAACCTATACTGATGGCGGAGATTTCGTTACTCTTACAGCGGATCCATCGACCATTGATCACGATGCTCTGCTCAATTTCGTGGCCCTTGAGCATATTGATCATAGCGCTGTATCAGTTATTGCTGGCACAGGATTGAGCGGCGGCGGAACAATACAAACGGATCGCACTTTAGATGTATCAGCTGATTATGCAGTTATTACAGCCAACGATGGCGCAACAGATGTTACGGCAGTTGAGCTAGAAACCTTAACGGATGGATCCAATGCCGATGCGCTTCATGTTCACGCTAGTATCACAAACGATCAAGTTAAAGTTGATGCAGCGGCAACAAGAGATTACATCGGAGCAACGGCAGCGGATGGAGTTATCCGAGCCGGAAGCTCAATAGCGGTTGCAGATGGCGGAGATTTTATAACGCTAACTGTTAGCGAGGGTAATGTTGATCACGATTCACTATTGAATTATGTTGCTAACGATCATGTGGATCATAGCACAGTTGATATTGCAACGGCTGTTAATACATCTGGCCTGGCCGGCGGCGGAGATATAACGGCAACGAGAAACCTTGTGGTTGATATTCCTAATACCACAGCCGGAACAGTAGCATCGCTTGATGAGGTATTGATTGCTGATGTTGATGATGCGGATAATCTAAAGAGAGTAACGGCTCAATCCATTGCCGATCTAGGCGCTGGCGGCGGAGCGGTAGCAATAGAAGATGAGGGAGTGCCGCTTACAGCAGCAGTTTCTCTAATTGATTTCGTTGGAGCCGGAGTAACGGCAACCAATGTTGGGAGCGTTGTAACAGTTACGATCCCTGGCGGTGGTGGCGGAGCAACGCTTGAGCTGGATGTTACCCAGGGCAACGCTTTTTCTGTTGGAGAATGGATCTATCACAACGGCACAATTTATGTTTTGGCCGATGCTTCAGCGCCGGGTACAGCGGAATCTATTGGCGTTGTTACGGCAGCAACCGGAGCAGATTTCACAGTACAATTCGGCGGCAGAATAACCGGCCTTTCTGGATTGACAGCCGGGGAAGCTCACTTTTTATCTGAAACAGCTGGAGCGATCACAGCCACAGCGCCATCAACAGAGGGCGCAGTTATTAAACCGGTACTGATCGCAGATAGCACAACAACCGGATTCATCTTTAATATGCGAGGGATCGGAGTTACCAGCACAACTTCTTTCTATCAAACATTCCAAAATGCAGCCGGCTTAACTCCGCAATTCACACATAATCTAGGGCATAAGTATTGCATCGTACAAGTTTACGATAACAATGACGATCTTATCCAGCCAGATGATATTACTCTGGATGATAATGATAATTTAACAGTTGATCTTACTTCTTACGGAACACGCACAGGCGATTGGAATGTTGTTATCTTGGATATTGGTACAACGGCAACCAATGGATCAACCTTGCAATCGGCTTTTGATAATGGCCGGACAATATCAAATAGCTCAACAGCAACAGGAATTACTTTAACGCAAGCAGCGGCATTGGCAGCAAGCCAATGGGCCTTTTATCTTTATACTAGCGTTAATCAAGTAAATGGAGCAGAGTTATTTCGGGTTTGGAATAATGGTACAGGATCAACTGATAATGCGGCTCAAATAAGAAATGATGGAACAGGATCAACATTATTACTTACAAACGCATCATCAACGCAACTCGCAACCGGCAAGCATCTTCTTCATGTTACAGATGGAGCCGGGGTAGCGCATACCAACGCTGATTCCGCTTTTGTAAAGATCCAATCGGATCATGCCGGAACAACGGAGCCAGCTCTTGAGATTGCACAAACCGGATCCGGCCCGGCGCTTCAAATGAACGCTCCGATGATTAACTCAGGGCAACCTGCGTTTTGTGTTGGTTGTGAACTTATGACAAACCTTATTGTTGGAACAACAACTATTAAGTTTAGTAATGCTCGGTTCAATAGAGGAAGCCATTTTAATACAGGGACGTATACGTTTACTGCACCCGTAACAGGGTTGTATAAGTTTGATGTAATGTTTATGCTTTATCAAGTTGATTCTAGTGCTACATATTTTGATTTAAACCTTGAAACCACAGCAAAGAGGTATTGGACAAGATTGGACCCAAATGGTCTTGACCAAGATTTAACATTGGGATTTCCGTTGCATATAAATATACTAGCGGATATGACAGCCGCCGATACGGCGTATGTTACATATTTTCAATCAGGTGGAGCAGCACAATCAGATACAGCCGTAAATGAAAGTTGGTTTAGCGGATTCTTAGTCGCATAAAAAGGAGATCAATTATGAAAGAGGGAAATGTTGATGGACAAGGGCAGCAAACATTGGCTAAACAGCCAGCTTTCGGAGCTACATTTTCAACAGATCAAGTAAACATATTGCCCGGCACATCTGTCGCAACATTTTTTGATGTAGCTACCTATGACACTACCGGAGATTATGATACAGTAAATTATAGATACGAAGTTCCTGTTACCGGGTTTTATCAAATCAATATGACAGTTCTTCTTGCGAATGTTGATACAGCAGCGAATTACTATGCAATATATGTAGGTACTTCCTTGGGATTTCCTTTAGCGGCAAGCATAGATCCTACAAAGTATTCTGCTGATGTATCTTGGCTTCCTGTTTGCTTATCCGGCGTGCTATATGCAGCAGTCGGAGAAACAATAAGAGGTACATATCTTCAAAATGGGGGAGCGGCACAAACAGATATTTTGAAAGATGGAAATGCTGGGGGATTCGGCTCGTACTTTTCAGGTATCTTAATAGCATAAAGGAGAAACATTATGGGAAACTCAGCGATCACAGGAATCAATCTAGGTGTACCGGCCTATATCCAAACATTCGATAGTGGCGATGGCGCATCGGTTGCCTTGAATCATAATCTTAACAGCCAATATGTTTCGGTAACTGTTTATGATAATACCGGAAAGATCATTATCCCGGATGATGTAACGGCCACAAGTACCACAGTTGCCACGCTGGATATGACAAGTTACAATCCTGTTAGCGGAACATGGCGAGCCGTTGTTGTTGATACCGGAGCAACCGCATATATAGATGGCAATGTAATTACATCATCTGGAATAATAACAGATAATGCAGTACCAAGAGGGGATGGCGGATCAAGAGGGGTACAAGATAGTACGCTTTTAATCAGCGATAATAATGAAGTTACCAACGCTAATCAGCCGGCGTTTCTTGCAAGAAACAATGCGGCGCAGAACAATATGGCAGTTGGCTCTTCCGTTGATATTGTTTTTGGAGCAGAAGTTTTTGATAGAGGGAGCAATTTTGCTTCCAATGTTTTTACCGCTCCTGTTACCGGGCTATATCATTTAGAGTTTTCTCTAAATCTAACAAACATAGATTCAGCAGCAACAAGTTATAATATCCAGATATTCACAACGGCCAGATCTTATAGGTTTGTTTTAGATCCAAGACAGTTTGCGGGAGATATTGTTGGTAAATATGCTATTAGCAATTCTGTTTTAGCTGATATGACAGCTACCGATACCGCAAAGATAACTTTTGATCAGGCCGGCGGATCTGCACAAACAGATATTGTGGATAATAACGATGCAACATTTTCTGGATATTTGGTAGCATAAAAAGGAGATCATTATGGTTAAAGTAGGAGATTTAACAAAAACAAATCTATCAGTAACTTCTCCATCGCCGTATCTTGGCAGCTTTCAAAGAGATATGACGGCTGCAAGCGGAGATCAAGAAATAGATATTGGGTTCAAACCTAACTTGATTATATTTAGCTGGGGGATAGATGGTTCTCCTGATTCAAGGAGAGGGATTAGTTTTGTGCAAGGAACCACAAGAGGGTATTACTCTATTTTCCCTGGATCTATGAGTTTTACGAAAGCACAAACAAGCGGAAATTATATTATAGCGTACGAAACCGGCTCAATACTTCAAGCCGGGGATCCTATTGTTTCTGATGATGATGGGTTTACTGTAACTTGGACAAAAATAGGCGCTACTTCCGCCGGAACATTGTTTATAAACTTTGTAGCATTTCAGTAAACATAAAAACCCTTATTAAAAGGAGATAGCAGATGAAAGATTTACTTATTAAAGCACAGGGCCTAGTGGATGATTTAAACCGGGAGCTTTCAGAAGCAAAGCAAGCCAACGCTGAAGCTAACCAGGCAGCAGCAAGCGCAAGGATCCTAAAGAATAGTTTGGATGCTCAATCGATAGAGCTTGCGGATCGGGAAATATCGCTTGCACAAGGCGAGAAGCCGATCAAAGCGGCGGTGGAAGCCAGGCGGATAAGCGGAGAGAATGTATTATTATCCGGGAAGATCGAGGAATCAAGGCAAGATCTTGAGAATAAGAAGAGAGAGTTTGCGGCGGATATTGCAAAGCAGAGAGCGGATCTGAAGTTGGAACAGGATGAGGTTGCTAATACAAGGGCCAATTTTAAGGTACAGGCGGATGCTTTAAAGGACAAGGAAAAGAAACTTGAGGAAAAACTTAAAGCATTAGGGTTGAAACTAGCGTAATGGGCCAGATACTCACAAACAGCCAGAGAATAAAGCTTACCAGGGATGGAACAGCTGATTTTCAATCCATCCGGGATGATAACGGAGTTGATCCGGAATACCATGCCTTTATGACCTTTGGCCGGCAATCGGATGGCGAGCAAGCTGTTTATATGATCGTTAAGATTGATGATCCATCCGGAGAATCAGTTTTAACTTATCACTTTAATTGGAACAGCGCAAAGGCCGGAGCCGTTGAGTTTGAAACGGCCTGGACAAACCGGGCAGCATTAACCTATGTACGATATGATAAAGTATTATTGGAGTTTTTTACAGCATGACAGTTGAGCTAAGAAGAGTTGTATCACAGCCGCCGGTAACAGGAACGCCGTTAGATCCGCTATATGTGGTTGTGCAAGGGATCTCGATCATCACTTTTAACAAGCCGGGATCTGTTGCGGCGGTAGCGCCATCTGTAAAAACAACTATTGTTTCTCAAGTTTATGTGGCCAGCACGATTGAAAATGTGCCATTGATTTCAGTATCCGGTACGAATTATGCAAAATGGTTTTTTGCGATCAACGGATCAGATATTGACATACGGCGTACCGGGCCGGATCTCAACCTTGATTTTAACTTTACCGGCGCTCCATTCTCTTTAACACCGGGGGATGTTGTGGATGTTAAGGTTGAACACTTTAACGCTGGCGCAGAAGATTTTGAAGCCACGATATATGGATACGCATAATGGCTGATATGGGGATGCACTTAGTACCGGCGGATAATACAGCAAAGCTGTATGATCTTGAGATGCTGCTGGAGAGCAAGAAATCCCAGCTGGTACGCATAGAGCAAGATATTAAGGATATTACAAACATCGCTCTAAAGGCGAAAGAGCGAGAGCGGCACATGACGAGTAAGGATATTGAAGAATGTAAGCGCAAGATTGCATTGCTTCAGAAAATAAAAATGCAATCAAACGATGAAATCATAGATGTAACAAACAAGTAAAGGAGAAATAAAATGGCAGATTCGGCTTTCAAAACCCAGGTATCGAAAGATGAAAACGCCAACGCAGTAACTAATCAAATGTTTGTGCAGCTTACAGATGGCACAAGCGGCGTTACAGTTACCGGTAACAAGTTGGATGTAAACGCATCAGTAACACTTGAAACGGCCTATGTCGATGATAGCGCTTTCACTATCGGCACAGATAAGGTTAATGCTCAAGGTTTTCTTGCGGATGAAACAGCAACGGATTCTGTTGATGAGGGCGATATTGGTTTAGCTCGCATGACACTTGATCGCCGCATGATCACATCATCGGAACAATCCGGAACATGGGATATTGGCACAGTAACAACTTTGACAGGCATTACCAATGATGTAAACATCGCTGATGGTGGAAACACGATCACAGTAGATGGAACAGTTGCAGCAACCCAATCGGGTACATGGAACATC
>Ga0255055_10000860_pt1 | contig 23279 bp, 16 predicted proteins | sample JV7_2_27_MG_FD_188633 | JGI IMG/M metagenome (GOLD analysis project Ga0255055, IMG submission 188633) | Seawater microbial communities from Jervis Inlet, British Columbia, Canada - JV7_2_27 | ecosystem: Environmental > Aquatic > Marine > Inlet | place: Canada: British Columbia | collected...
CACTGAAGACCTTAAACCGGTGGTTGCGATCTACTCAACTTTTTTACAGCGCGCATATGATCAAATCCTGCATGACGTCTGTCTGGAGTCGTTGCATGTCGTTTTCGCCCTTGACCGCGGAGGCATTGTTGGCGAAGACGGTTCCACGCATCATGGCCTTTTTGATCTGTGCTATCTAAGAAATCTGCCCAACATGGTGGTCATGGCCCCCAAAGATGAGAATGAGATGCGGCGGATGCTGGTTACGGCTTTGAAATATAACGGACCGATTGCCCTCCGATATCCTCGCGGGGCGGGCACAGGGGCTATTTTCGAAAAAGACATTCAGCCCATTCCCATCGCTAAGGGTCAATTATTGAAAGAAGGTGAAGACGTTCTTGTTTTGGCTATTGGCCGAACGGTTCTTGAAGCATTGGATGCTCATTCTGAGTTGTCCAAACAGGGCATTTCAACGGCGGTGGTAAACTGCCGATTTGTAAAACCTCTGGATATTGACCTCATCAGCTCACTGGCAAAAAAAATTCCGCGAATCATTACGGTTGAGGAAAATGTCCGCCAGGGAGGGTTTGGCAGTGCAATTTTAGAAGGCCTCAATGACTGCGGGATCACCGGTTTTCAGTTGGAACGCATAGGCATACCGGATACATTTGTCGAGCATGGCCCGCAAAAACTTCTGCGATCCAAATATGGCATTGATGCTGCGGCCGTTGTTGAAACCGCCAAACGATTGATGGCTTCTTCCGGGAATCGGCTTGTTGAATGGCCAAACAGTAAGGCCCTATAATTACATGTTCCATTTGATAAATTGCTGAATTTTACTCGCTGATATTAAAATTCAGGTAATCATTTAATGCGTCAATCATCAATTCTCATTAGTATCAAGTGTCCCCGAAAAAACATAGACTTGATTTAATCGTTGTCGAAAAAGGAATGGCCAAAAGCCGCCAGCGAGCGCAGGCCATTATCATGGCGGGAAAGGTGCTCGTCAATGAACGGCCTGTCGATAAGCCCGGTTTTTTTGTCTCACCAGAAGACCGCGTTGAATTAAAGGGAACTGATATTCCCTATGTTAGCAGAGGCGGACTTAAACTTGAAGCCGCTTTACATGAATTACAGCTGGACGTGACGGGTTGGATCTGCATCGATGTAGGGGCCTCCACCGGAGGATTTACCGATTGTCTACTGCAGCACGGCGTTGAACGTGTTTACGCAGTGGATGTGGGCTACGGTCAACTGGCCTGGAAACTTCGTCAGGATCCGCGTGTCATCGTTATCGAGCGAACGAATGTTCGTTATATGACGGCCGATTCCGTTCCGGCCCCGGTGGATCTGATTAGCATTGATGTCTCATTTATTTCTCTTAAAATTGTTGTCCCCGCCATTATTAAGTTCTTGAAGTCAGATGCATCTATTCTTGCGCTGATTAAGCCTCAGTTTGAAGTCGGCAAAAAACAGGTTGGAAAAGGCGGCGTTGTAAAACTACCGGAACTGCATCAGCAGGTTATCGAGGACTTATCGGAATTTTTCGAGACGATTAAGCTGGCGCCTCTTTCGGTTTATCCTTCACCTTTGCTTGGTCCCAAAGGCAATCGTGAATTTTTCATATTCTTAAAACATCAATAATAGGCCTGGAACCTCATTTTGGGCTTGATTTTTTTCAGTGAAACAGATACACAATCACGTTTAAAAAATTTTTCGTCCTAAAATTCAACGGAAAGAGGTATCTAAATGAGTGAAAAGGTGGAGCGTATCAGAAACATAGCACTTATTGGTCATGGCGGTGCCGGTAAAACATCTCTTGCGGAGGCGTTGCTTTTTAAATCCGGCGCGATTAAGCGTTTAGGCAGAGTAGAGGAAGGTAACACTGCCATGGATTTTGAGCCGGAAGAGCTCAAGCGCACATCCAGTATCAGCAGCGGATTTCATCAGTACAGCTGGAAGAACCATACTATAAATTTAATCGATACCCCCGGCGATCAGAATTTTTTCTCCGATACCAAGAGCTGCGTGCAGGCGGCTGACGGCGTGGCAGTGGTCATCGATGCAGTTGACGGAGTCAAAGTCCAGACCGAGCTGGCCATGGAGTTTGCCAAAGAATTCGACCAACCCGGCCTTATATTCATTAATAAGCTGGACCGTGAACGGGCGGATTTTAATCGAACTTTTGAAGATGCCAAAGTCAGCTTTGAACCCAAGCCCATTATTCTTCAACTTCCTATCGGTGCTGAGGCTGAATTTAAAGGCGTTGTGGATCTAATCAGCGGCAAGGCCTATATATACGACTCGGACGGTAAGGCAAATAAAGAAGACATACCAGCAGATATGCAAGACCTGGCGGAAAGTGAACGAGAGGCCTTGATCGAAAACATTGCCGAAGCCGACGATGAGCTGATTGAAAGATATCTTGAAGGCGAGGCGTTGTCCGAGGAGGATTTAATCGCTGCCTTGCGCAAAGGTACCCTGGCGCATACTTTCATACCTGTGCTTTGCGGATCATCTACAATAAACATCGGTATCGACCTCCTAATGGATTTTATCGTCAGCAGCATGCCTTCTCCGGGTGATCGCGGTGCGAAAGTCGGTTTGGATCCGTCCGGTGGCAATGAAATTGAACGGGTTCCGGAAGAAAATGAACCGTTTTCCGGGTTTGTGGTTAAAACGCTGGCAGATCCCTATGCGGGTCGCTTGACTATCTTCCGCGTGACCTCCGGACGGCTGGGGAGTGACGGTACATTTTACAATCCCAATAAAGATATCAAGGAAAGGTTTACCCAGTTACTAACCATTGCCGGCAAAGAGCAAAAACCGGTTGGGGGGGCGGGCCCCGGATCCATCGCCGCAGTCGCCAAGCTAAAAGGAACCACAACCGGTGACACACTCTGCAGTGACGCAGATAGGATTCAATATGTTTGTCCTGATCCCCTTCCGAGCCTGATCTCCTTCGCGCTGACAGCCAAAACCAAGGGCGAAGAAGATAAGATTTTCATCTCGTTGACCAAACTGCTTGAAGAGGACCCCTCCATAAAATTAGAACGCGTGGCCGAAACCAAAGAAATACTTATTTCCGGTTTAGGTCAGATCCATGTTGAAACCGTAATTGAAAAACTTAAGCGCAAATTCAGTGTTGAAGCGCTGTTGAATACGCCCAAAGTTCCTTACCGGGAAACCATTAAAAGCAAAGCCCGCGTACAGGGCAAACATAAGAAACAGACTGGCGGGCACGGTCAATTCGGTGACTGCTGGATTCAAATTGAGCCCTTACCCCGGGGAAAAGGGTTTGAGTTTGTAGATAAAATCGTTGGCGGTGTTATTCCGAAGACCTACATTCCGGCTGTCGAAAAAGGTGTTGTTGAATCCGCCCAAAAGGGCATACTGGCCGGTTTTCCCGCGATCGATTTCAGGGTTACTTTGGATGATGGTTCATACCATGCCGTGGATTCTTCTGAGATGGCATTCAAAATTGCCGGTTCGATGGCTTTTAAAAAAGCGGTGGAACAGGCCAAGCCGACTTTGTTGGAACCGATCATGAAGATGACGGTCACGACACCGGAGGACTTTATGGGGGATATCATGGGTGATCTCAATGGCCGGCGCGGCAAGGTGCTGGGCATGGATAATGCCGGAAAGAATCAGGTGATTAATGCCCAGGTGCCTATGGCGGAATTTTTAAGCTATGCCTCGGATCTTCGATCCATGACGGGCGGTCGCGGACTGTTTACCATGGAATTTTCGCATTATGATGAAGTACCTGCCCAGATCGCAGATAAAATCATTGAAGAGGTCAACAAGAGTAAGGGATAGCCAACTACAGCACAGGTATCCGCGGTTGGCAGCAATTCAGAGAAAACAAAAGAGTTGGTAGTAAATTTTGTTTGGAAGGTTGGAATACTGGGCACGAAGTGAAGCTTTAGCGCTATTTTGGAAGATTGGGTAAGAGAATTGGATTATTGCTCAATTAAGATCGTTACAGCCCATCTTTCCAATATTCCATCATTCCATTATTCCAAAAGACTTAATTTCCCGGTATTTCAAAAACCGGCATGCACCGTTTCGCCGGTGCATAGCCCTCCCAGTAGGCATCCCATTTTTTCTGAAATACAATTCGGTTTTTAGGTTTGATGCGTTTGCCGTACGGGCAGGTGCGTAGATGGAAGCGGTGAGAGTTTTTGTTACCCACCACCGCGTTTGTGGCAGCCTTCCAATTTTGCCAGATTCCTCTTTTAGCTGACATGGCCGATCGCTGTGACTGCAGCAGGAGCGAATCGTATTTTAAATTGGGGCGCTGCCGCAGAAGATAGGCGTAACCATTCGACAGTATTTCGACGTTTACAAAGATGCCGTTTTTCAGAAAAACGTAAGCGAGTTGCCGTTTGTATGGGTCGAATCGCTCTTTGTCGAATTCCAGACGCACTTTTTTCCGATTTACCAGCGCTGCGTTAAACTGTTTGGCCGCTTCTCCGTATGGCTCTTCCATATGATCGGCGTGTTCCAGTTCAGGGGTGTTGATACCGATATAGCGCACCTTCAAGCCGTTATCCAAAACAATCGTATCCCCGTCAATTACCCATCTTACCCTGTGCCAGGTGTCAGCTATACATGCCTGTTGAGACAGAATGAACAATAGGCAGATAACTGTCAGTACGATATAGTGTTTCATCGTTGCTGGCCTCTGACTTCTGGACTCAAATAGGTTTCAGGTGTCAGGTTCAGAGTTCTGGTCGTTGGTGGTGGTTGCTGGTCACTGGTTTCTGGTAGCCGCAGAGGGCTGCCTTACTCTTCGGTTTTCATCTGTTATCTGTCTTCTGACATCTGTCATCTGTTTCCTGACACCTGACACCCGAAACCTTATTGCGAATCGGTTTAGCCAGTTACCAGTTGCCAGAAGCAAGTAGCCTGTGGGTGACCAGCAGCAAGAAGCCAGCAGCCAGTTATCTAACAGGCTCAAGATGACAATGCTTGACAGCACTTACATCCAGCATGTGTGGCAATCCACCGACCTCAAAGGGTTTAAAGCCCAATGCTTCTTGCCAGACCTCATCATCTTCCATGCACAGGTAGACAAGCACCGCTGGAGCCAGCTCCCGGATGCACGCAATGATCTTACGATAGAGTTTAATACGCAGCGGCTTAAAATATCGCATTTTGCCATCCGGACCGGTAATAAATTCTTCATAGATAATTTTGGATTCCGGAAACCGGTTTTGTATCATTGTTTTAAGGGCTGGTGGGAAACGCAAAGTTCCTAAACTGATCCACACGACATTGTCAGCCGTCACGTTTAAAAACAGGTCTTGAATGACCTGCTTATAGTCTTCTTCGCAACCGTCGTAAATTACGAGGGGATCAAAATGAAAGGCCAGCGGGTATCCCCAGGATTCGCATCTGGCGGCGGCTTTAAGTCGGGCCGATAGACTGGCAGTCGCGCGTTCTTGGGTATTGATAATATGGTGGGTGTTCAAAGACCAGGCCGCAATTGTCTTACGGTTATGCACCAGATTTTGCAATCCTTCAATCGCTGTTGTTTTTGTTTTTAGCTCGAGCACCGCATGGCCCTGCGCCCCAAAGCGCTGTACCAGTTGATTCGATACGTCGGTCCATAACTCCCAGATCAAACTATCGGTAAATTCACCGGTGCCGATTCTCAGTATTTTTTTTTGCGATAGAACCATGTCCAGTTCAGACATTAAATCTTCATGATTTACAAAATACTGAAGTAGGGGTGGATGGAAATAGGTCTGCAGGACGCAATAGGTACAATCCATATGGCAGAAGGTGCCGATGTGCAGAATTTGATAATCGCAACACGTATAATGACTTGTGCCCGGGCATTTTTTAAAAAAAGCCCCCCGGTTACGCGTCAGGTAAAGGATTTCTTTGCCTTGTTGCACTGGATCCGCAGCCGATGAGAGCGCTTCATAAACCTGTTGCGGACGGCTTACGATTTCAGTTGGCACATTTAAACGATCTTGGATGGATCGAGTTGTGGGGTGGTCAGCAATTTGCTGATCGATGTATAATTTGGTTAGGATCACGAATAATTTTTTTATAATTAAAAATATAATCACCAAATTTTAGCGTTCCAAGATTTTACCAAAACTGGGGTGATGAATTATCTTCTCAAATTTTTCTTTCATATTATTTAGCTCTTGGCGATTATCAAATCGCAGTGTCATCAGGTAAGTCATCCCTTCAAAATCTTTGGGTGGCATGAGATTGATATTGTTACCCAGTTTTAGCTGCTTAACGAGTTTTTCGTATTTTTTCTCAGCTCGCGAAATTGCGGGGAATCTGCGTTGCCGCAGATAGGATCTGATTTTTTGGCGCTTCACAGCCCTATCAAGTTCGGCGTTCTGTAATATATTTTGTAATTTTTTTTCTGCAATCAGGTGCCGGATGGAAATATCTTCCCGCTTGGAAATTTCATTTAGCAGCAACAGCAGCTCCCTTTGCTTGTTTAAGCCCACTTTAAGCTGACCGAAAAACTCAACCAGGCATTCTGCAACCTCTGGATCCAATCTGCCGAGTTCCAGCGCCATTGACATATTGATGGTATCCGCCAGAATACCATCTTGAATCTTTAATGGAAGCTGGCAAATTTTTACAGCCTTAGCTGTTGCGGATGGGTTAGACGGCAAACCAAGATCTCGCGACGTCTGCTTAAATTGCTTTTGATCCGCGCAGGTATCGGTCAAAAGCTTCACTGCCCTGGAAGTTTCCAATAGATTCAGAGATCTTTGCAAGGCATTATCGGCAATGGCCAGCTGGGCCAGTTCGAAACGGTCGAAATTTTCTTTTAGAATTGTTACCGGCACTTTTTTCCAGCCTAATTTCATACAGGCGGCAATCCGGCGAAACCCGCAGACAATGACATATTTGAGCGAGTTGTATTCCAGTAGCGGAGGATGCAATAGACCCAGATTTTGAATGGACAAGACGAGTTTGTTCAGGTCGGTGCAAGTGGTGATGCGAAAGGTGCTATCTGCTAAATCCACCTTGCTCAACATAACCTTTTGTACCGCTATGGCAGGATCTAAAGGTATGCCCCTGTGAACGTCCTGTTTGTCAGATGATTTAGAGCCCATGGCTGCTGCCGGTAAGCTGTGTCAACGCCTCTATGTATTTTTGGCGCGTGTTAAAAATGACGTCTTGAGGCAAAGACGGTCCGGGGGCTTTTTTGTCCCAATCCAACGAACTCAAGTAGTCTCGTAAATACTGCTTATCAAAGCTTTTTTGAGAACCACCCGGGCTGTAGGTTTCCTTTGGCCAGAACCGTGATGAGTCCGGGGTTAGAATTTCATCGATCAAAATAACATCATTGTCCACCAGACCAAATTCAAATTTGGTGTCGGCAATAATAATGCCTTTCTGAGCGGCGAGTTCGGCCCCTTTTTTGTAAATATCAACGCTGAGCTGTCGAATCTTTTGCGCTCTTGTTTTACCGACAAGCCTGGCGGCGTGCTCGAAATCGATATTGATATCGTGCTCTCCGTGTTCGGCTTTGGTAGACGGTGTAAAAATGGGCTCCGGTAACTTTTGCGATTCTTTTAATCCCCCTGGTAATTGAATGCCGCAGATGCTGCCGGTCTCGGTATATTCTTTCCAACCGGAACCCGAAATGTAACCTCTGACAATGCATTCAATCGGCAATGGCTGTGCCTTTTTTACCAGCATGCTGCGGTTCTGCAGGGTATCTGCATATACCCGGCAGGAATCAGGGTACTGATCCACATCGTGGGCAACGACATGGTTTTGAATCAGCGGCTTGACGACATCAAACCAAAACAATGAAATTTGAGTAAGGATGATTCCTTTATCAGGCACAGGATCCGGCATGACCACATCGAATGCTGAAATTCTATCGCTGACCACCATTAAAAGATATTCACCGAGATCGTAAACATCTCGAACCTTGCCGCGTTTTAATAGTTTCAGTTCCGGGAAATCCGTTTCGCTGATGGGCGTTTTCATAATTTTGCTCCTTCCTTTCATTCAATATGGATATAACCATCTGGAACTATTTTGGACGTATTTATATGGGACATTATTTAGCGAAGGTCAAGGGGTGGGTGGAAAGTGGGAACAAAAATTTTTAATTTAATCAAATTATTCGTCTTTTGCGCTTTGTTCTCCGAAGGCATCGATAAATTTTTTAAGAGAACGCCTGGCTTTTTTGTCAGGTTCAAAAAACTGAATGCCCACCTCGTACTTTCCCTCATCGTTTGTGCGGATGTGCACCGGACGTCCTTTGATATCGACCAGTTCCTCCTCTAATCCTAAGGTCAGCGTGACTATGTGTTTGTTATCGATGGGGAAATGGGTTTCCAGTAAGATGCCGGATTCGGATACATTTAGAGTCCTTCCCATTCCCTGTTTGACAATTTTGTCCTTTTCATCAAGACATACATATGAAAGATTTAAAGAGCTAACTCGAGCGTGTTTTCTTTTCTCTTGTGTTGTCATGGCCCTCACTTAATTCTTATTTTGCTTTAACTTGAATTTGCTATTCATTATGCATGTTTTTTTTGATACTCGCATGTCACTAAGGTGGTTACTGAAATAGAGGTGGCCAGATGCTCGATTATATTTTTAAGAGTGGACGAAAGCCCTGCATGCTCAGACTGCATTTTTTCGGTATTAACGGCCGCCAATTTGAGATCATCCGATGAAAAAACTGCAGCAGAATAGGGTTCATGGCCCATGTCTATAAACGGAATCCGGCCGAAAAAATCCCCTTTCTTCAGATGCGCAAGCGGCACCCAACCGTTTTCGGTATTTCGCGCAATAAACGCCTCCCCTTCTTTAATTGTAAATAGCCGTTCCTCGTTCTGCCCCTGCTTGATGAGCTGTTTTTTGCCCTGTATAAAATCCTTTAAATCCGGATCTTGCTCGTTGACTTTTACGGTCATGTCGATTATCTGCCGCAACCGATAATCAATGCTGATTATCATGTTCTTAAAATCGGCCGAAACATTGGCCAGTTCATTGGCAAGCAGTTGTGAATCCAGCATCCCCAATTGTACGTTTCCCACGGCCTTGACGGTAGCACTGCGCACTTTACCACCGGCCAGCAAGGTTCCTACGCTGCCCAGAAACGCGCCATCTGCGATTCTCAATAATTTTAAGGGACCATTAGAGGCGTGCTTAAAGATCTCGGCAGTGCCTTCCAGAATGACCCAAATCCAATCGCCATGATTGCCTTCTTGCACGATCTCATCACCGTCATAAAATCCCTCTTCATCGACAATATATGAATAATCGACTAAAGGACCCTTAATTAATGGGAGCTTCCCGGATATGACAGGGGATTCAGTTTGCTTTTCTGAAGCGGTGGTTTGTCCCAGTTTTTCGATCTTGCCCTCATCCAGCAGCCGGAGGCCGTCCAGTATGATTTCCATTCGGCTTTTGGTGATCGTTTTCTCACAAGTGACATTTTCCTCAGTAAATTCAAAGGTCCCCTGGGTCCAACCAAATAATGCCCAAACGGCATCCAACCCGGCCAGCGACCCGTTGGTGGCGTTTATGGGATTGCCTCTATCCAGATACACGAGACCCGGCTGCTCAGCATAGTTGCTGCTGATGCGCAATACGCCGGAACTGCCGTTGGTGCCGAGCAGGTTTAATAATTCGCCTAAATTAAGAAAGCTCAGGCTGCCTGATAAATCGCTGTTGCTATTCATGAATTATGACTAAATTTCAAATTGGATCGTAAACTCATCATCATTGAAGTTATAGGATGCACTCATTGTAACATGAAAACAGCCTGGTTTTATAATTAAAAATATAAGCGGGCGCATAAAGGTTACGTTTTCGCGCGTGTTTGATTTTGGATTACGGCAATCTTTATATCATTTAGGGTATTCGATCAAGTTAGGGGCTTCGCCCCTTTATTCCATGATTGAGTCAAAAACTCATGCCTCAAAAAATACCCTGTATTTTCATTCAGTTGTATAAATTCCGAGACGTTATTGTCTAGCTTAACTCATCCTGGAGCGCTTGCATCACCAGCTTCAAGCAGCCATGTAGGGTCTTGCCGACCCCTCCCCCCTTTAAGGCACTGCCGGGGAAAAATGGCACTTTCAACTGTCGATTGAGGTCATGTTTCATTTTTTCGAGCGGCATGATGGGAACATTTTCTCCATCAAGATCTCTTTTGTTAAACTGCATTACAAGCGGTACTTTAAAAATGCTGAGACCGTAATCTTTGAGGTTTTGTTGCAAATCTTTTAAAGCAAGCAAATTTTTTTCGCGCCGGACTTCTAACGAATCGGCCACAAATATAACACCATCGGCGCCTCTTAACACCAGTTTTCGAGTGGAACTATATCGGACCTGTCCTGGAACCGTGTATAATTGAACGCGAAGATCGCAACCTCTCACTTTACCCAGATCCAGGGGCAGAAAATCAAAAAATAAGGTTCGATCGCCATCCGTATTGATGGAGACCATTTCTCCCATTACTTGCTTTTTAAAGCTCTTGTGGATATATTCGAGATTCGTTGTTTTACCACATCGCCCGGGGCCGTAGTATACGATTTTACATTCAATCTGTCTCTTTTTTAGATTAACGATAGCCATATGGTTTAAGTCTTCGCGATATAGGGTTCTTCGATACTACTATCGGACCAGAGGCACCTTTTCTTTAGAAATAGAATATTAGCTCATATCAAATGAAAAATTCGACTGCAACCGAAACAACGCATTTTTGTCGGCAAGGGCTGTTTTGTCAATCCCCAAAAAGCCCAAATTTGCTTGAAGTAATTATAATTTATCCTATTTTTATGCTTTCTGTCAATATTTGAGAACTAGATAAAGAGATCAATCATCAAAACGGAAGGAGTGGCTTATGGACAAAAAAGTAACCGTTATTGGGGCCGGACATGTCGGTGCCACCGCTGCCCAGCGATTGGCCGAAAAAGAGCTGTGCGATGTCGTCTTAATCGATATTATTGAGGGTGTTCCTCAGGGCAAGGCCCTTGATCTGACCGAGGCGGCGCCTATTGAAAAACATGACGCGCATATTAAAGGTGCAAATGCCTATGACGCCTCAGCGGGCTCCGACATTGTCATTATTACAGCGGGCATACCGCGAAAACCGGGCATGAGCCGAGATGATCTCATCAGCACCAATGCCGGGATTGTAAAAGAAGTGACCCAGCAGATCACGGAGTTATCACCGGATGCAATTCTCATTATTGTCAGCAATCCGCTGGATGCCATGTGTCATGTCGTTTATGAATCCAGCGGTTTTCCCAAAGAAAGGGTTATTGGAATGGCGGGGGTTTTGGATTCAGCTAGATTTCGGGCGTTTATATCAATGGAACTGAATGTTTCCGTAGAAAACACCCACGCTTTTGTTCTCGGCGGACACGGCGATACAATGGTTCCGTTGCCGCGGTACTCAACCGTTGCTGGAATTCCCATCACCGAATTGATGTCTGAAAATCGCATTGAGGCCCTGGTTGACCGCACGCGCAATGGCGGGGCTGAAATTGTTGGCTTGTTAAAAACCGGCAGCGCATACTACGCACCGGCTTCTGCTGCGGTTGAAATGGCTGAATCTATTTTAAAGGACAAAAAGAAAATTTTACCCTGTGCCGTATATCTTGAAGGTGAATACGGAGTAAACGATTTGTTTATTGGCGTTCCGGTTAAGCTGGGTGTCAGGGGTGCTGAAGAAATCATTGAGATTACCTTAACCAAAGAAGAAAATGCTGCTTTGCAGAAATCTGCGGCCGCAGTTCAAGAACTTAAAGAGATACTGAAAAAGCTGGATTATTAAAAGCCGATTAGCCGTTGAGCGAATAAACTGTTAGACTGAGCAACTCGACGGCTGATTCGCCAAGAGCTCATCAGCTTAAAGGCTTACTGACGGAGGTGCTTGTGAACGGCTTCAGCTGCCGGGCGATTGATTCCGGGAAGCGCATTGAGTTCGTCAATGTCTGCTTCTCGGATTTTTTTTATGCTTTTGAAGTGCTTCAGCAGAATCGCTTTTTTCTTTTTGCCGATTCCCGGGACCGCGTCCAGCTCAGATTGCAGAGAAGTCTTTATGCGACGTTTGCGGTGAAAAGTTATGGCAAAGCGATGGGCTTCATTTCTGATTCGCTGTAAGAACAATAGGAGGTCCGCGTCTTTTCCGAAAATTATGGGGTTGGTCCTGCGCGGTTTAAATATTTTATCGTGGGTCTCCCCTTTTTTTTCATCTTTTTTGGCAATCGCAATAATTTCAAATTGGCTCTCAAGGCCAAGTTCCCTGATGACAGCCAGCGCGATATTCAGCTGCCCTTTGCCACCGTCAACCATTAAAAGATCCGGAATCGGTTCGGTCCCCTGTTGCGCGTTTATTTTCCCAAGCCGCCGGTTTAGCACTTCAGACATATAAGCATAGTCGTCCGGCTCGGGCACGGTTTTGATTTTATACTTGCGGTAAGCCGATTTTCGGGCTTTGCCTTTTTCAAATACCACCATACTGGCAACGGGTTCAGCCCCCGATATATTGGAGTTGTCAAAACACTCGATTCGTTCCGGGAGTCTGGATAATTTAAGCTTATTTTGCAGACGTAAAAGCAATTCCATTTCAGCGGAGCGTGCGGCGATCAAACCTTGAAGCTCGTTTTCAGCATTGTGGACGGCCAGGCCCATCAACTTTGCTTTCTCCCCTCTTTGCGGGTTTAAAATTTTTACTTTTTTCTTTTTAACGGTTCTGAACCAATGTTCGATAAGTTTGGCGTCTTGCAGCTCAATTGAGACCAAAATTTCTTGGGGTAGCGAAACTGTTTTTCCGTAATATTGTCGAATAAAGGTACCCAAAGCATCTTCGTCGTCAGATAGGGTTTCTTCAAAACTGAAATGCCGCGTGCCTTTAAGAAAACCACCCTTGACATTCAAAACGGTAACCAATGCAATCCTTTTTGCTCTGGCAATCGCAAACACATCCCGATCTTGAAAATCGGTAGTGACTACAATTTGCTTCTCGATTGTGCGTTCTATGGAAAACATTTTGTCTCTGAGCCGGGCCGCCTTTTCAAATTCTTGGGCTTGCGCCGCCGCATCCATTTGAGTTTTAATTTTGGCAACCAGATGCTTGGTGCGGCCTTTGAGGAACATAACGGCTTCGTTTACCTGCTCCTGATACAGCCTTGGATCGACATCCAGACAACAAGGAGCCAGGCATCCTTCCATCTGGCAATGCAGGCATGGACGGGTGCGGGTTTTAAAATCCTTGGCACGGCACTTTCGCAGCTTAAAGGTTTTATTTATGGTTTTAAGGGTCTCGCGCACCGCGTGGGCGGAGGCAAAAGGACCAAAGTAGGTCGCATCATCTTCTCCGATTTTACGCACAATCGAAAAACTGGGAAATTCTTCTTTTGGATCTATACGCAGGGACGGATAGCGTTTGTCGTCTTTTAAAACAACATTGTAGCGGGGTCGGTGGCGCTTAATCAGATTGGACTCCAAAATTAGCGCCTCTTTTTCATTACCGGTAATAATCGTATCAAAATCATTGATTTTTTTGACAAGCACACCGGTCTTTAAGTCCATCTGACCGGAATTTTTAAAATAGGCCGCCAAACGTTTTCGCAGGTCGCGCGCTTTGCCGATATAGATGATCACACCTTGAGCATCTGTTAATAAATACACACCGGGTTCATGGGTCGTGCGGGATAGTTTTTCCTCGACGCTCAAGGCTTGCGCATTGATATCAGATAATGGCTTCATTATGGCTGGGAAATAATATGTTTTATTAGTTAGATTGGTTTAATTGGTTGAATCCGTTTGACAGTGCACCTTTTGACCAATAAAACAAATAAAACGAATTAAACCAATGAAACGTTTTGTTAAATTTCGAAGACAATAAGCTTCTTCAGCTCCTGAATCTGATCTCGAAGCTCGGCCGCGTGCTCGAATTCCAGCGCTTTCGCCGCCGCCCGCATTTCGGTTTCCAAAGATCTAATTACCGCATCCATATCGTCCAGTGATTTGTACTTGGTAAAATCTTCCGCCAATTCATATTTCGGTTCGGCTTCATCTGCTTTCCCGAAATCAAAAATCCGGGTTACCTCTTTGCGAATGGTTTGCGGGGTGATATTGTGCTCCTGGTTGTAAGCGTGTTGTATTTTTCGGCGCCGCTGGGTTTCGTCCATCGCTTGTTGCATTGAACGCGTAACCGTATCTGCATACAGCAGCACCTTTCCCCGGGCGTTTCTGGCGGCACGTCCAAATGTTTGAATCAGAGATCGGGCCGAACGCAGAAACCCTTCTTTATCGGCATCGAGAATAGCAACCAATGAAACTTCGGGTATATCCAAGCCTTCTCGCAGTAGATTGATACCCACCAGAACATCAAATTTTCCTATTCGGAGGTCTCGAATAATATCGATACGTTCGAGCGTCTTAATATCTGAATGCAGATAACGAACCCGAATGCCCAGATCAGAATAATATTCGGTAAGGTCTTCTGCCATTCGTTTGGTTAAGGTCACCACCAGAATCCGTTCGTTGCGTTTTTGGCGCAGTAAGATTTCTTCGTAGAGATTGTCGACCTGATTTTCAGCCCGGCGAACGTCCACTTTCGGATCTACCAAACCAGTGGGCCGGACAATAAGTTCAACAATTGAATCCTTTGATTTAGAAAGCTCGTAGTCGGCCGGAGTAGCGGAGACATAGACGACCTGGGATATTCGCGCCTGGCTTTCCTCAAATTTAAGCGGGCGGTTATCGAGTGCTGAAGGCAGACGAAATCCATATTCGACCAAGGTCTGTTTACGAGAACGATCGCCTCGATACATGCCTCGAAGCTGAGGGATGGCAATGTGACTTTCGTCAATGATCAGTAAATAATCCTTCGGGAAATAACTTAGCAGGGTTGGCGGGGGCTTTCCCGCTTTTCTCCCGGTTAAATGCCGAGAATAGTTTTCGATGCCGTGGCAGTAGCCCAGTTCCTGCATCATCTCCATGTCAAAATTGGTGCGTTCCTCAACGCGCTGAGCTTCAATTAATTTGTTTTTGTTTCGGAAATATTCGATGCGCTCTTTCAACTCATTATTTATGGTATCGATGGCGTGTTTGCGGGTTATTCTGGAAGTTACGTAATGGCTTGCTGGAAAAATAGTGGCCCGTTTCAAGCGCTTGAGCACTTTACCCCTCAACGCATCAATTAAAGCAATACTTTCAATTTGATCGCCGAAAAAATCAAGGCGAATTGCCCGATCTTCTTCGTAGGCCGGAAAAATTTCCACCCGATCGCCCCGCACCCGAAAAATCCCCCGGTAAAAGTCAGCATCATTGCGCTCATAGTGCATCGAAATCAGGTCGAACAGGAGTTTGTCCCTGAAAAATTCCATGTCGATCTCGACATCCACCCGCATGGATAGATAATCTTCCGGTGCGCCCAATCCAAAAATACAGGAAACGCTGGCCACCACCACAATATCTTTGCGCGACAGCACCGACCGGGTAGCCGAATGACGCAGTTTGTCGATCATATCATTGATGGATGAATCTTTCTGGATATAGGTGTCCGTGGACGGGATATAGGCTTCAGGCTGATAATAATCATAATAGCTTACAAAATACTCCACCGCATTCTCGGGAAATAACTGCCGAAACTCGTTATAAAGTTGGGCGGCCAGAGTTTTATTCGGCGCCAGCACCAGCACGGGTTTTCCGATCTCGGCAATAACGTGGGCCATGGTAAAGGTTTTGCCCGAGCCGGTAACGCCCAGCAGCACATTGTCTCGATATCCATCGCGGATATTGTGGCTTAACGCCTCGATAGCCTGAGGTTGATCGCCGGCCGGTTCAAAATTGGAAACGAGTTTAAAAGTGTTCATAACGTCGCTCAATTCCTATAGCATATTGAAATCAAGTTGTTTTTAACGGCATTGGTTTTGTACCATCTACGTGGATTAATGGAATGCTGGAATAATGGAACAATGGTCACAAATGCATGCTGTTGTTTGGAACTGCTTTCTTCAGTTCGAGTGGAGAGTTGGTTAACATCTTGCCGTCAAAAAATAAAGTGCTGTGGCGTTTTGTCAAACCCTGATCTTTTTAAAATCTTGGTTAAGGTTATTAGGATTCATGATGGGTTTATCTCAGGAATCATGAAATTTTCAATGCGATGCAATACAGTCCCAATAATCCAGTATTCCATCTTTCCATCATTCCAAGGGAGCGAAGCGAAAAAAGTCCAAACAATCAGTCTTTAGGTTCAGGCAATTCAGCTTGGGGTCCTTTATTGGTTGTTTTCAAAGCGCAACGTTTAAAGCACTGACGTGACGGCCTATTGCCGGAAAATTCAAGCCGCCCGCTATCCCGCTATGCGGCTGGTCGTTGACTCAATCAGGGCCACGCACATTGCACCAATGCCCTCCCCTTTTCCGACCACTCCCAAACCTTCGGTGGTTGTCGCTTTTATATTGATTCCATCCATTTCAATATTCATTGCTTTTGCAATTGAGGTTTGCATTTCGTGTCGATGGGGTCCTAATTTAGGTGCTTCTGCAAATATGATCGAATCAAGGTTTATGATGCGAAATCCTTTTTCAGTTAGCATACGACAGGTTTTGGATAATAATTTTAAACTGGATATATCTTTATACTGCGGATCCGTGTCCGGAAAGTGCAGTCCGATATCGCCCAAACCGGCTGCTCCCAGTAACGCATCACAAATTGCGTGCACCAGCACATCCGCATCCGAATGACCCATTAATCCTTTTTCGTGAGCGATGCTTACCCCGCCTAATATCAGTGGCCGCCCCCTCACCAATCGGTGAATGTCATATCCGATTCCAACTCGCATCATTTACTCCTTTGGGTTCATATAAAAATATTGTATGTATATTAACCAGTTATATGCATAGCACATTCCTTTTTTTCGGTAAAGTCATGCGGGCTGCTATGGGCTCATCCAGATAAAAAATTGTTTAAGAATTCGCCAGATTTGCCGATATGGTATGTATCGGCCATTCGATCCAATCCTGTTTTGCCAAGCAGGTTCAAAAACATTCAAGTTAGGGATGATGCGATGTCTGCCAAGCTGACAATTCTTGTTTTGACACTGTTTATTTATGTTTTGATTATAGCTGCCTTTAACAAGGCCAGGGTCAAATATTCAGGCGGTAAAGTCGGGGATGTGATTAATTTGATTTTGATCACAGTGGTGTTGATGTTTTTAAGTGACTATGTACTTTTATTGGAATCTTATATTGAAGATAATATCCTTTTTACCCTCCAAATATTGTTTCGAACTACCGCTCTGTCGTTTTTAGCATACGGAGGCGCAAGAATCGCCGGCAGGTAAAGGTGCTTGGAATTTCCTCAATTCAAGAACTCAACTGGACTTAAGTAAACTACACGACTTTTGTAATATATTTGTGGGACATGACAATAGCGGCATCTCGCCTGAGCTTAAGCTTTGCTCTTTTTTTTCCCTAATCGCCCTGAGGCCTGCGAAAGAACGTGTTTAATCTCACCGATGACATGGTCTTGGTCACTGATGCGTGTTTGAGCTGGATCGACATGGGGCAGTCCGGTATCAATTTCTTGAATGGTCTGTTGGGTCATTTTAGGCCCGAGAAGCTGGCTGGACTTTAATAGAACATTTAAAAGGAATTCATTAAAACCTTTGATCAGAATCTGACAAGCGTCTTCATAATCTTCTATGGGCGCTATTTCCTGAGAGATTTCTTTGGCATTTACATGAACTGCACTTTTGGGCTGAAAATTGCGGAATATGTCATAGGGTTGCGATGCGGCGACCTGTTTGGATTCATCGAAAATGACAAATGCCTGATTGCCAATCTCGTCTTCAAGGCTGCGAAATAAATCCTGTAATATATTGTTATATGCCGCGATGATGGTCGAATAATCTTTAGATTCTTCTATCGGTTCTGTCGCTGCTTGTTCCGGCTGCGTTTTGGTGGATTCGATAAGCCCGGATGATAACAAGGAATAGAGAATTTTGTAGGCCGAGTATTCGTCAAACGCGCCATCCCGGATTACCTGTCTGATTGAGCGTTGGCCATCGACTAAACCTAAAATTTTCAATTCGACTGAATTCAAAGTGATTTCATCCTGGTCGATGACCTTGCCGGTAATGCGGTAGGTCAGCATATCGTTTGGAATATGTTTTTTGAAGATAGATATTTCGTCGATTCGACGGGATGCCTCTAAAAGCAGACCCACTACGTTGATCTTGGCGACGATCATGCCCTTCAGATTAAGAGCCGCGTCGTTATATTCAAATTCGCCATGATCCCATAAAAAAAGATTAAATATCAGGTGTTCGATTTGTTGGTGGATAATTTCTTTAAGATTTTGGAGGGTGAGAATGCCCTTCTCGAGGAGAATTTTTCCCAGGGCTTTCTTTTCGGCCTTGCCTTTCTTTAAAGCCTCCTGAAGTTGTTCCTGTGAAATAGTGCCTTTGCTTATCAGAAAATGCCCCAATCGATCTGTGTTTTGCGATCCGGTCGCATATATGATTTGCCCATCTTTTATGTAAACTCGGATTTCCTTATCTTCATTTCTGACCTTCAACACACCGGTCTTTTGATCATCACTTAAAAGTTGAAAAATACTGTTAAGATTAAATGTTTCAAAATTACCTTTAAGCGACATATGTTTCAGGCCCTATTTCTTGGATTTTATTCCCACTGCGACAGATTTGTGTTGCAATCAGCTATTTGATTGGTTGTTTTCAAATCGGGTGGTTATTTATAAGCAGACCGGGTGCTGCGCACCCGCTCACAAACACAATGATTGCGAACTGACCTTCGCTTGTTTTTTCATCCTACGGCCGAAAATTCAAGCTGCCCGCTATACGGGTATTCGTTAACCCGGATATCGTCAACCGAATTGCCCGCAGCTTAACATTTAATTTTATCGGTCAACGCATTTCTTGTCAACGACCATAATACTTGACCTGTTGGCATTAACACGTATATTGTTACCTGATTTTGCATGAAAACAGATGGGGAAGTCAAATGAATATCCGTGCATTATTGGCTGGTATAAAAAATATGGACAAAACCGGCATTAATGAGGCTGAGGCCAAAACGCTTCTTAAAGAATTTGGCGTGCCTGTAGTGCCGGAAACGGTCGTCGCGGATTACCGGGCAGCGATCTCAGCCGCCAATGAGTTGGGTTATCCGGTGGTACTAAAGGGGCTGGGTACCACACTGGCACATAAAACGGAACGGGGACTGGTGCATCTAAACCTGGGCGCACCGCCGGACATTCAAAATGCCGCGGAGGCCATCATCGCAGCGGCCGGCGATGACCTGGATGGCTTTGTGGTTCAGCCTCAAATTAAGGGAAAAAGGGAGTTGGTGGCGGGGTTGTTGCGCGACCCTCAATTTGGACCGGTGGTCATGTTCGGTATCGGTGGCGTATTTACCGAAGCTTTAGACGATGTTACCTTTCGCCTGGCACCGCTCACCGAAACCGATGCAGCGGATATGCTGACCGAAATCAGGGCAAAGGCATTTCTGGGGAAGTATCGCGGGGAAGAAGCCATTAACCGCAAACAAATCATTCAAACTCTGCAGGGGCTTTCGCGCATCGGTGTTGAACTTCCGGAAATCGCCGAGATCGATATCAATCCCTTGTTGGCTTCATCTGATGGCCGGCTCTGGGCGGTAGATGCCCTGGTGGTACCTGGTGAGGCACCTGCGGATCAGCAGTTACCGCCCCCGGTTGCTCCGGATGCCATTGCTGCCATATTTTATCCCAAATCCATCGCATTTATAGGGGCTTCGGCCCAGATGGGCAAATGGGGACATATGCTCATGGCGAATACCATCAGCGGCGGGTACGCAGGCAGGATCTTTCTGGTCAATCCCAATGCCGATTCCATTGCCGGGCGTCAGGTGTATCGATCCGTTACAGATATCCCGGAACCGGTTGATCTGGCGGTGGTAACCATTCCGGCAGCCGGCGTACTGGACCTGATCCCCCAGCTGAAAGAAAAAGGCGTCGGCAACATGCTCCTGATTACATCCGGCTTTGCTGAAACCGGCAATGCGGGTAAAAAAATGGAGGCAACCCTGGTGCGCGCGGCCCGTAAAGCAGGGATTTTGATTCTGGGGCCGAATACAATGGGGATTTGTAATCCGCATGTCAATTTTTACTGTACGGGTTTTTCGACCAAGCCCAAGGCTGGATCAACCACCATGATTTCTCAATCCGGCAACATGGGCGTCCAACTGCTGGCATTTGCCGAACAACAGGGTATCGGCATACGGGGATTTTGCGGATCCGGCAATGAGGCCATGATGAGCATCGAAGACTATCTGGACGGACTTGAAGTCGATACCTTAACGCGCACGGTCATGTTATATGTGGAAAGCGTCAAAAACGGACGGCGATTCTTTGAAGGTGCCCGCCGGGTCGGGAAAAAGAAACCGATCGTGCTTTTGAAGGGCGGTCAGAGTCAAGCGGGTAACCGGGCAGCAGCCAGCCACACCGGGGCCCTGACCTCTGATATGCGGGTATTTGATACGGTCTGTCGTCAGGCCGGCATCGTTAAAGTCGACGAGCCCATGGAGTTGCTCGATCTGGGCGCCGCATTTTCATCTCTGCCCCTGCCAAAAGGAAATCGTGCGGCCATTATGACCCTTGGCGGCGGCTGGGGCGTGGTTACGGCCGATTTATGCTCGCAATTTGGCCTCGACGTTCCTGAATTATCTGCTCAAATTATAAGCGACATCGATAAAATACTGCCGCCTTACTGGAGCCGCTCCAACCCGGTTGATCTGGTCGGCGAACGCGATCCGACCTTACCCCGGGCGGTTCTGGAATTACTGCTTAAATGGGACGGCTGTGATGCGGTGATCAATCTGGGAATTGTCGGGCGCCAGCAGGCGCTGAAAAGCCTCGGGGAGTCGGTGTTAAAGGCAGATCCCACCTATGCACCTGAATTTATCAAACAAATTCAGCGGGATTTTAGAAAATTCGAAAAGGATTATATCGGCCAGGTCACTGACTTTATGGGGAAATATGAGAAACCGGTTTTCGGCGTCAGTATGCTGCCTGATAAAAAACACCAGACCGTATATTCTCATAAAAAACACCCATTCAAGGCGGTATTTTTCCCGACCCCGGAACGCGCGGTGGGCGCTTTTGCCAAAATGGTGCAATATCAAAAATTCTTGAGCCGTCAAGAGTAAAGCCTAATTGAAACCTCGCGCAAAGTCGCAAGAACGCAAAATTTCTATTATAATTATAACATTTTATTTGCTAAACTATTAAGTAACACATGATGTTAAGTTTGGGCTTGTGCAGCAGCCTGGCTTATGCTATGAAACCGCTTCTTCTGGGTTTTTCACGGCCCTGGAGCATTTGAATATGAGTAGCGCAACCGATCGTGATACGGAAAATGAAAGCAATCGCCAAAAAATTAAACTATCAATTCGATTTCGAAATCGGCTACTTCGTAAAGAGCCCCTGCCTGAAGTGTAACAACAGACCGCTATTTCCCGGATGTATGCAAACCTGCAGCCTGCTGGATGAGATTCATGCGGTTCTGGCAGAAGCCGTATCCTGTACCCGCCGCGCGTAATCTCTGTCATCTGACTTCTTTTTTCAAACACCCCACAATGCGTCGCGCAAGCCGGACATACGCTCTATTTTTCGGGCAACCGCAGTGCGGATGATCGCACGATTTCCCCAAATATGAATTTTCTTGCGCGCCCGGGTCAGAGCCGTGTAGATAAGTTCACGGGTTAAAATAGAAAAATCTTGGTGCGGCAGGATAAAAAGCACTTCATCAAATTCAGAGCCCTGGCTTTTATGAACCGTCATTGCAAAGACAGTTTCGTGTTCCGGGAGCTGGTAGGTCCGGAATCGACGAACAGCACCGGTATTTCCCGGGAAATACACAAACAGTTTCTTGTCTTTTGAATCGTCTTCCGGCATGCTGATACCGATGTCACCATTGAATAATCCGAGCTGGTAATTGTTGCGCGTAACCAACACAGGCCGGCCAGCGTACCAAGGGTTTTGCGCCAGGGGATCCAACTGGATCAAATTCTGCCGGCTCAATACCTGTTCTGCCAGTTTATTGACGGCTCGAACCCCCAGCGGGCCGATATTTAGCGCACACAATATTTTAAAACGTCTCAGTCGATGCAGTGCTTCTGAGGGATCCTTTGTTTTAAGATAAGATTGATAACCGGAGATAATCTGTTGTGATAATGCCTTTATCAGATTTATGCTGGCCTTCAATTGCTGCCAGTTGAGGGATTTTTCAGCGGGGTTGTCGAGCATGGCAAATGCTATCTCTGCGTCTGCTTGGTTCACGGCTCGGCTTAATCCGCCAATGCCGCTGCCGGATGCAAAACGGTAGCTTTTTTGTAAGACGATGATGGAATCCTGCAGCCCGGAACCCTCATCAGATGCTTGAACTTCCTGGTCGACAGCTTCTCCCGTTAATTCTTTGATACGATTCATAAATGAAACCGAAAAACCGTGCATCACATCCCGGTCGCAGATATCCCCAAGAACCGAACCTGCCTCGACGGAGGCCAATTGGTCTTTGTCACCGATTAAAATCAAACGTGCACTTTCGGGGACTGCCTGAATGAGTTTGGTCATCAAGGCCAGATCGACCATCGAGGCTTCATCGACAACAACCACATCCGCCATTAGCGGATTGTCAAGATCGTGACGGAAATATGGGGAGCCTGTTATGGGTTTGAGCATTCGATGAATGGTGGATACTTCTGAAGGAATTGCCGCTTTGATCGAATCATCACAATTCATGCGCTGCTTGGCCTGTTGAATGGATTCCTTTAATCTGGCGGCGGCTTTACCGGTGGGGGCCGCCAGATAAATTCGAAGTGCCTGGCCGGAAACCTGCTCCAGCAATAATGCCAAAACCTTAGTGACGGTAAAAGTTTTGCCGGTTCCCGGCCCGCCGGTGATAACGCTAAAATACCTTAAGCTGGCGACTGCCGCGGCAATTTTTTGCCAGTTAATCCCCTCCCCTTTGATTTTTGGGAACAAGCGATCCAGGCTACGTTTGAGTTGCCGAAAATCCAGGCCCTCAATAATTTTGCAGGTTCTTTTATCAATCGATTTTGAAAGTGTATTTTCATAATCCCAGTATCGATAGAGATAGAGGCGGTTCTTCGCATCCAGGATTAATGGGCAGCTCTCACCCGGCCGGCCAACAGCCGGGCTGGCTGCCAGTTTTTCAAGCCAGACATCGAGTTGGGGACATTCGATGGGCTTCTTGAAATCTTTGGTACCGCTGAGCAGATTGTCGGCGGCTGCAAGGT
>Ga0255055_10000861_pt1 | contig 23274 bp, 16 predicted proteins | sample JV7_2_27_MG_FD_188633 | JGI IMG/M metagenome (GOLD analysis project Ga0255055, IMG submission 188633) | Seawater microbial communities from Jervis Inlet, British Columbia, Canada - JV7_2_27 | ecosystem: Environmental > Aquatic > Marine > Inlet | place: Canada: British Columbia | collected...
GCCTTCGTAACCGTGGGGCAGCAGCAAAACCAGGCCGCTGAGACGCTGCCACTTGGTTTCCCCGCTGGCGATAAACAGGTCAATCACCGCCTGGGCGTTGTTGACAAAATCGCCGAACTGGGCTTCCCAGAGAACCAGGCTGTCGGGCCGGGCCAGTGAATAGCCATATTCGAAACCGAGTACGCCGGTCTCCGACAAAAGGCTGTCATAAACATAAAACCGGGCCTGATCGGCAGCAATTGTATTTAAGGGGAGGTACCGCTTTTCATTTTGGATGTCGACCAGCGTGCTGTGGCGCTGGCTGAATGTGCCGCGGCCGCTATCCTGGCCGCTCAGACGGATGGAAAAGCCTTCTTGCAGCAGGGATGCAAACGCCAGCGCTTCGGCATTGGCCCAGTCAATGCCTTTGCCGTGCTCAACCGATTCCAGCCGCTTTTTAAGCAGGCGTTGCAGTTTCGGGTTCATGGCAAAATCGTCTGGTACCGTATTCAATTTTTTAGCGAGAAAAGTAAGGACGTCCTTAGCGACACCGGTCGCAACCGGGTCGTGGGTATAGGTAGCGCTAATGCCTTCCCATTCTTCATAGAACCGGGACTCGGGAAAGGGGCATTCACTGCCGTGAACGTTTGCATAGGCCCGGTCCAACTGGTTGTTGATGGCTGCAGTCATCTTGTCAATATCATCCTGACCGACGATACCTTCAGAAATCAGCTGGTCTGCGTAGAGCCGATGCAACGAAGGCCGCTGGCGGATGCGGTCATACATCCGGGGTTGGGTAAAGTAGGGTTCATCGCCTTCATTATGCCCGTATCGGCGGTAGCAGACCAGATCGATCACCACATCTTTACCAAATTCCAGGCGGTAGTCGGCAGCCAGCCGGCTAACATGCAAGACTGCTTCCGGGTTTTCGCCGTGCACATGAAAAATGGGTACCATCAGCATCTTGGCAATATCGGTAGAGTATCGGGTGGAGCGCGTATTTTCGGGAAGGGTGGTATAACCGATTTGATTGTTAATTATTATATGAATCGTGCCGCCGGTTTTATATCCTTCCAGTTGCGACATATTCAAGGTTTCAGCGACAATACCCTGTCCGGCAAAAGCGGCATCCCCGTGGATCAAAAGCGGCAGGACCTGCGCACCGCTGCTATCCTCTACTAAGTCCTGCCGGGCGCGGGTAAATCCCACCACCACCGGGTCAACCGCTTCGAGATGACTCGGATTGTTCATTAAATACATGCGCAGGCGCTTATTGTTTGGGATTTTAAGATCGGACAGATACCCGTTGTGGTATTTTACATCCCCGGCACCGACGATCTCCTCGGGATTGTAACAGCTTTCAAACTCGCTGAATATATCTTCATAGGACCTTTGAAGTATGTTGGCCTGAACATTTAACCGTCCCCGGTGCGACATACCTAAAATGATTTCTCTGCCGCCGGATTCGACCAGATGTTGAATTAAAAAATCCAGTGCTGCGATCAGGGCATCTCCCCCTTCTAAGGAAAAACGGGTGACGCCGATGTATTTTTTATTCAAAAATTGTTCAAAAAGAGCAGTCCTGACAAGATTATTCAATATACGCTGTTTGGCATCCGGCTTCAAATTGGGCCGGTTGCGAATCGGTTCCATGCGATCCAGCAGCCAACGTCGCTCTGAAGGATCCTGCAGGTGCATGAATTCCACGCCGATGGAGCGGCAGTAGGTTTCTTTAAGCGCCTGAATAATTTCTTTTAGCGGGGCTTGGCGGGATGCTGCAAAGCGGCGCGTAAAAAATTCCCGGTCCAGATCTTGCGGGGTTAAATTAAAGGCTTCCAGCTTCAGCAGGGGGTGCTCGGTAGGGCATGCCGCCAGGGGATCCAGACATGCCAGCAGATGCCCGAGATCCCGGTAACGATAAATAAGCGACTCGACCCTTGATTGCCTTAACAGTTGTTTCTCATCAAAGCCTTCAGCGGTTTCAGGTGCTCCGGAAGCCGCCAGCTCAAATCCTTCAAAAAAAAAGCGCCAGTCGCGTGAAACACTCGTAGGATCCGCTTTCCACCGTTTGTATTGCTCATCGATGAATTCGGCATTCCAGGCTGCGGCTAGATCCATGGTAGTCATGAATCGATCATATGGAAAAGACATTTGAGTGTCAATTCCTATTTGATTGGTAAGTCTGCATGCAGATACTATAGATATCCTATCCTCAAAATGCTATGATATTGGTATTTGCTGCGACGATTTATCTGCTGTTTTATTAAACCGCAATCGAGCAGAGTTTCGGTGAGGAATCATAGATGGCTGCATTCTCAATGCCCAAATCAGAATCTGAATTCAAAGAATGGCTGCTTGAGCTGGTGCAATTGCTGGATGCGATCATTGAGGAAAAGAATCCATTGCTGAGAAGTCATTCCAAACGCGTAGCAAACAACTGCGCCAATTTCTGCGAAGAGTTTAAACTTCTCAAAGAGGACGAAATTTTTAACCTCTACCTTGCCGGTTTGCTGCATGATTTTGGTTTGATTTTTTTGGCGGACACACTTCTGAGAGATCCTGAAACGCGAACCGATGGTGAAAAGCTCCAGGTGAAAAAACACCCCGGCGTTGGTGAAAAAATTCTTTCCAATCTGAGCACGTTCAAAGACATGCTTCCCATTATCCGGCACCATCATGAAGCCATTGACGGCAGCGGATACCCCGACGGCTTGAGCGGTGACGAAATTCCGTTGGGTGCCCGGGTCATTTATATTTTCAATGAGCTTGATACCTTGATTTTCCCGTTTTCCAAAACGTCCGCTCTCAGTACTGAAGAAGCGGTTGCCGAAATCAAAAAGGGTGCCGGCAAGCAGTTTGACAGCAACCTGTTGGATCAATTTGTTCAGTTTGTTGAATCAAACTCCGGTGAATCCGAAGATTTTCTGTTGAAAAAAGCAAATGCCTCCATCAGAGAAATATTTACCAAGATTATTCAAGACTTTTCCACCGGCAAAATTACGCCGCCGGTAATGCCCCAGGTCGTACGGGAAGTGCAATCGGTTATCAAGCGGATAAACTCAAATGTTGATAATGTCGCTGCCGTGATCGAAAAAGATCCGGTGATTTCATTGCGCTTGGTATCGGTTGCCAATAGTCCGGCTTATCGCGGGATTCAGGAAATTTGCAACGTCAAAGAAGCGATTCCGCGTATGGGCTTAAAAGAAACACTCAACGTTGTTATCGCGATTGCCAATAAAAGTATGTATGAAACCGATCGCGTTCGGTTCAGAAACTTAATGGATAAACTCTGGGTGCATTCACTGGCCTGTGCCTACGGTTCGAAACTCATCGCCGAACATTTAAAGCTGGATGATTCGGAAAAATTTTTCCTGATGGGCCTGGTACACGATATCGGAAAGAGCTTGCTGTTGAAAGCATTTACAGGGATATCCCAAATAAAAAACACTGGTTTCGATGTCGTTCAGGCCAATATTCAACAGGGTCATCTGAGTATCGGTGGTGTGCTGCTGCGACGCTGGGGCTTTGACGATGTCTTCATAAAAGTCGTCACCCTGCATGAAGGTCATGAGCTGACCCCGGAAACCGAAAAGGAAATTCTGGTGATCCATCTGGCCAACATGCTGACCCGCACCATCGGTTACAGCCTCTTTGATGATGAAGTGGATTTCAAGGAGCTGGATTCGGCAAGATTTCTGGAAATGGATCCGGACACCCTGGTCGGAATTGGAGAAGAAATCAAAAAAATTATCCAGGATGTTGCCCATTTATTCTAACCGCAAAATTCTTCAGGTGCATTTTCGCTAAAACGGTTCAATTCGACGTCTTCCCCCGCCGGCTGTAAAAAGCATCTGTTGTTGCAGTTGAAGGTCCCTTCGTGGTAACCTGCCGTCTTGTCATACCTGCAAATGTTCTTATGTTATCTACACGCAACCGGTTCTATTAATTGTTTTTTCGTACCTTTTCAATAGAAGTCATCTCAAAATTAGGATTTTGGTCCCATATCAAGGCGGCCGCGAAATTCAAGCCGGAGGAATACGTTGGTATTTCGAGGACTGGAAGTGAGCGCCCAACGCAGAGATGGGGGCAAAAGACTTTTTTGAGATGACTTCTAGTAACATCACCGGTCAACCCAAGCGTGCGGCATTTAAACCGCTACTATAGACGGAGACTGGCATGTCCGGCAGATTAAAACGATCGTTCCTCTTTTTGATTTTATGCGGTCTGATGATGGGCGCCTTTCTTTCGCCCCTTTGGGGCCAGGAAAAACCAAAAGGGCCGCCGCCGGCAAATGTGTCTGTCGCGACGGTTAAAGCTGGGATGGTTGCACCCCAGGCGGAATTTATCGGTACCATTTTCTTTCAGGAGGTCTCCGACGTGGCTTCTGAATTGAGCGGACTGGTTGAAGTGGTGCGCTTTGAGGAAGGGCAGCGGATCAAAAAGGGTCAGGTTCTCATTGAGCTGGGCTCGGATCTTTTAAATAAAAGGCTGCGGGCAACATCAGCCACCTATGAACAGGCCCTCTCCGAGCTTGAAATTGCCCGCATTGAATTAAAGCGCCGAGAAAAGCTTTTTAAAACAAAATCCATCTCCGAGCAATCCTATGACGAAAACCGTTTCCGCGTAAGGGGGGTTGAAAAACGCGCATCCTCTCTTAAAGCCGAGGTTGAGCACATCGAGATAGAGCTGCAGAAGAAACTTATCCGGGCCCCCTTTGACGGGATTGTCATCAAACGCCAGGTGGATCGGGGGGAGTGGCTCGCAGAAGGAGCAACGGTGGCGATATTAGCCAAAGATGATGTTGTCGATATTGTGGCGGACGTTTCCGAAGAATTTATCCCCTTTGTTCAAGTCGGAATGACGGTCAAAGCGACCGTAATTGGCAATGAAATTTCAGGATCGGTTTTTGCTGTCGTTCCCCGCGGAGACATTGCCACCCGAACGTTTCCGGTAAAAATCCGAACTTTGAATACCTTGGCACTCATCGAAGGAATGTCGGCCCGGGTGGTTCTGCCGACTGCAAAGCCTAAAAAGACACTGGTTGTTCCCCGGGATGCAGTGATTCCGGTATTCGGTCAAACCGTGGTGTATGCGGTTAAGGATTCTAAAGCACAAATGATTCCGGTTAGCGTCATCGGATATCAAGACCTGATCGCCGGGATTGAAGGTCAGGGCCTGGCAGAAGGCATGCAGGTGGTTGTCAAAGGCAACGAGCGATTGCGTAACGGACAGAGGGTCTCTGTAATCGAACCCAAAGATTAATATCAGACAATGAACGCTGTTAAATTCTCCATTGAAAAACCGGTGACGGTGATCGTGGCTGTCATTCTGGTCATTCTGTTCGGGCTTATCGGACTTAGCCGGATGCCCTATCAGTTAAGTCCCACCGTCATTGAACCCGAGATCACCGTAACCACAATCTGGGCCGGAGCCACCCCTTATGAGGTGGAGCGCGAGATTATTGAAGAACAGGAAAAAGTTTTAAAGGGCGTCCCCGGGCTTGTGGAGATGGAAAGCGCGTCATTTAACTCCCAGGGAACCGTTACACTCAGGTTCAGCATCGGTACCGATGTGGATACCGCCCTGCTGCGGGTTTCAAACAAACTCGACGAAGTCCCCTCATATCCGGAAAATGTTGATAAACCCATCATCACCGCCACCGGCGCCGCCACTTCGCCGGTGATCTGGATGGTTCTTAAAACCACCGGAAATAATCCTCGGTCGCCCTACCAATATCGAACCTATTTTGAAAATAACATTCGGCAGTATCTGGAAAGAACCACCGGTGTCGCAGATCTTTTCATCGGTGGTGGAACTAAAAAAGAGATGCATATCATCGTTCGGCCGGAAAAACTGGCGGCCTTTGGGCTGACCATATCCGAGTTGATCGAAATTCTCAAAGCTGAAAATATTAACATTTCAGCCGGGGTCATGGGCGTCGGCCGGCGGGATTATCGCATCCGGGCCATAGGCGAGTTTAAGTCTGCTGAAGACATCGAAGACATCGTTATTCGTTCCACCGGTCGGCAGCGCATCCGGGTTTCGGATCTGGCAAAGGTTAAATTCGGCTATGAAAAACTGGCCACGGCCATGCTGCACCTGGGCCAGGAGGGGATTGCCATCGGGGTCAAACCGGAACCGGATGCCAACATCCTTGAGCTTTCGGACCGCCTGGAAGCAGTGGTCAATCAATTGAACGCTGAAAAACTCGCCTCCCTAAAGATTGAACTCGACTGGGTGTATGATCAAAGGCCCTATATTCGAGGTGCCATTAAACTGGTCCGACAGAATATCCTCATCGGCGGAACCCTCGCCATCATTGTATTGTTGATTTTTTTAAGGAGTTTTATCTCCACATTTGTGGTGGCCACCGCTATTCCGATCAGCATTATCGGCACTTTTGGTTTTATGCATTTGATGGGGCGCAATCTGAATGTGGTCAGCCTGGCAGGGATTGCATTTGCCGTCGGCATGCTGATTGACAGTGCCATTGTTGTGCTGGAAAACATTGACCGACATTGCAACATGGGAAAATCCGCCTTTCAAGCGTCATATGACGGTGCCCGTGAAGTCTGGGGCGCCATTCTGGCATCCACCCTGACCACCATTGCCGTTTTTTTGCCGGTCATTTTTATGGAGGAAGAAGCCGGGCAGCTGTTCCGAGATATTGCCATTGCGGTCACCTTTGCCGTGGGGTTGAGCCTGTTTGTTTCCGTTTCGGTGATCCCGATGTTCTCAAGGCGACTTTTTGAATTAAGCGGAAGTGCAGACTCGTGTCAGACGCGCATACAAGTCGGCAGCAATATCGGTACCCGATTGGTCAACGGCATCATGGCTTTGGTGAAGATGGCAACCCAAAACTGGATGACCCAGATCGCCACCGTTTTGATCTTCAGTACAATTTCGATATTGGGTGCCGGGATGTTACTTCCCAAAGCGGAATATCTGCCCCAGGGCAACCGCAACCTGGTCATTAACCTGCTGATTCCACCACCGGGTCTTTCATTTGATGAACGCAAAGCCATCGGGGAATATATCTATCGGGTCAATAGGCCGTATATCGGCAAAGACAATGATGGGCTTCCCGGTATTAAGGATATGTTTTATGTCGGTGCCGAGCAGATTATGCTCTTTGGAGCCATCAGCACGCATGAGCAACGGGCCGGTGAACTGCTGCCGCTGTTCAGGCGCACTATCTTTTCTATTCCGGGAATGTTCGGAGTGAGTATTCAGGCCGGGGTATTCCAGACTTCTCTGGGACGGGGTCGGACCGTCGAAGTCAATATCCGGGGCGATGATTTAAATCGGATTGTACAGGTGGCCGGGGCCATGTTTGGTGCCATTAAAAAAGAAATCCCGCAGGCTCAGATACGGCCGGTGCCGTCGCTGGAATTGCTGTTTCCTGAAGCGCTACTGGTGCCGCAAAGGGATCGTATCAAAGCGGTTAAAATGACCGCCATGGATTTCGGCATTGCCCTGGATGTTCTCATGGACGGCCGAGACATCGGGGATTTCAAGCAGGAAGGCCAGAAAAAAATTGACCTGATTTTGAAAGCTTCTGAAGAAGATATTAGTACCCCGGAGAAGCTGTATCATTCCATGATCGCTATCCCCGGTGGGCGGATCGTTGCGATTTCTTCCCTGTCGCAGCTGGAACGTACCGCCGGAATCACCCAGATCCGTCATCTTGAACGTCAGCGAACGATTACCCTTGAGGTCACTCCGCCGTTTTCCATCCCGCTGCAGGAAGCCATGGAAATCATCAACACCCGGGTCATCAGTCCTATGGCCGAGCAAGGTATGCTGCGCGGAACCGATGTGGGGCAGAGCGGCGTGGCCGATAAACTGACCGAGACGCGTCAGACCCTGCAATGGAATTTTATCCTGGCGGCCATAATCGCCTATTTGCTCATGGCTGCTTTGTTCGGCAACTTCATTTATCCATTGGTCATTATGTTCACCCTGCCACTGGCGGCTGTCGGCGGGCTTTTGGGGCTCAAACTGGTCAACTGGTTTATAGCCCCGCAACCCCTTGATATTCTCACCATGCTGGGATTTATCATCCTTATCGGCGTTGTGGTCAACAACGCCATTCTCATTGTTCATCAGGCCTTAAACAACATTCGGCTAAACAGCATGCCTTATCGGGAAGCCGTGCTGGAGTCCACGCGTACACGCTTAAGGCCGATATACATGAGCGCTGCGACCAGTGTCTTTGGCATGCTGCCGCTTGTGTTGATCCCCGGACCGGGATCCGAATTTTACAGAGGGCTTGGCAGCGTGGTTTTAGGCGGTCTGGCCGTCTCGACCGTTTTTACGGTGCTGGTGATCCCGTCGCTGCTGATGTTTGTCATTAAAAAGGAGCAGCCCAGGGAGTGATGAGAACATTCTATCGCTAACGGTTTCCACCCAAAACGATTTAAAAAAAGTGCCTAGAGTGACTAAAGTGAGCTAAAGTGACTAAAGTTGAGGAATTCTATCATTTTTATAAAAAAGATGGAGCGCAGCGACACCTTAACTTTAGTCACTTCCCACTTTAGATCATTTTAGGCACTTTTTTCGTCAATCACAGTAACCTTGTCAGCGCTTCTTTCCGTCTTAATTTATATATCCTGAGGGCTAGCTCATCAACAAATGGAGGCGAGGTGCACTGGTGAAACAAATTGCGTTAAGCGGAATTAAACCGACCGGCACGCTGCATATCGGAAATTATCTGGGGATGATTAAACCCGCGTTTGATCTGGTCGAAAATTTTCAAACCCTGTATTTTGTGGCCGACTATCATGCCCTGACAACCCTTAAGGACAAAGATACTTTAAATCAGTATGTGTACGATGTTGCCGCTACTTTGCTGGCACTGGGGCTGGATCCTAACAAGGTTGTCTTTTTTCGCCAATCTGATATCCACCAGATTTTTGAGTTTACCTGGATTCTAAACTGCTTCACGGCCAAAGGATTGCTCAACCGGGCGCATGCTTATAAAGCTGCCGTTGAAACCAATCTCAACGACGGAAAGCAGCCGGAGGCCGATGTCAATGCCGGCCTGTATAACTATCCGGTTTTAATGGCTGCCGACATTTTGCTCTATGGGTCCCATTTCGTGCCCGTCGGCCAGGATCAAAGACAGCATGTGGAAATTGCCCGCGATATTGCGGTGGCCGTAAACAGCGTCTGCGGGGAGGTGCTGACGGTGCCGGAACCGCTTATCCAGAAAACAGTTATGACCATACCGGGTATTGATGGCCGCAAAATGAGCAAAAATTACCATAACACCATTCCGATTTTTGCTGAACCCAAAGCCTTGCGCAAGCAGGTGATGCGAATCGTAACGGACTCAAAGCGCCCGAAAGACCCCAAAAACCCGGAGGAGTGCAATGTATTTAACATATTCAAAAATTTTGCTTCTGCGGAAACCATTGAGTCCAGGCGCAATGCTTATCTCAACGGGGGATTGGCCTACAGTGAAATCAAACAGGAACTGTATGAACTGCTCAACGAATTCTTCGGCGGCCGGCGGGACACCTACCAGCAATTGCGGGACGATAAAAATTATCTGGATCGTATTTTGAACCGGGGCGCCGACAAAGCCCGGGCGGTGGCCGGACCGGTGCTTGAAGGTATGCGCCGAGCCATCGGGATCAGTCGTCAGTAAAAATTAGGTTTCAGGTGTCAGGTTTCAGTGTTCAGCATCAGACCCGGAGGGGTTTCAACTCTATCAATTCTGACACCTCGTGTGAAACTCCACCTGGCCGGAACAGTGAACAGATTGAACGTCGAACATCGAACGTCCAACATCGAACGTCAAATATTGATGAACTCGTAAAAAGTCTGCCAAGCTGTCATTGCGAGCGTAGTGAAGCAATCTCTATCAATATAGGTCTCTGAAATCATTAGATTGCTTCGTCACTTCGTTCCTCGCAATGACCGGCGATAGGACTTTTTACGAAACCATCAATATTGATGACGCTACGCTTTATCGATTTTAAAACAAGCGAACCGCAGCCTGCGACGAGCTTAGTCGAATCGAATTTCGAAGGGTAGCTTCGCTCGTGCAGCGCTTCCAGCCCGTAGGCTTCCAGGCCGGAGGCGCAGGCGCTCCCGCAGCGCCAGCGCTTGCGCGGCGTGTGCGCCGCGTGTTGCTCAGTCTTTTTTTAAATCGATCGTTCGACCCTGAGGCTCTCGACGGGCAGAATACATTATTCGATGTTGGACGTTCAATGTTCGATGTTCGATGTTCATTTTTTAGTTAACCCGTCATCTGTTTTCTGACACCTGACACCTTAACTGAGCGTCAAATCCAGGCAGTTCTGGAAGGCAGATTAATTAATGGTGTCCGAAATATGTTTGAAAATAAAAAGCTATTCCCTCTGTAATGAGGTTGTGATAAAAGGAAAATGATCATGAAATACCGCAAAGAAAAAGACACCATGGGAACCGTTATGGTTCCGGAAACTGCCTACTATGGCTCCCAAACCCAGCGGGCGGCCGATAACTTCCCCATTGGTGATTTAAAACTTCCGGCTTCTTTTATTCGTGCCCTGGCACTGGTCAAAAAGTGTGCCGCTCGGGTAAACCAGGAACTGGGGTTATTGGATTCGAAACTGGCCGATGCGATTGCGGCGGCCGCCCAGGAAGTCATCGCAGGTCAGCTTGACGACCAGTTCGTGGTCAATGTGTTTCAAACCGGCTCCGGCACCTCAACCAACATGAATATGAATGAGGTGATTGCCTGCCGTGTCAATGAAATTTTAAGCGGAAAAAAGAGCGGCAAGTCCCCGGTGCATCCCAATGATCATGTCAATCTAAGCCAATCGAGCAATGATGTAATTCCTTCGGTGATCCATATTGCCGCCCTGATGTCCATCCGGCAGCACCTCGTTCCTTGCCTTGATTTGCTCCGGCAATCCCTTGTGAAGAAGGCCAAAAAATTTGCAAATATTCATAAGATTGGCCGGACCCATTTGCAGGATGCGGTTCCCATGCTGTTGGGCCAGGAATTTTCCGGCTATGCCCGCCAGATCGAACTGGGCATCAAACGGATAGCCGCAGCCGAGGAGCAGCTTTGCGAGCTGGCCCTGGGCGGCACGGCCGTGGGAACCGGTGTCAATGCCCCGCCGGAATTTGCCGCCAAAGTGATTGCGCTGATTTCCGCTCAAACGAATATCTCGTTTCAGGAAGCGACTAATCATTTCGAAGCCCAGGCCGCCCGGGATGCCGCCGTTGAGACCAGCGGGGTTTTGAAAACCCTGGCAGTGAGTTTGGTTAAAATTGCAAACGATATTCGCTGGCTGGCTTCAGGTCCCAGATGCGGCATCGGCGAGATCAATCTGCCATCTTTGCAGCCGGGTTCTTCGATGATGCCGGGCAAGGTCAATCCAGTGATTCCCGAAGCCGTCATTCAGGTGGCTGCACAGGTGATGGGCAATGACACCACCATTATGATGGGGGGACAGGCCGGCAATTTTGAGCTCAACGTGATGTTGCCGGTAACGGCTTACAATCTGCTGCAATCCATTGACCTGCTGGCATCGGCAGCCGATGTGTTTGCAAAAAAATGTATTGACGGCATCGGCGCCAACGCGGAAACTTGCGAGGGCTATATTGAAAAAAGCCTGGCGCTGGCGACCGGTCTGGTTCTAAAGATCGGGTATGACAAGGCTGCCGCGGTTTCCAAAAAGGCCCATGAATCCGGCAAAACCATTCGGGAAGTTTTACTTGAAGAAAAGATTTTAAGTGAAAAAGAATTCAACGATTGGCTGCAGAAGCAATTCGAATAATACACAGCACCGCTGATACGCAAGGCCGTTCGGGAGCTAAAACAAAAAGCTTTTGCCATTTCAAAGAAGAGGAGGAACTGTATGGCCAAAAAAAATTATCGGATTAAAACCGCCTGCCCGCAATGCGGCTGTACCGAGTTAACCGTACTTTCCGCGCGCGAGATCAAAGAAAAATATGGAGATGTTCCTAATTTCGACATGGAATGCGGTGAATGTATGGAAAAATACACGGCCGAAATGAAGTCGGCCTGTCCTGAATGGGACCAGGACTGCAAACTGCAGGAAGGATGAGGTCAATGGCCGAAACGTCGTGCCAGTACGATTTTACTGGCATTGCCCGCCTGAAGCTTTTCTGGGCACTCTCCAGAACCCCTCATGGGTTGCTGGATATGTGTACTGCCGCCCTGGCCTCACTGCTGTGGCTGGGCCATTTCCCTTCATTTAAAATAATCGGTCTAGGGTTGATTACAGTCTTTGCCGGCTATACCGCTGTTTATGCCCTCAATGATGTGATTGGCTACCGTTCCGATAAAAAGAAAGTTCAACAGGGAAATTTACGGGGGATTGATGATTGCCAAGATCTCGATGCGATGCTTGTGCGCCACCCGCTGGCCCGTGGATTCCTGAGCTTTAAAGAAGGACTTGTTTGGGCGGTTGCCTGGGCGCTTTTGGCCTTAATTGGCGCCTACCTGTTAAACCCGATATGTGTTTTGATATTTGTTGGCGGCTGTATACTTGAAACCACCTATTGCTTAATGTGGAACATCAGCCCTTCGCGTACGCTTCTCAGCGGCATCGTTAAAGCCGCCGGCCCGATCGCAGCTGTATTTGCCGTCGATTCGAATCCTTCTGCATCCTATCTGATTCTTTTATTCTTTCTAATATTTTTCTGGGAAATCGGCGGCCAGAATGTTCCCAATGATTGGATCGATATAGAAGAAGATGTCCGTTTCGGAGCCCGGACAATCCCTATTCGCTTCGGGGTTGAACAGGCCAACGTCATTATTTTCGGTTCCATTATTCTGACGGTCATTTTATCGGGCGTTTTGTTGATTTTATCCAATATCGTTTTCGAGCTTCCATTTATAATCGCTTTTGCTTTTGTGGGGTTTTATTTTCTTTTGCTGCCGACAATCAAGTTATACCGAACGGAGGAAAATTCCCATGCCATGATGCTTTTCAACAAAGCCAGTTATTACCCGCTGGCGCTGCTTACTGTTGTCGTCATCAAGCTGTTAATCTGAGTCAACATCTTTGAAGGGGGGGCATTATGCAGGAATTTGATATTGTCGAGCTGGAAAAATACGATGGTAACAACGGAAGGCCCGTCTATGTTGCTTATAAAGGCAAGGTCTACGATGTTAGCGGCAGCAAACTCTGGCGCGATGGCCTTCACATGAAACGCCATCATGCGGGTCAGGATCTGACAGTCGATATCCAGGGGGCTCCGCATGAACCCGGTGTTTTAGATCGATACCCTCAGGTCGGTACGCTGAAAAAAGAAGTCGCAGAAGTTGCGGAATTAGAGATTCCCCGGACCTTAGCCTGGCTGCTGGAAAAAGTCCCCATGCTCAGGCGTCATCCCCATCCGATGACCGTACACTTTCCGATTGTTTTTGCGTTTTCCACCACAATTTTCAATATCCTGTACCTGATGACCGGTATTAAAACGTTAGAGATAACGGCCCTGCACTGTCTGGGAGCCGGGATATTATTTACGGTCGTTGCCATTGCCACCGGATTATACACCTGGTGGCTTAACTACATGGCTAAACCCCTTCGATCGGTGAATATCAAAATAAGGTTTGCACTGATTTTGCTGGCCGTCCAAATTATTACCTTTATCTGGCGTCTGAAGGTACCGCATGTGATGGATTCCATCCAGGGAGTCAATATTATTTACTTGCTGCTTATTGTATCCCTGTTTCCGATAGTGATCGTTATTGGTTGGTTTGGGGCGTTTCTAACCTTCCCAGTCGAAAAAGACTAAAACCGGCTTTTAAGGCATCATCTCTTGCCCGATGGCTGTGTTTCGAGCCGCTTCAAAATGCTCGCGTACTATCGTGTACGCTCCGCTTTTGAAGCGGCTCACGCCTTGCCCTCGAACAAGATCTAATGTCCTAAAAGCCGGTTTCGTATCTTTAATTAATTCCTCATGGCTTGTTGAACACATTAATATTTAAAATCAAGACGTGAAATCCCGCATACCTGCGGGGCCCTGAACCAAAACCTAAGCATTTTGAAACGAGTTTAGTATTATTAAATATTTTTTCACGCCTTTTGAACACCTTAATGTATTAAATCTAGATGTGAAATCCCGCTTTTGGCGGGAGCCCTCGAACAAGATCTAATTCCCTAAAAGCCGGTTTGGAATTTTGAATTTTGAACGGGCTAAATCCACATGCGGTGGACTAACAGGACTAATGTTATGATAAGTAAAAGCTTTGATTTAAAACGAGTATCACAACATTTTCAGAGTTTCAAAAGTAATGATATGTTGGAGTAATCAAAACCCAAATGGATTTTCAAGCACCCCCATAAATTGTGGCTGGCATGAAAACAAAAATCGTGGAATTGAATCAAAATCCCACGCTTTTTCATTTCCAGAGGTTATGATTTTTTCGGTACTACAGTCATTTCCATGTAAAATCATTTCACACCCCGCCACCAAAAAGAATTTTGGTGATCAGATAATTTTACTATCTCACCTATTCGTGGGGTGATTATTTCGATTTTCGCGGCCACGGCGGCCTCGACCAGCCGCTCTGCTGGCTCGTACCAACTGTGATATCCCAAATCAAATGTGCCCCAGTGCACCGGCACAAAGAGCTTTCCATGAATTTCCGCCTGCGCTGCAACCGCCTCTTCTGGGGTCATCTGGATATCTGGCCAATAGTCATCATAGGCCCCTATTTTTATAAAGGTGAGGTCAAACGGGCCATACCTATCCCCGATTTCAGCAAAGCCGGGAAACGTACCTGTATCACCACTGAAGAAAATTCTGTATGCTCGACCGATCAATGACCATGAGCACCAAAAAGTGAAGTCTTTGTCGAGTAAATTCCGACCTGAGTAATGCCGAGCAGGAGTCGATGCGATTTTGATATCCCCAATGCGCATCTCATCCCACCAGTCAAATTCTAAGATTTTCGATTTATCGACTCCCCACTTTTGCAAACGCTTACCGACTCCCAGCGGAACGCAAAATGAAAGCGATTTATTCGCCAGGTTGAGGATGACATTTTTGTCCAAATGGTCGTAGTGGTCGTGCGAGATAAAAACCGCATCCAGGCCCGGCAGGTTTCCCATCTCTATCGGAACGGGGTGAAAACGTTTAGGTCCTAAAAACATTGGTCCGACTCTCTGGGAAAAAACAGGGTCAAACAAAAATCGCTTCCCTTCAAATTCGAGGAGCACGCTGGAATGCCCGAGCCAAACAAACTGTAAATTTTCCATCGTCGGATTTTGGAATGTTTTTTTGTCCAATTTTCCCACTGGCAAAGGCTTTGGCGGCTTTTGATCTTTTTGTCCGCTTTTAAAAACCATCCCCACAATATCTTTGATAGTATATTTTTTGTTGGGAACACCATTTACGAATTTGCCGCTAACGAAATTTGGCGAAGCGAGAATTTTCTTTCCCGAGGTGAGGGTTAGGTGAAGGTAGTACCGGTAGCCGAAGACCGAAACAACTATGGCAAACAGAATGACGATTGTCCAAATCATTTTTTTAAATTTAAAGATAGTTACCATTTGAAATTATATAGCTGCTGCTTTTTATCCCTTTATGCTATACAGCAGTAAGTATTTAATATTTTCTCTAAACCCTCAGATTACCTTCATTCCTCGGCCTTCAATCCTCCTGGAAGATCGAAATGTGTGAGATAAAAATAAAGAATACTTGGAAAATGCATTCCTAACCAACACCAGATTTTTGACATTGCGCTGAAAGCATATTCACGCTTTCGTTTTTGAATCGCCCGGATACATACCTTGGCCGATTTTTCAGTTGACCACATATAAGGATTATTGCTTAGCTTTTCCTTCTTCGGATCTAATTGCCCTTGATTATCAGTCTGGGCAAACTCGGTCTCCATATAGCCAGGATATAGCAATGTGCAACTTACTCCGCTACCGTAAAGCTCTATTGACAAGGTTTGTCCCATTGCTCGTAATGCGTACTTTGATGAAATGTAAACGCCAAAACCTGGTACAGGGCCTAGTGAACCAGCACTACCGACCAACGCAAGGCGTCCGCCTGTCTTGCGTAATTCCGGGAGAGCATATTTAGCAGTCATTGCGGCCCCGATGACGTTGACATCAAACTGACGTCGCCAGTTAGCAGCTTCAAGTTTTTCAATGTAACCGGTAGCAGAAAAAGCAGCGTTGGCAACCGCTACATCAATACGTCCAAAATTTTTAATTATTATTGAAACCGCTGAGATTACCTGATCTTGCTGACTCACATCGCAGGGAACAGCGAGACCTGAACCGCCTTGTTTTTCGATATCCCGGACAGTCTCCTCAAGTCTGTCTACACGACGACCACTGACAGCCACCCGTGCTCCCAGGCGAGCATACTCCAGCGCCATTGCTTTGCCGAGTCCGCTGCCACCACCGGTAATCCAGACACTTTTTCTATTATAACTGTTTTCCATTTTTTATCTCCTTTTCTTGATTTTATACAGACCGACTAATCAGTCTAACTATCAACAAAAAATTTTAGCCCGAGCTGGCTATTGCCTTCCAGGAGGCCATAAAGGCTTCTTCAATAAATTCTTTATCATCGATGTTCATAGGGGTTTCCAATATAAAACGAATAATCTGATGCAAAACCCCACCAAATATGGATGTGAGTAATTCATTGGGAAGATTATAAAAGATACCCTGCTTTTTACCCTCTTCAATGATTTCAAACACAAAACGTAAATGTTCATCATAAATACGTTGCTTGGTCAATTTAGTGATATATTGAGACTCACTAAACTGGGTAAGAAACTGCAAACGTTTAGGGTGTTTCATTGCCCAGGATAAATAATTATGCCATATGAGATGCATCTTTTCTTTAATTCCTTCTGCCTTTTCCAGTCCTTCACTAATTATCTTGCTTATATTAGTTTTGATCTCAAAATACAGAGCGTTGATCAATTCTTCTTTTGTTTTGAAATGATGGAAAAGCGTTCCTGTGGCAACTCCTGCTTCTAAAGCAATTCTCGAAGTTGGCGTTTTATCAAAACCATTCTCAATAAACAGATTAAGCGCAGTTTCTAAAATTTGTTCTTTTTTTTCCATTGCATACACACCAAACCGACTGATTAGTCGGTCTAATTTATAGGATAAAATTATCACTGTCAACCTATTTTTTGAAAAAAAGAAAAGGCAGACCACAAAATCTTGTGTCTACCTTTTCATTGCTGAGCCGGTGATATATTGAGAGAAACCCAAATATCAAATTTTCTCAAAATAATGCAGATACTAAATAGATATCTGGAACCTATCGCATTTTTAATTGGAGTGTCAAACTCAAGGCCCGTAAAATGCAGCTTTATGAAAATAAAAAGGGTAAATTCATAGGCCCGGATTCACCCTTTTGAGTTGTGATATAAATTGAATATCCAAAAAATTTTTTGGTCTGATATTTACAGATTTGTTGGAGATATCAAAGGTTTTGTAAAGCGTTTATTCATGTGATTTTTGCAGATAGTTAAACAGGTGTTTGCCCTTTGATATGTTTACAGTATCAGTACTTTTTAGTGGACAATTATATTACAGATATCATCTTAGGTATCTGTAACGGTGCGGATAACCAGCGGGCCTAAGACCTTTCAACTCGCTGAGCTCTTAACGAAAAATGCCGGAGTTTTTTTCCCGTCTGGTTCATCCGCTTGTTTTATGGCCCTACGCTCCGAATTCCAGAATTTTACCTACCGCACAACGCAGAGACTTTGCCACTGACAATGGGATCAACCTGGAACAATTGGGATAGGATGCAACTGCTTGTTATATGCGAACACCGGCATAGCGAAATTATTTGGCAAAATTATTAATTTCTTTAACCGATGTGATTCTATAAATATCTTTACCTTTACCACGACGCTGAATCTCCTCGAACAACTCAGGAGTCCAGAACTTGGGAGATAACCGCAGATATTTCCAGCTTGCCAATGTACCTTTCAAAACCGAACTACCTTCAGGCCATCCTTGTGGTTTTACAAAATAGCTCTTTAGTAGCCTCTTAGTAACCCACCAGTAGTGAACATAATACGGTAAATCAACGTAAATGAGAGTATCTGCGGCATCAATACGCAACCAAAAAGATTCTAATGTACCAAGCCCTTCAATTATCCAGTTGTCAGTATCTATCAAATCGGCATGCTTTTTTGAATACTCTTCAGGTGAAACACGCTCACCATTTTTCTTGTACTCGATTAAATCTAACGCACACAGTTTAATACCTGTTTCAGCAGAAAGCTTTCTACTCAGAGTTGACTTTCCACCTCCGGGCTTTCCAAATACAACAACCTTATTCATTTAATGATGCTTCCTTTCGCTCGGGTCTTGATTGCATATAACAGTAATATTAGATGGAAAATTTTCCATCTATTGAGATAATATGAAAAAAACCACGCCTTTCAAAACCTGTGATATCATAAAATATTACAAATTGCCTCAAACTACAGATATGTAGATGTAATCACAAAATTTAAATTTCCATAAACCTGTCAGTATTTCATACTGGCATCAACCTGTGATTTATTGAGAATATTACCAAAACAGTGAACTTGTGATACGCGAGAATATAACAACCTCTAAAAATTAAAAAACAGAAAGGTGAAGAACTTAAACTCTACGGGAAATTTTGTGATCGGGTCTCGGTGCTCCACAAAAAGGGATGCGGGATAGTCCTTGACAGCTCATGTCTTAAAACGACAATTCATGGCTCCAGGAGGACGATTCATGGCGGAAAACGACGACTCATGGGGGAAAATGACTCGTTTTTGCTGGCAATATTTCACAGGCGCCCCCTCTTTTCTAAGCATTTTGAAAGGAGTTTGGTATTATTAAATAAGGTTGCATCAAATGCGGATATATGAACCATTTTTTTTGGATACAAGTTCCGCATAGATGCCGGTTTTTAAAAGTTCGAAATCGGATTCATCAACATTTACTATTGGAAAAGTCTTTCCGTAAAAGTGCTTTCCAACAACCGGGCCAGTGGCAAGTAATGGCTCTGTTCGGATGTTGATAATTGCCGCTGGTGCAAGATTCAATCGTAAAAGCTCTAATAGCATAAGCGAGCCTGTACTTGAACCCTTACCAAAGGGGAATACCAGGACCTTTTCTGAAATCGATTCTCCAAACAGTTCATGACGCTTGTCCGAAATGTTGCCAGTCACCGGGTCCACACATCCCCAGAAACTTATCGGTTGGAGGGTTGACAACAACTGGCCTCGGTTGGTTCCAGGCAATATACAAGTTGCCGCTATTTCCATATGGGCTTTATCCTTAATTCTCCTGAAATGGCGGTTTCAACGCAATCGCGGGTTCCTGAAAAAAGCACATTAAGCCCCGTTTGTGAGAAACAGTAGTTGGCATACTTTGCGGAGTCCGACATGGCACATTTAAAATCCCAGCTCCTTTTCGGATATTGTAACGAGCATCCATCAGTAAAAATTTTTACACCGGATTTTTCTATCTTCTTCAAGAGATTATTTTTCTTTATTGATTCATAAATTTTTCGACTGGTGAAGACCCAGAATTCAATACCCCTTTTAATCTTTCTCGAGTCTAGATATTCTTCAAGAGTTTTAAATTCTTCAACCGAATAATGGGGGCATCCCAAAGTAATGAGATCCGGCATTGAGCAGGGGCCCTGATTCAACCGGGATTCGGCTGCGCCAATCATTTCACGTGTGATAACAACCGTGTCTTTCGGTTTCCCATTTCTAAAACAAGTATTGATGTCGGGAGCTTCAGGGGTGACACCGATAACATGAAACAATCCGACGGCCCCTGATGATGCGGCTGCCGCGCTAAATGACTTCAGATTGTCTATAGTTACCTGCTTGGGAATCCCTTCTATAGCAGCCACTCTATCTCCAGCAATTTCTCCGAAAATAAACCCTAGCAACGGATATATCCTGGAATCATTGAATGCTTGAACTGGAAAATCCTCTATCACAAGAAGGGTTTCGGCTTTGCGATTTTCGGTCAAGTGAAGGCCGAGTTTCGGAACTATCCCTGTTATAGCAGCACAAACGTCCGTAAGGTCAGCATATCTTTCAGTTCTTGCACCGATTACGGAATTGACAAAGGCTACCGCATTAGATTCTCCCCAGGCGACTTGTTCGCCAAAGGAAGGGATTAATCCTTGCTGGTAGGGAGCGCAGGTCCATGTTGGAATTGCACCCATTTTTAAAAAAGCGCTTTCAAGCCGTCGACTGTTTTCGAGAAGGTCTTTAGGAACACGCATTTTTTCATGGTGAATCAGATCGATAGATGCCGGATTCAGTTGCGTCGGAACCGCGAATTCCCCTCCTAAATCTGCCATTCTTTCGGCAAATTCCACACCAGCATCTACCATGTAAAGGGTCATATCGATATGCACCTGTGATACAGCGATCATCCTATCCGCGCCATAGAGATCACCCAAATCACGAAAAATATTCATGGCCAGTTCGCAAGCTTTGCCATTTTTACCGGCAAGCATACGCTTCTCGGTCTCATTCAAGTGCATAGAGCTCCATTCGATTCGTATTCCGGGCATTCAGCAGATGTCTGGCATATGCTCAGTCTAAGACCACCTGGCAGGCATCCTCATGGCGCTTGCAGATGACAGACTCAGCGTCGGCCTTTACGCCCACCCCCAGGATCCCCATGCGTTTTAATTCAAAGGTATGGGTTAAAGACAGATTGGCATCTTGAAATGCCTGCCGCAACTCCTGGCTGTTGAATCGGTTACTATCGGGGTGGACCACAATATGTTTGGTTATAAAATTTTGATAAAGGCTGGGATAATATTCCTCCATAAAATAGATACCGCCATATTTCAGGACCCGGGCGACTTCAGTCAAACCGTCTCGCCAGGCCGGGACGTGATGCAAAAATCCAAATCCGAAGACCGCATCTAATGAATCGTCTCTGAAAGGGAGCCTGACGGCATCTCCCACACAAAAATAGATGCGATTTTCATTTTGACCGTTTAAGCGCTGATTGGCTTTTTGGATCATTTGAAGGTCTAAATCCAGTAGATAAAGCCGGTCGGGATGATATGCCTCAGAAATGAGTTTAGCGCCCACGCCGCGTCCGCAACCCACTTCTAAAATGGTCCTGCCGGCTTTTATGGCCACCGTGCTCTCAAACCACCGCATTACCAGATGTTGGCCGATTCGTCTTAGCGGGCTGTTTACAACCCAGCGTTCGATTGGGTTCAGTTTCATTCTTCTCAGTTCTCCATCCGCCTATTTTCTTGTGGGAGCGGCCTCCGGCCGCGATTCGACTCTAGCGCTGAAAACGCTGCTTACTTGACTGCGAGATGAATGACTGCGATTCCGTTGGTCAGGCTGCGGTAGGTTACCTGCGAAAACCCGATGGTTTCGAGTAATTCTGAAAGTTCGTCCGGCAGCGGAAACATTCGAATGGATTCCGGCAGGTGGGTATAGGCTTTTCTGGAACCGGCGATCAGTTCCCCCATAAACGGCATAATATAAAACGAATAGAAATCATAAAGCCAACGAAAAACCGGCCAGGTTGGTTTTGAAAACTCCAGGCACATCATTTTCCCGCCGGGCTTCAAGACGCGATACATTTCTTCAAACCCCCTTTTCATATGGGCGACATTACGGATGCCGAATCCGACCATTACAGCTTCAAAATGTCGGTCAGGGAAGGAAATGCCCTCGGCATTACCCTGCACATGCCGCAAACGGGTTTCAATTTCGGTATTGCTAACTTTGTGCAGGCCGGCCTGTATCATGGCTCGATTGATATCGTAAATAACAACTCGGCCCGCCGGCCCGACCTTTCTGGCAGCCAGAATCGCCAGATCGCCGGTTCCGCCGCACACGTCCAGTACGCAATCCCCGGGGGACAATTTTAACAGTCTGACCGCCGTGCGCTTCCAGGCGTAATGAATACCGAAACTTAACAGCGTATTCATAAAATCATAGTGCCGGGCCACGGAATTAAAATGCTGCAACACGCGATCGGTTTTGCCTGAGGTGCCAACACGCTCATAACCGAAGTAGGTCGTGTCGGCACTCTTTTCGGGGTTGTGGAGTTGTGCCCGGCGCTTTTCTTCTTCGAGCCATCCCATTTTCTGTCGAAACCTGTTTTTCCGATGTCGGTTGCTTCGAATCAGGCACAATGCGGCTTTTATTTTCGGCCCGAAAGAAAAGATGCAACCGCAGATAGCGGTAAAATTTGCCGTGTTTCAGAAATCAGGGATAACATAAGCAGGTTAACGTTAAAATTCAACCTAAAGTACCGACTTTCACTCGCCGACCGGGGTCGCCGGCTGACGATTTAGCAACCGGGCACAATGCGAGAATGTCCTCTTAAGTCAATGAATTGACAAGTTTGTGGATTTTTGACTCTATGCGTTTAGCGCACTTTGCATCCATTTTGGCTAACCTGCCGCACTTATTCGTGAAATAATAAATATGCAGCCACCCGAACGATTTGGCATGATTTCTGCTTTTTATGTATGGAAATAAACGGTGTGCAGTAATTGTTGATCAAAGATATTCTAGCGGTGCGGTGTTCCAAAGCCGGCCGCCTGCCTGAAGGGGGCATTCAAGATGAGTGGTCCGGAAACCAACTATTGTAAAAAGGATAACATGTCGGTCTGCACCGCCGAAGATCCCAAACAACAGGAAAAATGCAGTTTTTTTGAAAAATCAAGCCGTGAATACCGCTGTATGTATTTTATCTTTGATATGTACTGCGATTGTCTTAAAGCCCAGATCCAATCCCACGGGTAAAAATTCTGGTTGGATCAAAGGCTAATTTGAAAGCATGGAAAGCGGTATAAAAGGTGTGAGATCTTGGCGTGGGATTTTATGCCTCGGCAAACTTCTTTGCCAGGTCGTTATCGATGACGTAAATGCATATTTCCTTGGCGCTCTGTTCCGTATACCTGCATTTTTCGCACAAATTGTTGATCAGATAGGTCACATCGTCTCTGATCCGTTTATCATAGGTTTTAAAATCTTCCTCATTGTAATCCTTGATGGCGCGTCGAAAGTTTTCGTTTTCAAGAAAAGGTTCCAGCACTTTTTCCTTTAAATTGTGCACGTAGCGGTCGTGCATGGACTGATAAATCTTTGTTTCTGCGATTGGAATGTTCTCCACTATGATCTCCTGGGTCAGCGTTTTGGTGGTGTATTCTTTCTGGGTCTCTTCTCGAAAAACCTTACGTTGATTCTGGTCTGCTTTGGGCCCCAGCAATTTGCTTTCGATACCCTCTAAAAACTCTTCGGTAATTTCCAGTTTTTCGTCGGTATAGGTACAGGTTTCTACC
>Ga0255055_10000862_pt1 | contig 23256 bp, 18 predicted proteins | sample JV7_2_27_MG_FD_188633 | JGI IMG/M metagenome (GOLD analysis project Ga0255055, IMG submission 188633) | Seawater microbial communities from Jervis Inlet, British Columbia, Canada - JV7_2_27 | ecosystem: Environmental > Aquatic > Marine > Inlet | place: Canada: British Columbia | collected...
CTCTTTTGTTTTCTTTATATAATCTGAAGCGCTGCAAAGCTTTCCATCAAATAGAATCTCGCTTACGTTTGGATATTTTTTATTGAAGTTTGTGGTCGCAGCGTAAATATCAGGTTCCAAGTTCAATTCCACCAATCCGGAAGCGGCTGCATACTCATTAATCGCCTTATAGACAGTTATAGGAGAGATCGTAAGCGAGTCTGCCAGTCTTATTATCTCACGAATCTTCGAACGGGATGAGCGCAGGCGTTTTAAGGACATGTAAGCCCTTTTTGCTTGCATTTCAGGAAAAAGAAGGGCTTGGGCAAATATATCAGCGAAATCTTCCGCACTATCCCCCGTCAACGATTGTGATAGAACATGCCCCAATTCATGAGCCATCCAGAATTTGAAATCGTGGAGATTACTGTCCAAATTGAGAAAAATCCAGGTGGTTTTTGAGGTCGGCAAGAAGATATGTAGGGCGTTCTCATGATGCTCCCGCCGCCCATGGAATACCGGAATCAGAACGACCTCAAAATTATTCAATTTGCCGATCATTTGTTCGAATGCTATTGGTTCTCCGTCTTTCACTTTAATTTCTGACCTTATGCGCTGGGCCGCTTTCTGGATATAGCTGTAATCCAGTTTGGGCGCTTTTAGAAAAGGTGGCTGAAACAGACCTTCAAAGGGAAGATAGCGCGCCAACACGTCAAGCAATTGACCAATTTCTTTAGCATTTTCGATATGGAAATCAGTAGTTTTACGACGGCCATTTTTCCGAAAAGCCACAATCGGCTCAGATGCGGTAACAGACTTTTCAACAAGGTCCTGAAACGGTAATCCGAGCTCCAAACCAAGCTTCAGAAGCTTATCCGGACGTGGAAATTTCCGACCCTTGAACCAGGCAGAAACGATGGTTCGGGAAACACCCAGGCTTTGGGCAAGGCCTGCTTGATTTAAGCCTTTTTCATCCATGGATTGGCTGATCTTCTGTATATTCAGTTTTTTCCCCATGGAAACAAGATAAGACAGTTTGTTAACTTTTGTCAACCAAAAAATGGTGGTGTCCAAAAATACAGCATTCGGGACACGGTCCCAAGCAGCATCTCTCTTCAAAATCCTTAATCATCAATCGCAATTCGAAAATCGTTTGACCTTTTCTCTGCTTTCCCGCTACTCCATGAAGCAGCTATGCTTTTCAGGCCCAATTCCGGAAGAAAAGCGTGCAAGGGACCAAATAGGAACTAAGTAAGGACCAAGTTGGCACCAAGTAGGCACTAAGCAGGGACCAAGTAAAGCCGAGTGGTTTCTTCAAGAATATCGGCTCTATTGGAAACCAGGGCAGAGTCAAGGCAGACTCGGGAAGAGTTACAGCCAGAGTCACGGTATGGGCATGGCCAGAGTCGCAGCCGGAGTGACTGCCAGAGTCGGTACAAAGAATCCATCGTATATTATTAGCCGGATAGTACTGCGAAATGTTGAGCGGCGGAGAACAGGCATGAAATTATAACTTTCTTTCTCGTCTGATGTATCAATCGATCCTGGTGAATTCAGGAGGCGGAATGAGCCACCACATTACACCGATGACTCGACAAACGAAAGATTTCTACGGAATGGCTGGAGCGGACATCGAAACAGGATACCGGCAGATTGTTGTTCGAGCCAGTACAGGCACGTCCTCTCGATAAAGAAAGGTTGCGAAAAAATATAAAGAGGCATGGCAACGACTGAAAAAGGATTGGTTGGATCTTGAATTGTAAATTTAAGGGCTTTAGTTTACATATTGATCTGTTCATGTAAAGTGAATGGTGCTTTTATTACATTCCGGTTATAACATATTAATAATACATATAATTCGGTTTCAGATGGAACACTTGCGGTTGAGAAAGAGGAAGAAGTAACAAAACTTTAATTCGCAAATATCCACAAGAGCGTATGGATAGGAGGTCCCGATGGCCGGGAAAAAAGACAAGACCAAGATTTCCAAAAGACGACAGAAGGCTAAACAGCAAAAGGTGAAAAAGCGCAAATTGAGGCTGATCAAAGGCGGAGGAGGAGACACTTCCGGGCCGGCGGTTGCCGAAAAGCCCGGGATGCCCGATTTGGGGGCTCCCGAGGGGTTTCGTTCCATTTCATTTTCGCAGGCCATCATGGAATACGGTGCGCCCCTGATGGAACAAGCCAAAAACGATAAAGCAATGAATGCCGCCCTTCAACTGTCGGGTATGTTCTGGAACTATGCGCTGAGCGTGCGAGATGGAAAGGTCGATCTAAAGATCGAAAAAGAGATCGTTAAAGGGGTCAAATCCGTTTTGGGTTTGAACATAGAAGAAACCCAAAAGTTGATACAAAGAATGGTGGAAAGGTACCATTTTCTGTTTCCCGAAGACATCCAGCCCAAACCGCCCTCATCCTTTATGTTCATCCGAAAAGAGGTCCGCCATCTCATCCGGCCGTTTGATTACGGCAAACTAAACATTTCCGATCGGTTCATACTGTCGGATACTGATGACCAGGATGCCATCGACAAACTGACACAGCTCGATACCCTGGTGATGGATCAGGCCGATTACAAACAGTTTGAATCGTTATTGACCGAGGTCAAGGACAGATGCGAGGAACGGTTTCGACAGTGGCTCATTGCCAAGGGGTTGGGTGAGCACGCAGAGGATTTTGCCGATTGCCCCTTTATCTTCTTTGATTTCGTATACGGCTACATGCATGATGATGTGATTGTTCTTAAAAAAGTTTCAGATCGATACTGGATGGAATTTTTTGAGGATTTCCTCATCCGCAAAATGATGGCCGCCCCCGCAGAGTATATTCTCTGGCCGCCGGCCCTGAAACTCTTTTATCGATTTCTCCATGAAAAAGGGTATCTCAATAATCCGGACAAAGTCATCGGACGAATCGACAAAATCGAGCCCTATTTTATCGAGGTCCTGAAGCATCAATTTTCCTAAATATTTTCAGGTTTCTTATGACAACTTGGGGTTAGAAAATATGAAGTAAAGATAGACGGACTTGATTGCTTTTTTAACCATTTTAGACAACTCGGCATTTTTCTAAAACTGCGGGTTGCGTTTAAATCCCTACAAATAACGATTGAGGAGCTATGAGCGAATACCAATATTATGAATTCAAAGCGGTTGATAAACCGCTAACCGAAATAGACATGCAGGCGCTCAGAAACCTGTCGACACGGGCGCGGATCACCCCCACCAGTTTTGTAAACGAGTACAATTGGGGCGATTTTAAAGGCAATCCATTGAAACTGGTGGAAAGATATTTTGATGCCTTTCTATATGTGGCCAACTGGGGGACCCACTGGTTGATGCTCAAGTTGCCGCGACATTTAGTCGATGTCGATCTGGTCAACAAATATTGTCCCGGAGAAAGTGCGGTTATCCATGAAAAAGGGGATCATTTAATTTTCGAGTTTACTTCAGAAACCGAAGATTATGAATGGGAAGAAGGCGAAGAGTGGTTGTCATCGCTGATATCATTGCGTGCGGATATCTTACATAGCGACTATCGCGCACTGTATCTGGGCTGGCTCTTTTGCGTTCAGATGGAAGAAATGGAAGACGATGAGTTGGAACCGCCAATTCCGCCAAATTTGACTGATCTCAATGCGCCGCTGGAAAGCTTTGTCGACTTTATGCGAATCGATACCGACTTAATCACCGTTGCAGCTGAAAATAGTAATTCTGAAAGTCGGCAAACTGATCCCAAAGCTTTAAAAACCTGGATCCACAATCTTCCGGAAAGTGAAAAAGATGATATCTTGTTTCGTTTGGTCGAAGTGCCCCAACCTCATCTCGGGGCAGAATTAATGCAACGATTTCAACAGAAGGTTTCGGCAAAAGCCAATTCTAAAGTGGACAAGCAACTGCGCAGCGTAAAGGACCTGATTTCAAGGACAGAAACATACGCCGAAGAAAGAAGGCGTCGAGTTGCTGTTCAAAAAGCCAGAGAGCATGCAAGGGAAAAGAGAGAGAAAGCGCTTGCCCGAAAAAAATATTTAGAAAGTCTTGCCGGTCGTGAAAATAGTATTTGGAAAAAAGCAGACGCGTTCATCAATTCAAAGCAACCAGCCAAATATGATCAGGCGGTAAAGATGTTGGTTGATCTGCGGGATCTCAATAAAAAGACCGGAAAGGAAAAGACCTTTAATAAAAAGTTGAAAACGATCTGCGAAAACCACCATCGAAAAATGACTTTCCTGAATCGGCTGAAAAAGGTAGGTCTGAGTGGTTGATTATTGAATAGAAGACGTTAAATGAGGTTATCACATGTTGAGACAGGAATTAGAAAAACACTTCGGATTCAATACATTTTTAAAGGGCCAGCAAGAGGTCATCGGCAAAGTTCTGGATCGTCAATCCGCGGCTGCCATCTTTCCGACCGGTGCCGGCAAATCCCTTTGTTATCAACTGCCGGCGATGTTGCTGCCGGGTATGACGCTGGTGGTGTCTCCCCTGCTGTCCTTGATGAAAGATCAACTGGATTTTTTGCTGGCACGCAATATTGCCGCCGCACGCCTGGATTCAACCCTTGCAAGAGATGAATATAGCCGGATTATCGAAAGCGCCAAAAACGGCGAATTGAAAATCCTGATGATTGCGGTGGAGCGGTTTAAAAATGAAAGATTCCTTTCTCAGCTGCAAAAAATGAACATCTCCCTGCTGGTCGTTGACGAAGCGCATTGTATCTCCGAATGGGGGCATAATTTTCGACCGGAATACCTGAAATTGCCTGCTTATCAAAAGCAATTCGGTATAAGTCAAACGCTGTTGCTGACCGCAACAGCTACAGAGCAGGTCATAGACGACATGTGCGCTAAATTTAATATTCTCAGGGACAATGTGTTTGTTACCGGATTTTATCGGGACAATCTCTTTTTGCAAATAACGCCGACGGATAATTCTGAAAAAAAGGACTGGCTGCTTCAAAGAATTCAAAAAACACCGCACGACCCTACCATTGTTTATGTCACCCTGCAAAAAACGGCTGAAGATGTCGCACAATTTCTTTGCGCCAATAAAATCAATGCACACCCGTATCATTCCGGTATGGAAACGGAAAAGCGGGAAGAGATTCAAAACAAATTCATGGACGGGACGCTGGCCTGTATCGTGGCAACCATCGCATTCGGGATGGGAATCGATAAGAAAGACATCCGCAGAATCATTCACTATGATTTGCCCAAATCCATTGAAAACTACAGCCAGGAAATCGGAAGATCCGGGAGAGAAGGAATGCCCGCGATGTGCGAAGTGTTGGCCAACCGGGACAACATTCATATTTTAGAGAATTTTATTTATGGTGATACTCCGGAGATGCCTTCGATCTCTGAATTGCTGCGAACCCTAAAAGAAAATAAAGGCCTTGTCTGGGAAATCAAAACAGTCACACTCTCAAATGAGCTGAATATCAGGATTCTGCCCTTGAAAACGCTGCTGGTTTACCTTGCGATGGAAGAAATTATTCGACCCAGGTTGACCTATTTTGAAGAATATTCTTTCAAGTATAAGACAGAGCCGGCAGAGATCATCAGCAGTTTTGAAGGGGAAAGAAAGCAGTTTGTGACCGCGGTCATGAATCATTGTCATACCAGGAAAGTATGGGCAACTGTCGATATCCAGGCAATCCTTAAAAATTATAATGCGGATCGGCAGCGGATTCTCGCCGCACTGGAATACTTTGATGAGAAAGGCTGGATCGAACTCCAATCCAAACAGGCAATTGAAGTATACGATATTCTGACCCGGGCATTTAATATCGATGTCATGGCTGAAAAAATGTATGCTTTGTTTAAAAAGAAAGAAGATCTTGAAATTCAAAGAATACACAATATGGTAAGCTTTTTTGAAAGCGATGCCTGTATCAGCAAACAACTGGCCGGATATTTTGGCGAACATCTTGAAAAAGTACGTTGCGGCCATTGCTCATTTTGTAAAAGCGGAAAAGCCGTTCTTCAAAACACGACCGAATTAAAGCCTCTGTCCAATTTTGAATTTGGAGAGATTACAGGTGGCTTTATGCGAGCTGCAGGAGAGCAATTTAGCGAGGGAAACTTAACCAAGTTTCTTTGCGGCATTTACACGCCTGTCTTCTCGAAACTGAAAATAAAGAAACTGCCGCATTTCGGTATCCTTGAGAGTTATCCATTTTTGGAAGTAAAAAATTGGATCATGAATAAAACAGGAAATACTCTTTTCCGATTTTCCACTTGAGTTTTTATATTTATGCATTTATAAAATTAACATAACGTTAATTAACATTATGTGAAAAATTGGAGCGCCAGGATGGATAATCCCTTTCCCCATAGCAGGGTCGTCACAGGTGACGCTTTCTGCAATCGCCAACAGGAATTAAAAGACCTTACCTACTATCTCCCAAATTGAGAGCGATATCCTGGAACGCCGTGAGAATGAATTTATCATTCTTTGGGACTCTCTGACCCCGAATCAGCGCAAGGCACTGCGTCTTTTGGCAAAAACAGAAGGGGAAGCCATCTTCTATTCTGAATCCCTGCAACGTTTCGGGTTCAGTTCCGGCTCGATTCTCTCCAGAGCGCTATCCTCTTTGAGCAAGCGGGATATCGTCACCAAAAACAGGACTTACCACATTCAAAACGTCATGCTCAAAAAGTGGGTTTTAAGGACTTTGCCCGCTTAGGAGCCGTGTATCTTGCGTTAAATCAACCGGCCAAATCCTCCTTTTATAAAAATGATAGAATTCATTAACTTAAATCACTTTAGATCATTTTAGGCATTTTAGATCACTTTTTTTTGTGTATTTTTGAGATAGTTTCGAAACTTTTAAGAACCTAAGTTGAGCGATTGTCGAGGTTGCCGCAGCTACAAGGAAGATGTCGTTCCGCTATAGTTGGCTATGCGGGACGGCATCTGACGCAGTAGATGCGGTAAGATCGGCAATCCCCCGTGGGGTTTCAAATTTTAAAAATATAAATCGATAGAATTCCTTAAGAATAAAAAATTTTACTTTTTTAAAATTTGAAACGCTCAATTTAGGTAGAAGAAGGGAGCAACGCAATGGCAACTGTTAAGTTAATCGAATATGAAGAGGCCGGCCCGGAAGTGCGTGAGGTTTACGATGACATCATGGCCACGCGGCAAATCGACTGGGTCAACAACTTCTGGAAGGCGTTGGCCGTGCAGCCGGACCTGTTGCGGCGGACCTGGGAAGGCGTCAAAGAGGTGATGGCGCCCGGAGCGCTGGACCCGCTGGTCAAAGAGATGTTTTACGTGGCCGTCAGTGTGACCAACGGCTGCAAGTATTGCATCAACAGCCATACCGCCGCTGCCCGGAAAAAAGGCATGACCGACGAGATGCTGGCCGAATTGATGGCGGTGGTGGGCATGGCCAACCAGACCAACGCGCTGGTCAACGGATTTCAGGTGGAACTCGACGACGCTTTCAAAGACGGCGGACCCCAGTCCTGAAGGGAGCAACCGCTGGACTATTTTATAGGGGTTGTCAAAAAAACGTGCCGGTATTCAAACGATTTTTTCTACAACCACTTATGCCGCACTTCCGTATTTGGGTGTTTTCAAACCGGGATTATTTCGCGGTTTGAGTCGATTCAAACAGCCTCGAGTATTCAGAATACCCTTCTTTTTCCAAATCTTCTTTGGGAATAAACTTCAGGGCCGCCGAATTGATACAGTACCTCAAGCCCGTGGGCGCCGGTCCATCCGGAAAAACGTGACCCAGATGAGAATCGCCATATTTGCTGCGCACCTCGGTGCGCACCGTGAAAAATTTGCGATCTTCATGTTCCACGATATTTCGCGGCACCAGAGGTTTGGTAAAACTGGGCCAGCCGGTCCCGGAATCAAATTTGTCCGTCGAAGCAAACAGCGGCTCCCTGGAAACGATGTCCACGTAAATGCCGGCTTTTTTGTTGTCATGATATTCGTTTCTAAAGGCCGGCTCGGTGCCGTCTTTCCGGGTCACCTTGTACTGCATGGCCGTCAATTTCTTTTTGAGCACTTCATCAGCGGGTTTTGAATATTTCGGCTGGACCGCAGGCGTCGTGGTTTTAGATGACTGTTTGGCTTCGCTGCCCCAGGTGCTGTTGATGAACTGGTCGCGGCCGGAACCAAAGCGGTATAGTTTATACCGCAAAGGGTTCTTTTCGTAATAGTCCTGATGATATTCTTCGGCCGTATAAAATTTAGAAAGCGGCACGATTTCGGTCGCAATCGGTTTGGAAAACCGGGCGGATTTATCCAACTCCGCTTTGGATTCTTCTGCGATGCGCTTTTGCCTTTCGTCATGGTAAAAGATCGCGCTTCGATACTGGGACCCGCGGTCAACGAATTGCCCGCCGGCATCGGTGGGATCCACGTGGCGCCAGAAGACATCCAGCAGTTCTTTATAGCTAATCTTGTCGGGATCATACCGTACTTCAACCGCCTCGGCATGACCGCTTCCGCCGGCAGATACTTCCTTATAGGTCGGTTTTTCGCTGTGGCCGCCGGCATAGCCGGATATCGCTTCAACCACCCCGTCAACCTTTTCAAAATCCGATTCCACACACCAGAAACAGCCGCCGGCAAATGTGGCTGCTTTTATATTCTTGGGTTCTGCTTTCATAATGGGACTCTTTTCATCCTGTTTATCGTTCGATTTTTGAAATCCAAATAGGATCAGACCTGTCAGGAGAATGGTACCGATTATAAAAATAGTTTTCATCGTTAAGACTCCATTTTATTTTACTGGAAGCCTGCACTCACATGCACGACCTAATATAATCATTGTTTATGGATAAGTCAGATTATTGAATCTTAAGTCGAAATAGCAGGTGGAAACTTACATTTCTTATATAAAAACAAAGGATTTGTATCAGAGATTTTTCTTTTATACCGCTTTCCATAATAATGTTCCGAATTAGCCGCCCCAGTCCTTAACCAGCGCATTGAATGCCTGTGCGCCGGAATCCAGGCAGGGTTGAAAGCCACCTCCCGGGTTGCTCTATGCTGAAGCCAGATACAGGCCTTTATATGGGGTGGTGTTTTTAAGCCGGTTCATGTAGGCATTGTCCATGGATTGCTCATAGCCGTAAATCGCGCCTTGCGGATTCTTTGTGTAGTAAACGTTGGTTAATGGTGTGGCGACCTCCATAACCTCAATCATGGAAGTTAAGCCCGGGATAACCTGCTTTTCGGCTTGCTCAATGAGGGCTTGAGCAATTTGTTCTTTTTGTTTCAAATAGGCTTTTTTGCGGCCGGCAAAATAGTCATCCTCGTATTGTTTCCAGGGCTCATAACCGCTGAGCATCAGCAACTGGATGGTTGAAGTGCCCGGCGTCGAATAGCCTTCAAAGGCATTGTCGTAGATGGTAACGCATAGCCCGCTTTTATACGGATTAAATCCCACCAGGAATCGCGGTCAAACGGCTTTATGGCCTCATCAATTACACCTAAAATCTCATCGAAAAATCCCTGAATGCCTTCAGCCTCTCCGGAAAATTTTTGGGTCAGCTGTTTAATAATGGCAGCGGGATTTTTCTGGGGCCAGATCAGGTCATGTTCGGGTGTGATGATGCGGCACAGTTCGGGTAGTTCGACGGTCTCTACTTTTTCCAGCACACCGGCCCCTTCAAGGGACTCTTTTAATCCGCCCTTTGCACCGGCAGTGGCATGCAAAGAGACATCGAATGTATATCTTCCGCCTTTTCGATCAAAGCTCGTGGCGTAACCACCGGGGCGGTCATGCTGCTCGATCAAGGTTACCGGAAAGCCGTTTTGGGCCAGATGCGCCGCTGCGCTCAGGCCGCCTAACCCGCCTCCAATCACAACCACCGGAAGGTCTTTTTTCGGCTCAATAGCGGCGGCCAGGGCTTTCACCCGGGTCCAGTCAACCGACAACGCAGTGGTTGCCGCTGCAGCCAGCTGGATAAACTCACGCCGTGAAATGCTTGAATGATTTTTCGCACTCATGATGCCCCCCAAAAATGTTAATACCTGAATTTTGCGCGAGTCGGAGCTTCGCATCCGATCCTGCTACTTTAAGGTAGCATGCCACGTCAAGATTGTGTATATAAAACCGGAATTAAGGATTTAGATTGATTTACCACAAAGGTCACGAAGATCACAAAGAAAAGCATTTAAAAAACTTTTAAAACCCTTTGTGAACTTCGTGTCCTTCGTGGTGTAAACAATTTTCAGCACAAAACGCCATCATGAATGAAAAATCCTCAAAAAAAAAGGATCAAGTAATCACCACCACCTGCTCCTTTGATTGCGGTGCCCGCTGCCTGCTCAAGGTCCATGTCACCGACGGCAGGATCACCCGCATCCGCACCGACAGCCGGCGCGGGCCGGGCTTAAAAGCCTGTATCCGGGGCCTTTCCCAGAAACACGTGGTTTATTCACCGGATCGCCTGACGAAGCCGTTAAAAAGGATCGGCGAACGCGGCCGGGGAGAATTTGAGCCCATCTCCTGGGACGAAGCACTTCACACGCTGGCGGAAAAATTAAAACAGGTAAAGGAAACCTTCGGGCCCCAGGCGACCTTCCTGATGGATTATTACGCCAACGCAGGCGCCCTGCACAATACCTTAAAAACCGCGCGCCGATTTTTTAACCTTTTCGGCGGATGCACCACCGTCTGGGGCAGCACATCGCTGGAAGCCGCCAGATTTGCAAGCGACACCACCTTTGGAACCCAGTTTACCGCCAACAGCCGGGATAACCTGCTGCTCTCCAAACTCATTATTATGTGGGGCTGGGATCCGCTGGTCTCCCGCTTCCGGCCTTACACGTCCACCTATCTTTCTCAGGCCGGGAAGAGCGGGACTCGAATTATCGCCGTGGACCCGCGTTTAACACAATCAGCTAAAAGCCTGGCTGAAAAATGGATAGCCGTAAAACCGGGTACCGATACCGCTTTGATGCTGGCCATGGCCCATGTCATGATCACCGAAAATCTCTATGATCAAAACTTCATCGCCACCCACACCTTTGGTTTTGATAAATTCAAGGCCTATGTCGCGGGCAGCACGGATGGGACTCCGAAAACCCCTGATTGGGCATCGCAGATAACAGGGGTGCCGGCCGAGGATATTATCAAACTGGCCCGGGACTACGCCACCTCAAAACCGGCGGCGCTTTGCACCGGGTGGGCGCCCGGCCGCACCGCCTTCGGCGAACAGTTTCACCGCGCGGCCATTACCCTGGCAGCCATGACGGCCAATATCGGCGTGCCCGGCGGTCATGTGGCCGGCGGCACCGACCGCATGGAGCTGGGGGCTTTAGCCGAGTCTTTTCCCGTGCCGCCCGGAGATAACCCGGCGGTCCATGTATCTGAAATTTACGATGCATTGTTAGAAGGGACCGCCGGCGGCTTTCCGGCGGATATAAAGCTGCTCTATGTGGTGGGCTGCAATCTTTTGAATCAGTTCTTAAATGTCAACAAAGGCATAAAAGCGCTGAAAAAGCTCGAATTTATCGTGGTTCATGATCTGTTTTTGACCCCCACGGCCCGGTTTGCGGACATTGTGCTGCCGATTTCCCATTATCTGGAGCAGGAAGATATCGGCCAACCCTGGCTGGGCGCTCCTTACTGTATCTACATGAACAAAGTGATTGAACCCTTGCCCGAGACGCGCTCGGATCTGGCTATTTTTACCGACCTGGCCCAGCGCCTGAGTGTCAAAAACTACAATGACAGGTCCAACCGGCAGTGGCTAAAGGCGTTTCTGGATGCGACTCCGGGTTTTCCCGACCGCGAAAAATTTAAACAGATCGGTGTTCACCGCGTGGAGCTCAAAGCGCCCCGGGTGGCATTTCAAGATCAGATTCAAGATCCCAAAGCGCACCCTTTTGCGACCCCGTCCGGTAAAATCGAAATATACAGCCACAAAATTGCGCAGATGAACCACCCCCGGATTCCGGCCATTCCGCAATATATCGAGCCCTGGGAAGGACCCACCGATAAACTGATAGCCCAATATCCCCTGCAGCTGGTCAGCCCGCATGCCAAAACCCGCGTCAACTCCCAGTTTGACAACATCCCTGCGCTAAAAGAAAAAGCCGACGACCGCATCTGGTTAAACACTGCAGATGCCTCGGCCCGCGGTATTTCAGCAGGAGACCGGGTGGTTGTTTACAATGCGCGCGGCCGACTGCGCACGACGGCGAAAGTAACCGACCGTATCATGCCCGGGGTTGTCAGCCTGGATGCCGGCGCCTGGTATCATCCGGATGATGACGGCGTCGACAACGGCGGCTGTGTCAATGTCCTCACCAAAGATGCCATGTCCCCCTGCGGCGCCTTTCCCCACAACTCCTGCCTGGTTCAGGTTGAACGCGACGCCTGATAAATTGCATTTTTGCAAATAAAAAAAGGAATCAGAAATATTCTGATTCCCTTTTTCTAACTCCTTGTCGGGTAATTCCTTGCGCACGAAACGGCCGGATTAGGTATCCGCCGCAACGAATATATTATACCGCTTTCCATAATAATGTTTCGAGTCACCGACCACCCGCAGAGCAGGTGGCTTGGGTTTTTCCGCCATATAGGCGGGAAAATACAAAGGCACGGCAGTGCCTTAATCGGTGCGGGTGTAACTGGGTGCACGTCAATGATCAGCCCGCTCTATGAGCGGGATGGTTGGGATTTCCGGCTCCAGGACGGAAAGACAAGCGAACGTTAGTTCGTAATCATTGCGTTTGTGATCGGGTGCGCAGCACCCGGTCAGTATACAAACAACCACCCGGTTTGAAAGCACCCAATGACGGAATTGCGGCATAAGTGGTTGTAGGAAAAAACGTTTGAATATCGGAACATTTTTTTGACAACCACTATAAATGCTAAAAATGCGGGAATTTTAGGGAGAAGGCATAATTATATAAAGACCGGTCGGTATATTAATTAACAAAAAATATTAGCTGCTGCTTTTAAAAGAATTTTTTATTTTTTTAATTGCCGGATATAGAAGCGAAGCTGGCTGACAGTATGATCCAGAATGGCAGGATCGCGGCTGGATGCATATAACGCGGCCGCGCCGTTTAAAGAAATAATAATATAGTTGGCGATCTCCTTAAAATTTAAGCCTTCCTTCAACATTCCCTGTTGATCGGCCTGCTCCAGCCAGGTGCACAGCAATCCGGCCAGCTGCATAAAGCCTCCCAGAATGTGCTTGCTCATGGCAACCGATTGGCCGGACAGCTCCACCAGCATGCTGTGAAAAAAGCAGCCGCCCTCAAATACATCGTTTCCAAGCTTATTTTTAATATCGTTTTCAATAAATGTTTGAATCCGTTCCAGGGGGCTGAAATTGGACTGAATGCCCTTAAAGACCACCTGCCGCCAGATGCCCAGGGCCTCATCATAAACCGCATACCAGATGTCTTCTTTGCTGGAAAAATGCCCGTACAGCCCCCCCTTGGTCAAACCGGTGGCCTCCAGGATATTGTTGATGGATGTGTTATAGTAGCCCTTAACACAAAAAAGCTGTAGGGACTTCTCAATTATATTTTGTCGCGTCCGGATGCCTTTGCCCGCCATGAAACGTCCTCCACCAAATAATATACCAACCGGTCGTTCTTTAAATCATATTATTATATCTCCTGTCAATACTTTTTAATTTGACATCCCTAAATCGATTCCCTACACTCCTTCCAAAAAGAGCGTTTTTCAGGTGGCGATAACGCGTTTCAAATAAATTAGAAGATGAAAGTAACCCGACGAGAATTCATTAAGGGCGTCGCCGCGGCCGGTGCCATAACCTGCGCGGGCAAATGGGTCGGCGTTGATCAGGTCCTTTCTGATAACCCCAAATCGCAAATTTTTCGAGCGTACGCCTGCCCCGTGCACGACGGTCAAATGCGCCACCGGGGACTTGACACATTATTGGACCTTCTTGCGGAAAACGGCCTCAAGTTTTACCGCACAAACAAGACCCACCAATGGGGAGGACAGGCAGGCATCATCGATGCTCATGATGTGGTGCTCATAAAAGTCAACTGCCAGTGGAAATGCCGCGGCACAACCAACACCGATGTTTTAAGAGGACTGATTTACAGGATACTTCAACACCCCGATGGTTTTAACGGTGAGGTGGTCATTTTCGAAAACGGTCAGGGGCGGGGTGGTTTCGATGGGATCACCCAGGGAGGGTCTGCTTACGATTCATGGCCGGAAATTGACAACGAGATATACGTCAACGCCGAAGAGCAGCAATTGCTGACAGTGGATTACCTGCTTTACAATGTTTTTAAAAATGACCCGGTAAGTTCATTCCTGCTGGATCCGATCCGCTCCATTTTTATCCCGGGTTCGGAAAATGTGACCAACGGCTACCGAAAAATCTCCGGGGTATCCTACCCTTGCTTTACCTCTTTGATGGGAAACCGCATCGAACTGCGCGAAGGCATCTGGACCGGCTCGAAATATGCCGACAATTTGAAACTGATCAACCTGCCGGTTTTAAAAACCCATGCGGGCACCGGCATCACCGGGGCTTTAAAACACACCTATGGAATCCTCTCCATAGATGACGGCAGCAGTGGTATTCGCCATTACAGCGAGTCAGGCACCCAGTGCGGCAAAATGTGGGGACTTGTAAGGCCTGCCGGTTTAAATATAGTCGACTGCATCTGGGTGAGCCCGGGCAGCCTGTCCGGTTATCCGGTGTCGACAACTTATCGCGCCAACACGCTTCTGGCAGGAATCGATCCGGTGGCCCTCGATTATTACGGCAGCAAGCACATCCTTTATCCCCTCGGGGGAAATTATGCAAGCCGGCACAACCCCGACACCGATTCGGGCCTTATCAGTCACCTGAAAGATGCGCAGGATTTTATCAACGCAAATGGCGGAATAGATGGCGCGCCCGCGCGCCGCGGGGATGAAAATATCGAAGTCCTATCCGCCTCAGCCGGAGGCGATCCCGCAGGCGGATCATCCGGTGGCGGCAGCAGTAGTTCAGCGTGTTTCATATCCACCGCAGCCGATGTGCCTCCCTGCCAGAAATAAGTTAATACCTATAGTCCTCAGCCCTCATTACTCAGCACTTTGCTGTCGTCCGCCGAACTGCCCTGCCATGCCTAAATAAATGGCAGCCAGGGCCACCAGGACCCCCAGCCAGTTGATCAGAGTGGTGGGTCTTTGAAAAAACGAAACATCCCAGACAAATGCCAACGCGGGCTGCAGCAGCAGAATCAGGCCGGAGAGGGAGGCGCGGATTTTCAGGACATTCACGTTGCGCATGGTTTTCAGGACAATCCCGGTATTATACATTGATTTAAAAAAGCGAATACTCGACTGAACCAAGACCCCGCAGAAAACGCTGCAGCGCCCGGCCCGGCGACTCTGAGCCATCGCTTTTATGGTATTCTTCAAATTTTTGCAATAGTTCAGATTATCGCCTGCCCGGTTAGCCCTACTTCTACTCCGGATTTTTCACCCAAAGGTCTTTGTTATTAATGTTTCGCAGAGCCCCGCGGAGCGGGATGCAAGCTCGAACGGTGAGAATCCTGTCCTTCCCTCGAGATAATTATTCATTAAATCAACATCTTGATTAATGATTCGAAAAAAAATGCCGATATTAAATGTGAACGAATACACGTTAACCCGTTCCTTTGTTTCTGCAACCTGTTGGGCCCGGTCAGCAAGCAAATAAAGCGAAAACGGGAAAAGCGGGTTTTATAGTGGTTGTCAAAAAAACGTTCCGGTATTCAAACGTTTTTTTCTACAACCACTTATGCCGCACTTCCGTATTTCGGAACATTATTGTGGAAAACGGTATAAAAATATTGATACCGCGTAAGGGGAAAAACCATGCTAGCGCAGGCAATAGCGAAGATTGAACTTTTGTTGGAAGAAGCACAGCAAAAGCTATCGAAAGAGTCGGTAGCGGTCATTGAACGCATTTACCGCGATGTGGTGAACATCAATAATTTTATTAAGCAAAAAGTGGCTGACGCCGAAAAGGATAAAGATCTTGATCCCATCCAGAAAAAAGCCGCAAAGCGAGAGGCTTTTGAGCGCGCAGAACGAAAGCTTGAAGTGCTGAAGGATAAAAGAAATTATTCGGCCATGATCGAAAAAATAGAGATAAAACTGGAAGATGGTGCCGTAGATGAAGAAGCCTCCATTTTAAAATTTTTACAGCACAGAGAGATACGCGATCGGCTTGCAAATATGACCGAGGCCCAGATCCTCTCGCATTTTGGGGATTCACTTTTCGATGGCAGTAACGAACTCCTGCTGGATGCCATATTAAGCGCACCGCCCGGTTTTGAAATCCTAAGCGAAGATGTACTTAGCAATTTAAGAATAATTAAGGCTAAAAAAATACATCCGGATATTACAGATAAAATTGATGCCGTGCAGGAGTTAAAATCCAAGACGATGCAAATATTTACGCTGATTAAAGTGGAGTTGGATAATTTAAGGATAAAAGAGCTGCCGGAATCCATTACCAAAAAGGCAGAGTAAAACGATAGAGTTGTTGCGCGCTGAAATAAGGAAAAAGGCTTTAATTTTTTACCGGGGAGTAATTTGTGACGTTAAGTTCTGACCGCAGAAACAATAAACGCTATCATTTTGAGACCATTATTTTGCATGATACGTTGCTGCCGGATATTTTTTATGATGCCAAAATGTATGATATCGGCGAGGGGGGAGTATATTTTGAGTCTGATCAAAGCCTTTATCCGGGAGAGGAAATTTACATCGGGCTGAAAGGCAGCCCGTATTCCGAAAATACCGAAAAATATTTTTCTCATATTCGAATAAAATGGCGCAAAGACCTGACGGACGGTTCTTTTAAATTTGGTTATGGAGCTGAATTTATTAAAGCCAGTGGGTCTCTTTTAAAAATTCTTGATGTGGCTGGTTTTGGAAATGAGCTCCCTAAAAACAAGACCTTTCAAAAAGAAAAAGATCCACGCGAACATCAAAGGAAATCCTACCGCAAGGTTGTATTTTTCACGTCACAAAATTCAAAGTACAAAGGTTATGTCAAAAATATCAGTCGCGGCGGAGCTTTTATTATAACCGGGGAGAAATTCGCGATCGGGCAAATATTAAATCTGGTTTTTCCGGCCACCCGGCTTAAAAAGGAACTCAGACTAAAAGGTTGGATTGCGCGGGTTGATGAAAATGGGGTCGGCGTAAGATTTGATCGCAGATCAGGGAAAGACCGCAGAGCCGATCTGGATCGTCGCAGAAAAGTCATCGATCGAAGAAAAAAAAAAGTAAAAAAATCGGGCGCCCGGCGTAAGACATCAGGCAACCCGGTTAAATTCGCTTCACTTGCTCCCAAAGAAACCCCGACCAAATAAAACAATAGACATCGCCCGGATACTCACTTATATAGTGGTTGTCAAAAAAAACGTTCCGGTATTCGAGCGTTTTTTTCTACAACCACTTATACCGCAATTCCGTTATGCGGAACATTATTATGGAAAGCGGTATAGTTTATACCTGAATCTTGCATGAAAATTAATGAGAATATGAAAGCCTCCGACTCGTGCAAAATTCAGGTAATAAGTTAAATCCCTCGGCCCAAAATTTGCAGAAAGGATACAAGAACCCATCTGAAATGAGCAACTACTCCGAAAAATTTTTCAATTACTATGAATTGCTGGGAATCGATCCAGCAGCCGCCCCGGAAGAAATACGCCAGGCTTATTTAAAAAAGATAAAAGAATGGCATCCGGATATAAATCCGGAGCGCATCGCAGAAGCCGAAGAAATAACCAAGGTCCTCAATCAGACCTACCATATACTGGGTGATCCCGAGCGGCGTAAAAACTACGACCGCATGCTTAAATATACCCGGGGCAAGGATTTTGCTGAATTTATAAACGATGAAGCCATTCGCAATAAAATCAATAAGGCCTATCCGGCCTTAAAAAAGGTTTTAGAAAATGTTCGCGAACTCTATGCGCTTTTCAAGGATTCCGTAAAAGGGAATTACAAATTGCATCCTGCAAACGTGGCCCTGATCGGCGGCGGGTTGCTTTATTTCCTTTTGCCCGTAGATCTGATCCCGGACTTCATACCCATTGTCGGGTACTTAGATGATCTGGCGGTCCTGACCACCATTATGAATTCTCTTAAAGGAGAAATAAACGAATATTGGGCCTGGAAGGAAACAGGAATTAAAAGCGATTTTAAAAAATCGTCTTAAAGCCGGGTAGCGATTTTGTGTCCCTCGGCGCAAAATGCTCGCTCAAACAAGGCACAGGTGCTTTTATTTCCTGGCAAGTGCGGTTGCCACCCTCATGACTTCTTTGTTGGTCATTGCTTCAAGTTTTTTCTTAACCTTTCTTGAGAAATACTCTTGCTCGGTCTTATTTAAAGGCTCTCCGTGGTACTTTTTCAAAACGAGTTCCTTTTGCTTCGGAGCGAAAAGGGTGCTCAGATAGTAGTTCAGTTGAAATGAAAGGCGTTGCCGGTCCTTTTCTCTTTTTCGAGTTGTTCTCGAAGTTACCAGATCAGTTGTGTATCTTTTAAGCGTGTTTCTAAGACGTTCGGTGGACAACGAAACCTTACTGCTAAGGGTCACAACATTATTTGAAAGCAGATCTCCGTATTTAGTCTTTAGAGTCTTTGAGAGACTCTCGAGATTTCCGGGTTTGTCCAAACCCTGCTGAGTTAGCAAATCAGAAGATACCAGCAGTAGCAATTCCAGATCTTGCTGTTTGCGGCTGCCGACCTTGTGCCTGGACAGTAAGTCTCTAAAATCTAAACTCAGGCCTCTGTGAGCACAATTTGCCAGGACTACAGGAAATCCCTCGACCAGTCTGGGATCTTCAGAATCTACCAGATCGTCTAACAGTTCAAGCACTTCATTTTCATTATTTCTATGAGTCTCCGGTGAAACGAGCGTATAGCCAAAACGACCCAAATTGGAGACAAGATCTCCCTTTTTCATAAGCGTGACCTAATTTTTTTGTAAAATTCATCGTTTATAAGTTGCTGTTCGCTCAAACCTTCAGCTAAATAAACCAGATTTTGCATGACTTTTTCGGGATTCAAATCATAGCGCCCAGCCTCGGAATACTTCTCAAGCAGTTCTTCGGCGTTCACTTGTCCCGTGGCGAAAACCGCAATGCAGTCCTCTCGGTCGACCGGAGTTCCCCTGAACATCTTGGTGATAATCAAATCAATAAGATTCAACACTCCAAGATAAATATGAGTCCACTTCTTGATTAGGATATGTTTGCCTGCTTCCAGAGGTGAATCCAAAAGATCCGTGGTGAATACTCTGTTGCCACGCCAGAATTGGTAGATGAAATTTGGGTCATCCTCATGAGCAAGACCGCCTCCTCTGTCGCGATAATTCAGCGCTTTTAAAAACTTCATCAACCTATCGTATTCATTTTCTTCAGGAACGATGAAGTCTATATCCTTGGTTGAATCCTTGATTTTAAGGAGGGTCAGCGCCGTGCCGCCGCAAGCGATCAGACGAACGCGAAAATCCATAAGGTTGTCCCAGTTATCTAAGGTATTCAGCAAGTCACTTTCACTTATTCTGTATTCGCCGGCTCGTTTCATATAATCTCCATATTTCTTTAAAAATTAATACTTTTTATTACATTTGTCAAGTTTATTTTGTACTAATTAATACAAATTATTTGTATTTTTTAATACAAACATATTGTACTTAATAATACAAAAATGGTTTGCCGGTTTTTCCTCGATCCGCTGTCTATCATTGGGCAACATTGTCAGTTCCATCGGATTGAAGACCCCTTATGTCATGGCATCCTTTATCGTTTACCAATATGTCAACAGATGTACCTCAAATATTCAGAAAAAATCAAAATGATGCAAAATTTCCCTGTTCAAAACCTAACCTCACCTAATTTATATTATTGTATTGGCATCTATTGTAGATCTCGTTTTTGTCTTTGGATGCGGCACTTCGCGGGAAAACCAGAAGTTGTAAGATTTTTTGCAGGAATTTAGCAAAACGGTATCTGAATACTCCAGCTCCGAACAGAGTAAAAAAGATGAGATAGAGACGAAAGTAAATTTTTTTATGTCCAAATGGACGGAATTAAAAATGGAAATGGCAGCTCAAATCACACCCAGGGTATTAGATAAGCTGGATCAAGCGTATCAAAAAATAGCGAAAGAATATAAAAACCTGGCGGGAAAATCATAGGATTTAATTCTTTCCCGGCAGCAGCATCCTCTTTTTACCGGAGCTTATACCGGATACGTGCAGAACTGAACTAGTTTTCAGTTCGACATACATCATCGGTACAAACGACCTGTAAGGTTTTCCCGCTGACACGCCTCATGAGAAGCAAGGTGGCGCAGATCCCGCAAAGCAGGGCCGCGAATGCCGGGATTGCGTGAGGCGATAAGCCGGGAAGACTTTTAAATATCAAGGTGTCATTGCCCCCGGGGATCAGCACCGCTCCGGCACCCATCAATGCCCCACCCAAAAGGTGGCGAGGCCAGGCCTGTATACGGCGCCATCGCAGCCTTAAGCTGCCTCGCTGCCATGCGGATAAAAACATCCCGCATAACAGCGCCAGAAAAAAAAGCAGGTTGATTGTTCCGGGCTGTTCATTTAAATGCCACAGCGACTGTACCTCTTGTTTTAACACGTTTGTATATGTCCAGGCGTCATGCAGCACATACAGCACACCCCCGCAGGATCCCAGTAACAAAGCAGCTGTTGACAGGCGGTAATGCCTTGAAAAAAATAATTGCCGCCCGCTTTTACCTTTCGCACGTGACCGCCAGAGACGAACTATTTCCCAGCATGCCAACAGCCATAATACACCCAAACCCGTGAGGATCAGTGGTTTTGGTGCTTTCAAAAGCAGCGGTGTCAGGGTTTGAGAAGGTTCTGTCATCGGAATCATGATCGACAGGCCCGCCACGCCCATGCAGAAGCCAAAGAGCGTGGTCAACATCCAGAGGTTGCCGTTTGCCAGTTGGCCGAGCGTGGAAAAAGCACACCCGCCGTTAACCGCAGCGCCGACGCCGAACAGAAAGCCACCGCCAATCGCAGCAAAGGTTACGGCGTAACTCCGATTGGGAGCTGCCGAATCCGGCAAAAACAGCAGAATGGGCACGGAAACGGCCACAACCCACAGCACTGCTTTTATGAGCGTCGCCATCATGTAGGCCTTGCGGGAGCTCAAGATCTCGGCGACGGTTTTAACCGTGCAAAGACTGGCACGATGAACCGCGAAGCCCATCAGGGCCGCAAGCAGCAACGAAACAGTATATATGAGTACGGTCATCCGCTCTCCATTTTTCTCCGGCATTCAGCTCTATCTTTTTCTCTGGAAGTGCTCTTTTTTATTCACCTGAAATTAGATCATTCCAAAAAAAATTCTGTCACACATGCGGATGCCGCGCACGCTCCCCTTTTCACTTTTCACCATTCAATGATGTCGCAACCCCTACTGTTGAGCAGCGGACACCGCTTCCCTGGTTGTTGCCACGGTGGTACGTGCTTCACCCATGAAGCGCGAGGCGGTCAGGGTCACATCCGCCCGGCTCCAGGCTTTGCGGAATCTTTCTTCGATCCCGGCGGCCTGCTCTTTTTTACCCTGCGCCTGCAGGCTCTGCATCAGACCGAACAGAGACCAGCCGTTTTCCCGATTCAGGCTCAGATCCTGCCAGTAGATGGATTCGGCCTCGGCAGCCCGGCCGGCCTCCAGCAGCACCGCACCCAGTGCTTGCCGCACCGGAACGTGCCAGTCGGGAGGCTCGTTGTAGATCAGGTTTTCTTCGAACAGAATTGCACGGTGAAGCCGGGCGATGGCTTTATCGTAATAGCCTTGCCGGGCGGCAATTTCGCCGGTGAGGACCTCAACCGCGATGTCTAAAATCGCTTTGGCGCCGTTTCTGGAAAACGTCACCCGAAAGCCGTCCAGAGATTTATCCGCAGCAAGGCCCTGCAGACTGACCAGTTCCCGGGACGCATCGTCTAATTTTCCTTTAGCCGTGAAGGCCAGTCCGCGGGAATAGTGCCATACCCCTGTCCAGAAAAGGCTGTCTTCAGGCGGACGCGGTTCACTGAGAATCGAGTTCCATTCCCCGAAGCGGGTGTACGCGAAAAGCGGCGCGACCAGGAACTGATGCAGCAGCGGCACCTCGCGCCAGGCACCCTCCGGAATGCTCGAGGCTGATTTGCGCGCGGCCTCGATGGCCGGAAAGCTGCGCCCCTCCATGGTGGCCGAGTCCCACAGAAAATGAATATTGTGCGGGTAGTAAGCCAGCGGGTAGAGGCCCTGCGCGCGGCACTGCACGATGTAATCTTCGTCTGCGGCAATCGCATCCTGGTTGCTCTGGGATGCGTTGGCGTAACGCCCCACGCGGCGGAAGATATGGGAAGGCATATGGACCAGGTGCCCGGCTCCGGGCGCCAGTTTCCACAGCCTGTCGGCCCCGGCTTCAGCCAGCTCCGGCCGGCCTAATTCAACCGCATGGATGTATAAATGAATGGCCCCGGGATGATTCGGGTTGCGGGCCAGCACGGATTCCAGCACGCTGTGGATTTTCACGGTTTCCGGATAGGGCTTCAGGTCGCGCGTCCAGTAATTCCAGGGCCGCAGATCCATGAGCGACTCGGCGTAAAGCGTGGCAGCGTCGAGATCGTCGGGGTAACGCTCGCCCAGCAGACGCATGGCCTCGGCAAATGCGCGGTCCAGCGCGTTGCGGTCGGGTTTCGCCTCTTTGGAATAACGTGTTGCCAGTGCATCGATGTAGGCCTGCTCTCTTTCGGATGCGTTCTTTTTGAGCACAATCGCTTTCCGGATCATTTCATAGGCCTTTGGTTCGTTTTCCGGCGGCATCGCCAGATTGATGTTGGGCCCGAGCACCAAAGCCATTCCCCAGTAGGCCATAGCGCAGTTGGGATCCAGACGCGCGGCCTCGCGAAAAGAGCGGCTGGCTTCGGCGTGGTTAAAGCCGTAGGTCAGCATCATGCCCTGGCTGATGAACAGCTGTGCGCGCGGCGAACTTGTCGTTACGATAAACTTGTGATCTCCCAGGTTCTGCAACCGGGGAGCAATCTGACCCGTTACCGCAGTTGACTTGACGTCCTCCTGGGGCGTCTTCTGCGCGCAGGATGCCGACTGGACGCTTAAGATCCCCAGCATGACAACGGCGAGTGCCGAGAGAAACATTTTATATATTTTTTGCCTTTGATTAAGCATTGGCGGACCTCCTGATTTTTTTAAAATTAGATTATACTCGAAAATTATGACCACTGTGTAGCATGTCAAGGGCAGGATGATTAAAATTTTGCGG
>Ga0255055_10000863_pt1 | contig 23249 bp, 15 predicted proteins | sample JV7_2_27_MG_FD_188633 | JGI IMG/M metagenome (GOLD analysis project Ga0255055, IMG submission 188633) | Seawater microbial communities from Jervis Inlet, British Columbia, Canada - JV7_2_27 | ecosystem: Environmental > Aquatic > Marine > Inlet | place: Canada: British Columbia | collected...
CAACACCTACGGCTTTCTGGGCTACCCGTTGCTCCAGACGGCCGACATCCTGATCTACAAGGCCGATCTGGTACCCGTGGGCGAAGACCAGCTACCGCACCTCGAGCTGTCGCGTGAGATCGCGCGTCGCTTCAACCACTTCTACGGTGAGGTCTTTCCGGAGCCGCAGGCGAAGCTGACGCCGGCCGCAAAATTGCCGGGCACCGATGGCCGCAAGATGTCCAAGTCCTACGGGAACGCGATCTACCTCAGCGATCCGCCCGAGGTCGTTGGCAAGAAAGTCGACTCGATGTTGACCGATCCGCAACGTACTCACCGTCACATCCCCGGAAGGCCGGAGCTCTGTCCGGTGTTCGACACGCACAAGATCTTCTCCTCGGCCGAGACCCAGAGCTGGGCCGGCGAAGGTTGCCGCACCGCCGGGATCGGCTGCCGCGATTGCAAGGCGGCGCTCAAGGAGAGCCTTCTCGAGCGGATCGGACCGATCGGCGAGCGCCGTGCCGAGCTGGCAGCCGACCCGCAACATGTGGACGCTGTCCTCACCTCCGGAGCAGAAAAAGCGCGCAAGGTGGCCTCGTGCACGATGGGCGAGGCGCGCCGCGCGATGAACGTCGATCGTCGTTAGGCGGCCAGAAAGATGAGCGAACCGACGACTCCCGAATCCGAACGGACGGCGAACGCCTCGGCCGGCCTTCCCGAGAACGAGGCGTCCTCGGGCTATCGGGTGCGGGTGCGTCAATTCGAGGGCCCGCTCGACCTGCTTCTCCACCTGGTTAGAATCAACGAGGTCGACATCCTCGACATCCCGATCGTCGAGATCACGAACCAGTACAACCGGTATCTCGACATGATGCGCGAGCTGAACCTCGAGATCGCCGGGGAGTACATCGTCATGGCCGCGACGCTGATGCACATCAAGTCGCGGATGCTCCTGCCTCCCGATCCGAGCTCGATCGAGGAGGAGACCGAGGACCCCAGAGCCGAGTTGGCGCGCGAGCTACTTGAATATCAACGATTCAGGCAGGCCGCGGAGAACCTGCAGGCGATGGACAGCCGACGCTCGCTGGTGTGGACGAGAGAGGCCATCCCGGAGGAGTATCACGGAGAGGAGCTGCTGGCCGTCGATCTGTTCGATCTGTTGAAGGCCTTTCGAGGCCTGCTGGGACGGCTGGGAGCAGAAGCCCGACTACAGCTCAAGCGGGACAACGTCTCCGTCGCCGAGAAGATCCACTGGCTCGGTGAGTTGCTCGAGCGCCGGCGTTCGGTCGATCTACTGGGCGTGTTTGCGGATCTGCCGACCCGGCTCGATCGGATCGCCACGTTCCTTGCAGTGTTGGAGATGATGCGGCTGCAGCTGATCGTCGCCTTTCAACGAAAGGCGCTGGGGGAGATCCGCATCGCCAAGATCGCCGACGGGACAAACGCGGCCGCCAGCGGAGAGCCGGACCCGCCTCCGGACCGAACGAGGCCGGCCGAGACGGGAGAAGAGCAGCCGTGAGCCAACACGATTCGTCACGCCCCAATCCGGACCTGCTCGTGCAGGCGGTCGGTGCGGCGATCTTCGCCTCCGACGAGCCCGTCGCCGCGAGCGAGATCGCCGACGCTTTCGGCGATGTCGGGATCGAAGAGGTCGAGGAGGCGATCAGCAGCGTCCGAGACGCTCTCGAACGCAGCGGTACGGGTCTGCGCGTTGAGTCGATCGCCGGCGGGTTCCGGCTGTCGACCCGACCGGAGGTCGGCCCGTGGGTGCGCCGCTTCTTTCGCCAGCGCAATCGAACCCGTCTCTCGGCAGCCGCGCTCGAGACCTTGGCGATCGTGGCCTACCGCCAGCCGGTCACCGCTCCGGAGATCCAGGGCATCCGCGGCAAGGACTCCACGGCCGCGTTGAAGACCCTGGTGGACAAGAAACTGATCCGTCTGCTGGGCAAGAAGAAGGTCGTCGGCAACCCTCTGCTCTACGGAACCTCGAAGCAGTTCCTGATCCACTTCGGTCTCGACAGCCTCGGGGATCTGCCTTCGATCGAGGATTTCGACGAGTTCGTCGAGGCGTTGGTCGCCGAGAAACCCGAGCTCTTCTCTCAGCCCGACGGCGAGGACGAGAGCTCGACCCGGGAGATCACGGACGGAGGGGAGGACGTCGAACCCGTGACCGGGGCGGGGGAGGCGGGCACCGGCGAGCCGGCGACCGATCGCCAGGATCCGTGAAGGAACGTCTGAACAAGATTCTCGCGCGGGCCGGAGTCGCTTCCCGTCGCAGCGCCGATCGCATGATCGAGGACGGCCGCGTCACGGTCAACGGGCAAGTCGTGCGCGAGCTGGGCGTGCGCGTCGACGCACGGGACGACGCGATCAAGGTCGACGGCAAGCGCCTCCCCGCTGCCCCGCCATCCCATACCTATCTCATGCTCAACAAACCAAAGGGTTATGTGACCACGCTCTCCGATCCACAGCAGCGGCCGACGGTCCGCGACCTCTTGCGCGGCGTCAAACCCCGAGTTTTTCCCGTGGGCCGCCTGGACTATCAAACCGAAGGATTGCTCCTGCTGACCGATGACGGCGAGTTGGCCCGAGATCTGACGCGCCCAAGCAGCGGGGTGACAAAGACTTACTCGGCCAAGGTACGCGGGAGGCCCGTGCCCGAGAGCCTGCGTCGGTTGAGCAGGGGAATCGCGCTCGAAGGCCGTCGCACCCTGCCCGCCCGGATCGCCCTGAAGCGGCCGGGACCCAACAGCTGGGTCGAAATCAGCATCGTCGAGGGCCGCAAACACCAGGTGCGTAAAATGCTCTGGGCCATCGGGCATCCCGTGCTCAAGCTCAAACGCGTCCGCTACGACGGGCTCGAGCTGGGCAGCCTGCCCACGGGGGCGGTGCGTCCGCTGACCCCTGCCGAGGTGGCCCGGCTAAAGAGCTCCGTCGGGTCGAACCGAGCCCGATCCGGAGCCCGGCGCCGGGGGACCCGATCCGGCGTAATTGACTGAAAACGCGATTGTTCTTGACAGAATCCGGGCTGTTCTCTAGCATGATATTTTTGTCGGTGCCAGGGGACAAGACCAGCACTTCTAGTCAGATCGACCCGGACCCCGGACCATCGAGACCACCGCCCGCTGGTCGGTCGGCGACTCGCTCGAGGAGGTTTGAACCGAAGCCTATGGACACGCAGCAGGAAACACCCAAAACCAACGAAGCCGAGCCCGCCGAGGCCACAGCAGCGGTCGAGCCCGATACCGCCTCGCCCGCCGAACCGCCTGCGGACGCCGGCACGGAAACCTCTCAGAGCGAGAACGACGAGAACGAGATGCCCGCAGCACGCCTGGGCATCGAGGTCGAGGAAGTCGACGACTTCGGCCAGGCGCTGGCCGACTTCGAATCCGGCGCCAAGACGATCAAGGAAGGCGAGGTCGTCAACGGCAGGGTACTCAAAGTCCTGGAAAAAGAAGTCATCGTTGACATCGGCTACAAGTCCGAAGGGGTGATCGACATCGAGGAGTTCCGCGGGGTCGGTCGCAAGATCGAAGTCTCCCCCGGAGACCGGGTCGACGTGCTTCTGGAAAAGACCGAGGACAGTGACGGCTACGTCGTCTTGTCCAAGGAGAAGGCCGAGCGGCTCAAGGTGTGGGTCTCGGTCGAGCGGGCCTACGACAGCGGCGAGCCAATCATGGGCCGTGTCGTCGACCGCATCAAGGGCGGGCTCAAGGTCGACATCGGCCTTCCGGCATTTCTTCCCGGATCGCTCGTCGACGTGCGCCCCGTGCGAAATCTGGAGAGTCTCATCGGCCACGAATACCGCATGCGCGTGATCAAGGTCAACAAGCGCCGCGGCAATATCGTGCTGTCGCGCAAGTCCGTGCTCGAGGTCGAGAACGCGGAAAAGAAGAAGAAGACGCTCGCCGACCTCGAGGAAGGGAAGATCCTCCGGGGTGTGGTCAAGAATCTCACCGAGTACGGTGCGTTCATCGACCTCGGCGGCATCGACGGGCTGCTGCACATCACCGACATCTCCTGGGGCCGCATCAACCATCCCTCCGAGAAGTTCCAGATCGGCGACGAGCTCGACGTCATCGTGCTCAAGTTCGACCGGGAGAAAGAGCGCGTCTCGCTCGGCTTCAAGCAGTTGCAGGAGGACCCGTGGGAGAACGCCCCGGCCAAGTACCCACCGCATTCGCGGATTCGCGGAAAGGTGGTCAGCCTGACCGATTACGGCGCCTTCGTCGAGGTCGAGGAGGGCATCGAGGGTCTGATTCACGTCTCGGAGATGTCGTGGACCAAGCGGGTCAAGCACCCGTCGAAGGTGCTCAACGCGGGTGACTGGGTCGAGTGCGTCGTGCTCGAGATCGACCAGGATGGTCGGCGCCTCTCGTTGGGTCTCAAGCAAACCGAGCCCAACCCGTGGGATCTGATCAGCTCCAAGTATCGCGTCGGGGACAAGATCACGGGAACCGTCCGCAACATTACCGATTTCGGTGCGTTCATCGAGGTCGAAGAGGGCATCGACGGATTGGTGCACATCTCGGATCTGTCCTGGACCAAACGAGTCAAGCACCCGAGCGAGATCCTGGAGAAGGCCGCCGAGGTCGAGGCCGTGATCCTCAAGATCGACTCGGAGAACCAGCGCCTCTCCCTGGGCATCAAACAGTTGCAGCCCAACGTTCTGGAAGAGTTCTTCCAGACCCATGGCTCCGGCGACGTGCTGATGGGCAAGATCGTGCGCCTGACCGAATTCGGGGCTTTCGTCGAGCTGTTCGAGGGTGTCGAAGGTCTCGTTCACGTCTCCGAGCTGGCGAACGAGCGCATCGAGAAACCCGAGGACAAGTTCAGTGTCGGCCAGGACGTGCGGATCAAGATCATCAAGATGGATCCCGTCGAGAAGAAGATCGGTCTGTCGATTCGGGCCGCCCTGAACGAACCGGACTCCGCGGCCGTCGAGGCCTACTTCAGCAGCCAGGGGGACGGCAGCGCTACGCTGGGTGATCTGATGGATCCGAGAATCTTCCGGAAGGGGGACGCGAAGGAGTCCGGCACGGAGGAGGCAGAGACCGCGCCGGTCCCCGAGCCGGAGAGCGCCGTCGAGCAGGAAGCTGCAGCCCCGGCCACCGAAGAGGAAGTAAAAGTAGAAGAGAACGAACAGAAAGCGGAACCAGCGGAAGAGACCGAGGCTGCGGAGGAGCAACAGAGCCCGGCCGAGCTGGAGCCGGCTGCGGAGATCGAATCCGCCGATAAGCCCGAGGACGAAAGCGAAAAGAAGTAGACCGGGGGAGATCAACCGGGCGTCCTCATGGCGAAGACTCGACGGGGAGGGTAGCGGATGACCAAGGCCGACTTGGTTGAAGAAGTTGTCCGAGTCACCAGCGTCAGCAAGAAACACGCGGAGATCATCGTTAATACCGTCTTCTCGTCGATCATCGACGCTCTCAGGCGCGAGGACAAGATAGAACTGCGCGGATTCGGAAGCTTCCGCGTGCGTCGTCGCCGGCCACGTCAGGGGCGGAATCCGAAGACGGGCGACCAGGTCGCCGTACCGGAAAAACGCATCCCGTACTTCAAACCGGGCAAGGAACTCAAGGATCTGATCAACGCCGACGGCTCGTCGCCAGCCGGCGAGCCTCACGTCGCCGAGCCATCGGCCGCGGGGGTGGGCGGAGAATCGTTCCCGGAACCCGGACGCGAGCCCTGACGGGACGGCGGCGCCCGCCGTGTGAACTCGATGGAGCACCTGTTCAGCCCCTGGCGTTTCCAGTACGTGAGCCAGACCAAGGATGAACAGGGCTGCGTCTTTTGCCGGATCGCCTCGGCCGACGCCACCGAGGACCAGACCCACTTCGTACTCCACCGCGGCGAGCACCACTTCCTCGTACTCAACATCTATCCCTACACGACCGGTCACCTGATGATCGTCCCCTACGTCCACGAGTCGCGCCTTTCGGCTCTGCACCCCGAGGCGCTCAACGAGATGGCCGCGTTGTCGGCCCGGGTCGAGCGGCTGCTGATCGATGTCTACCGCTCGGAAGGAATCAACTTCGGAATGAACCTGGGCCACTGCGCGGGTGCGGGAATCGAAGACCACCTGCACCTGCACGCCGTGCCGCGCTGGTGCGGTGACACGAACTTCATGACCGTCACCGGCAATTCCCGCGTTCTGCCAGAAGGGTTGCAGGACACCTGGACCAAACTGCACGGTCGACTGTGACTCTCTGATGCAAGAGACGAGACCCTACGATGATTTCGAGGAGGCACCGGCGGCGTCCGCCGAGCGCTATCACATCGAGACGTGGGGTTGTCAGATGAACGTCCACGACTCGGAGAAGCTGGCCGGAGCGCTGGAAGGCCACGGCTACGTGAAGGCCGACGGCATACAGGACGCGGACGTGATTCTGCTCAACACCTGCTCGATACGGGAGAAGGCCGCCGAGAAGGTGTTCAGCGAGTTGGGCCGCGTCCAGCGGCTCAAACGCTCCAACCCGCGCCTGTTGATCGGGGTGCTGGGTTGCGTGGCTCAGCAGGAAGGCCGAGCGATCTTCAAACGCGCGCCGTTCGTCGACTTCGTCATTGGCCCCCGCGCGACGGCGAGCCTTCCGCGGACGCTCGACCGCCTGCGGGCCGGCGACCGTACGGCGCGCCACACGGTCGACACGGAGTACCGGGCCGACTCGATCCGTTTCCCGTTCGATGAGATTCGTCGCGAGGGCACGGATTCGGGAAAGGCCTTCGTGACGATCATCGAGGGCTGCAATCACCGCTGCACCTACTGCATCGTGCCGCGCACCCGTGGGAGTGAGATCTGCCGTCCCCTGGACAACGTGCTGGGCGAGGTGCGCAGTCTCGCAGATCGCGACGTTCGGGAGATCGAGTTCCTCGGCCAAACGGTGAACGCCTATCGCGACAACCTAGGGCACGGGCTCGGCGACCTGTTGCTGGCCACGGCCGAGATCGACGGCATCGACCGCATACGTTTCACCACCTCGCACCCGGCGCAGATGACGGACAAGCTGATGGACACGATGGCCGCGGCCCACCCCAAGGTCTGCCCCTATCTTCATCTGCCGGTGCAATCGGGCAGCAGCGCGGTGTTGGAGAGAATGCGCCGCGGATACGATCGTGGGACCTATCTGGCGAAGGTCGACGCGTTGCGGTCGCGCATCTCGGAGATCTCGTTCGGCACGGACATCATCGTCGGCTTTCCGGGCGAAACCGACGCCGACTTCGATCAAACGCTCTCACTGCTCGACGAGGTCTCTTTCGACACGGTCTATTCCTTCGCCTACTCGGAGCGACCGGGTACGCGGGCCATGGACTTCCCCGAAGCGATCCCGCTGGCGACGAAGCTCGACAGGCTGAAGACGCTGCAGGGCAAGCAAAAGAAGATCCAGGAAAAACGCAACCGGCTGTGGATCGGCCGGCGGCTCGAAGTGCTGGTCGAGGGGCCGAGCAAACGGGACCCGTCGCGTTGGACGGGTCGGACACCGGAGAACCGCATCGTACACTTCCGCGGCGAGACGGCCCCCGGTCGCATGGAGACTATCGAGATCACGGCGTCGACGGCCTATTCCCTCATCGGGACTCCGGCGCCGGGCGTTGCTTGACCTGAACTGGCGCCCGTATATATATTGGCCGCGGCACGCCGCCGAGAACGAAGGAACCAAACCCGGGGGTGGATACGAACATGGCGGTCGAGATGAAAATCAAGGGGTTGATGATCGATCCCGTTTCCAGCATGCCGATCATCATCCTCAAGAATACCGAGGGCGACGCGGTCCTGCCGATCTGGGTCGGGATCTTCGAGGCGAATGCGATCGCCATGCAGTTGGAGAAGGTCATTTCGCCCCGGCCGATGACCCACGATCTGCTCAAGAACGTGATCGAGGGCCTGAAGGCCGAGATCTCTCGGATCGTGATCACGGACCTGAAAGACAATACCTTCTTTGCCAGCATCTTCTTGGAGCGCAACGGCGACAGCCTGTGCATCGACTCGCGGCCCAGTGACGCCATGGCGCTGGCCTTGCGGGCCGAGGCACCGATCTTCGTCGAGCAATCGGTCCTCGAGAAGTCGGCGTCCCCGGAGCAGGGGGGCGACTCCGAAGAGACCGAACGTCTTCGGCGTTGGCTGGAGACCGTCGAGCCCGAAGAGCTGGGTAAGTACGAGATGTGAGCCTCGAGCGATTGTTCGCTCTACTTTTGTCTTCCTCGACACTCAGTCCTTTCCCGATTCCGGACCCGCCCGAAGAGGCTGTCCCTGAGAGTCCTGGCCGCTCCTGATTCTCAGACGGTTGACACGCCCCACGCCCGTCGATACACTCCACCCTCCTAGGATGGCCCTGCAATATCACGTGGTCGGCTCGACAAACACCACAACAGAATGTGGTGAACTGACAACTCTCTTCGTTCCCGGACGCTCTCGCGTCTGATCCGAGGCTTTGATGTCAACCCTTTCGATCGTGATCGCGAACCAGAAGGGGGGGGTCGGAAAAACGACCACCGCCATCAATCTCGCTGCCGCGCTGTCCCAGCGCCGCAAGAAGACCCTGCTGGTCGACCTCGACCCGCAGGGGAACGCCACGCTCTCCTACATCGACCCCCACGCGCTGGAGTACTCGAGCTACGAGTTGCTCGTCGATCCGAACGTCACGGCCGACCAGTCGATCCGTACGACGGAATACGACGAGCTTGACATCATCGGCGCGCGAATCTCGCTGGCCAAGGCGGAGACCAAGCTAATAGGGGAGTTCGACGGTCACTTTCGTCTCAAGGACAAGCTGGCACCCGTCAAGAGCCTCTACGAATACGTCGTCATCGACACACCGCCCACGCTTGGCGTGCTGACCGTCAATGCGCTCGTCGCCGGATCCCACCTGATCGTGCCGATCCAGTCGTCTTACTACGCGCTCGAGGGAACGGACGACCTGCTCGACACCTACGAGAAGATCCGAGCACGACCCAATCCCGAGCTGCAATTCCTGGGCGTCCTGATCACGCTGCACGACAAGCGGACGAACCTGGCCCGAGACGTCCGGGACCAGATCCGGAGCGTATTCGGCGAGAAGGTCTTCGACACCACGATCTCCAAGAGCGTACGCCTGGAGGAGAGCCCGGCCTACCGGCAGAGCATCTTCAGCTTCGCACCCAACTCGTCGGGTGCCCTCGAGTACTACAGTCTCTCCGAGGAGGTGATCGGCCGTGTCTAAACTGCGAGGTCTCCCGGAGTCCAGGCGCATGCGCCACGACAGCCACTTCGTCGAGGAGATTACCTCCAGGCGATCCGAGAGCATCGGCCGCGTCATCGACGTCGGGCGAATCGAGCCCAACCCGCACCAGCCGCGCCGGGAGTTCGGCGACCTCTCCGAGATGGTCGCCTCGGTGAAAGAGAAGGGGATTCTGGAGCCGATTCTCGTGCGCAGCTACGAGGGGAAGTACCAGATCATCGCGGGTGAGCGGCGCTACCAAGCGGCGAGAATGGCCGGTCTCCAGCGTGTTCCGTGCATCGAGGTCGATGTCGACACGCGTGGCATGCTCGAAATCTCGCTCATCGAAAACCTCCAGCGCCGCGACCTGACGGCGTTCGAGGAGGCAGCGGCGATCCAGCGTCTGTCCGACCAGTTCCGGTACACCCACGAGGAGATCGCGCGGAAGCTCGGTAAGTCGAGAACCGTGATCACCGAGGTCCTGAGCCTGAACCGTATGCCGGAGGAGATCCAGCAGAGATGTCGGCAGGCCGACATCAATAGCAAATCGATGCTCCTCCAAATCGTCAGGCAGTCGACAGTCGAAGAGATGCACAAGTTGCTGGACAAGATCAGCGGCGAGGGGCTTACTCGGGAGGAGGCCCGGCGCTTCAACAAGAACGAGACCGGCCGGCGACCCCCCAAGCAGTTCACGTACCGCTTCAAGCCGGACAATCGCGACTACCAGTTCACGATTCGCTTCGGCCGGCCCGACGTCGACCGTCGGGAAGTCGTTTCGGCTCTCCGTGAACTGCTGGACAAGCTCAGCGAAGAGATCGAGCGAGAGGCCGGCGAGTAGAGGCGTGCCGACACGAGATCTCGTCTCTTGTCAGACCCAACGCGAAACCTGATTCGCAGCCAACAGTTCCGGTGTTGTCGCTGGACGAAGCGCCGTCGCTTGATGAATGGACGGGGCCGCGGTGTGCAGGCGCACTCGGCTTCGACGGTCACTGAGGAGCCGGGGTTGCCGGCCGTCGTGCGTCGAACCCCCGGGGCCGAAGGAGAGCGGGGCGCGCGGGGCTCCAGGGAGAGGGCCTCCGGGGGAGCCGGCCCGAGGCGGACGAATGTCCATATCTCCATGCGAGTTTACATAATATACATTATCGGACGTAACGTGAATTGCCCCGGATTGAACCTCGGACCGCCCTCTCGGCCCGTTCCCTCGTCTCCAAACGACGCCCCGGTCGCAGCCTCGACTCCAATCCGGACATCGCCACCCGGGCCGATTGACAGGACTTTTCTCTGTTTCTAGACTCGAACGGATGCTCAGACCATCGCGCATCTCACGCTACGTCTTTGCGGAGCTGATGACCCCCACGATCCTGGGGCTTCTGCTCTGGACGTTCATCCTGGTGATGAACCTCTTTTTCGTCGTCGCCGAGAAGGCTCTATCGAAGGATCTGAGCTTCGATCTGACCCTGCGCATGTTCGTCGTCGGCGTGCCGCCGATCCTGGTCCTTTCCATTCCCATGTCGGTCCTTCTGGGCTCCTTGATCGCCGTGGGGCGGCTTTCCGCCGACCACGAGTGGGTCGCCCTCCAGGGTGCCGGCCAGGGCCCCATGAAGCTCCTCAAGCCGCTGCTGTTGCACGGTTTCCTGGCCAGCCTTCTCGCTTTCTACACCTACGGCGAGCTCGTCCCTCGCTCGAATTTCGCGGGGCGCTATCTGCAAGGCCAGATCGTGATGTCCTCCAGCCTGGCCTCGGACCTCAAGCCGCGAGTCTTCTACGACCAGCTAGAGAACGCGGTGCTCTACGTCGACGACATCCTGCCCGGCTCGCCGAGCGAGGAGGGCCGCCTGCGCGGGGTTCTGCTGATCACGACGGAGCCGGAGGAGCACAGCTTTCAGGTGATCCTGGCCCGCTCCGGCGACATCTTCCCGGCCGCGGACAGGTCGGGCACACTGATCGCAGACCTGTACGACGGGGTGGGACACCGGTATAGGCCTGACGCTCCGGACTCGTACTTCCTGGCCGACTTCGCCTCACACCGGGAGCCGATCCCTCCCCCGCCCTACCTCCAGAAACTGCTCGAGCCGCCGGACAAGGTTACCCAGGACAGGACCACCACCGAGCTTTTTCACGAGCTCGCCGCTCTTCGGCAGGAACAACGGGAGACGATCGCGCGCCTCGTTGCCGAAGGGCGCGACCCGAACAACCGCCAGGACCGCTTCATCATCGACAACAAGGTCAGGCTCGCCACCCTGGAGCTCAACGCTCGAGTTGCGCTACCCCTGGCCTCGTTCATCTTTGCCGTCATGGCCCTTCCCCTGGGAATCAACCGTGCGCGCTCGGGCAAGGGAGCTGCCTTCGCGTTGAGCCTCCTGGTGCTCCTGATCTACTGGCTGACCTATACCTTCGCGCAGCGCCAGGCGGTGTTGGGTCACATTCCCGCCTGGCTCGGGGCCTGGGCTTCCTCTCTGATCCTCGCGCCGTGGGTCGTCATCTCGCTGTGGCGGCTCAGGCGTCCAGCCAAGACCGACTCGGGGCTGCTCGAGCTGTCCGCGCGTGCGGGCCGCGCACTGCGCGGACGTCTATCCGGCAGAAAACGTCGCCAGCAACAGGCCGAGGCGGCGAACGATGGAGAGGGTCCCGCCGGCGTCGCCGCCCTCGAGAACATCGGAGGGACGACCAACCGCTTCGTGGTGCGTCTGGACCAGTACGTCGGCCTACAGTATCTGCGGATCCTGACGCTCGCGTTGGTCTCGGCTTACCTGATCTATGCGCTGGCCGAGCTGCGCGGCTTGACCCAGGGCCTGATGCGCAGCAAGGAATCTCCGACTCTCTTGCTGACCTACTACGAGTACTTCGCCCCGAGTGTGCTGCACATCATTCTTCCGGTCTCCTGCCTGATCGGCGCCGTCGTAGCCTTCACCTTGCTAGCTCGCACAGGCGAGCTCACCGCGGTAAAGGCGAGCGGCATCAGCATGCGGCGCGCCACGGGTCCGGTGCTGGTGCTGACCGCCGTACTGTGTTTCCTCCTCTTTCTCATCGAGTACCACGTGGTTCCGGTGACGAATCGTCTGGCCCAGGAAACGGAGGACAAGATCATGGGCCGGGCCCCGAAGACCTACGGCTTGCGCGCCGGCGGTCGCTGGGGTTTGGCCACGGGGGGAGACAAGCTCTATCACTACGCGCTCTACGACAAGGACAGGGGCGAGTTTCAGGGTCTGACCGTCTTTACCATCGACCGCGAGGCGCCGCGCATCGTCGACCACCGTTACGCCCAGAAGGCGCGTTGGCGAGGAAACACGGCCGAGTTGGAGGGCGGCTGGTTCCGTAGCTTCGAACCGGACGGTACACCGGCCGTCTACGAAACTTTCGAGGGCGTGCGGACGATTGAGCTCGAACCGCCGGCCCAACTCGTGGCCAAGCAGATCAAACTGAGCGCACGCGCTGACGCGGCCGAACAGATGACGCTCGGAGAGCTCGACGACGAGATCGAAGTGCTGAAGAGCCGGGGATATGACACGACCCACCTGGAGGTCGCCTTCTGGGGCAAGATCTCCCGCTCGACCGCTCCTCTCGTCATGGTCCTGCTCGGTCTGCCCTTCGCCTTTCGGGTGGGAAAACGCGGCTCCCTGTACGGGATCGGAGTGGCCCTGGTACTGGTTCTGGTTTACTGGGCGGTCTTCGCGATCTTCAACGCGCTTGGCCTGGAGACCCTGCTCGACCCATGGGCCGCAGCCTGGGCACCCAACATCTTTTTCGGTCTTCTGGGTACCTACCTGCTGCTCTACGTTCCAACCTGAGCCGGACTCCCCTCCCCGCCTCGACGGCGAGCGAGCAGCAAGACGCCGACACCGAAAGGAATCGAGCCGAAAGTGGCGATCCAACGCCGCTCGAGCGAGCAGATCGCGAACAGGAGGCGATTCAAGGCCCACGGCGGCACCTTGAGCTCCACGGACTCGTCCGAACCGCCACCTGCCCCGCCGAAAACGCGCACCCTGTCAACCAGGGCAGCCACCGCCGCTGGGACGAGGGCGACACTATTGAAGTAGGTCGCACGGGTGACCTCGAAACCGGTCGCCTCGAGCCTGCGTCGCAACCCGCTCCTCGTGTAGCGCCGGGCACCGAAGTCGATCTCGTCGTGCCGTCGGTACAGGAAGTTGAATGCCGGCTCGGTCAGGACCAGCCGCCCGCCGGGCTTGAGCACGCGACCGATCTGCTCCAGCACGTCTTCCTCGCGTTCGATCCACCGGTGGTAGAGCACGTTGAAGACGGTGACCAGATCGAAGCTCTCCGGGGCGAAGCTGTGGGCCAGCCGATTGGCATCGGCTCTCACCAGCAGGACCTGCGGTCGACCCGCCCTCGCCAGCTCGAGAGCAAGCGCGGAACGATCCAGGCCCACCGCAACGCCCCCCTGACGCGCCAGCACCGACAGATTACCCCCGGTCCCGCAACCGAGGTCGAGCGAGCGCAGCGTGCCGCCCTCGCGCCTCCCGTCAGACACCACCCGAAGCAGGTCGTCCACGAGCGCGCGACGATGTAGAAACCACCAATGCTCGCTCTCGACACGGCTGGTCTGGCGGTAGAACCCGTCCCTCATTCACTCGCTCTCAGGGAACTCACTCTCCAGGTAGTCTCGCAGTCTCGTCTGCCCCGGCTCGATGTCCAGAGATTGCCGCCAGACGTCTACGGCCTCCGCTACGCGGCCCTGCACCCGGTAGGCCTCCCCCAGATAGTTCAGGACCTCGGTGCTTCGTGGGTCGATCCGCCGCCCTTGCTCTAGCGCGTCGATGGCGGCGTCGAGATTGCCGCTCTCGAGCTCCAGCGCTCCCAGCTTGGCCCACGAGTTCGATCCGGTGCGAGTGTCCTGGGTAGCGCTGCGCAACTGATCGCGGGCCTCGTCGGCGTCGCCGCCAACCATGAGCACGATCGACAAATTGATCCGAGCGTCCCCGTAGTCCGGGTCGAGCTCGATCGCGCGTCGGAGCAGGCGCTCGGCCTCTGCGTAGCGCTGTGCGTTGATCTCCAGACCGGCCACGTTGTTGAGCGGCGAGGGATAGGACGGATCGGCCGCCGCGGCACGCATCCAGAACTTGCGCGCCTCCGCGAACTCCCCCTGCGCGTAGTACCAGCTTCCGAGGTTGTTCAGAAGCTCGGCGTTGTTGGGGGCCTTGGCGGCCGCCCTCGCGTAGAGATCGCGTGCTCTGTCCATCTGTCCCCGGTCCTGGTAGACCAGGGCCAGGTTGTTGTAGGCGCCCATGAAGTAGGGATCGGCCTCGATCGAGCGCTGATACCACGCCTCGGCCTGATCCAAATCGCCACGGCGTCGGGCAAGATTGCCCAGGTTGTTGCGGGGAAGCGCTGCGTTGGGATCCAGCTCGACGGCGCCCAGGTATTCGTCCCGGGCCTCCTCGATCCTGTCTTGCCGCTCCAGCACCTGCCCCAGCGTGTTGTGCACCTCAGCCGCGTCCGGCTCTCGGACCAACACGGTCCGCAGCAGCCTCTCCGCCTCGTCGACCTCGCCACGCTCCAGCAGCGCCTGGGCCAGCAGGTGACTCGCCATGCGCTCGGTGATGGGGTGCCGGATCGCGCTGCGAAAGCGCTCGATCGCCTCCTCCTCGCGGCCCTGAAAACGCAGGGCCAGTCCCAAGTTCATCGTCAGCATCGGCGAGCCGGGGGCGTTTTCCAGTCCGGCCAGGAACTCACGCTCGGCCTCCTCGTAGCGTCCCTCGGCCATGAACGCCACCCCGGCGTTGTTCCGCGCGGTGATCGAATCCGCCCCGCTCTCACCCCCCGCGGAGACGTATCCCAGGCTCTGCAACTTCTCGAGCAGGTCTGCGGCGGCCGGATCGACGAGACCGTCCGCCACCAGGTCCGCGCGAACGGGATCGTCCAGCCGATAGCGCACCGGGTGGGCGTCGAGGTAATCGTTCTCGAAGGCCGTGCCCAACACGCGTCCGGGCCAGCTTCGCGGTATCGGCTGACCGAACAGCGCCAGAACGGTCGGTGCTATGTCGTAGACGCTGGCCTCATCGATCCGCAGTCCGGGTCGGATGTGCGCCCCCGAGAGGACCAGTACGCCGAAACGACGGTGCCAATCGGCCGCTGCACCGTGGCCTACACGCGAGTCGGTGGTCCGGGGGCGCGTGGCGTCGGAGGCGAAACCGTGATCGCTGAGCACCATCACCGTCCACTCCTCGCCACGTTCGGCCAAGAGCTCGCCGAGGTAACGATCCGCCGTCTCGTAATAGCGATCGACGACCTCCGCGAAGCTCTCGATGCGCCGCTCGTCGATGCCCGGCAATCGAGGCGGGCGATAGGGCATGAACAGGTGACCGACGGTATCGGTGCCCTCGAAATAGATCACCTCGAATTGTGGACGGAACTCCCGGCGCAACTGCTGGCCGATCTCGAGGTAGGTCCGGCCCGAGGCCAGAAGCGTGCGAAACTCCTCGATCAGCCGGCGTTCCTCTTCGCCGTATTCGCCCTCGTTTTGCCGGGCCCCGTCCAGGTAGGGAGAGACCTCGTCCCAGCTCACGCTGTCCGGTGAGGCGATCAGGGGCCGGATACGATCGTACAGCTCGGGGGGCCAGGTCTTTCCCTGGGCATCGTCCGGGTCTGCCCTGTAGCCGAACAACTGATAGGCCAGCCGATCGGAGACCAGATAGCCGCGGACCGGATCGGCCGGCCACGAGGCCCACCAGCCGGTCACCCCGACCTCGACATCGGCTCGCGAGAGCAGTTCCCACATCGTCGGTGCCCGACGCTGCGCCGAGGTCACCGGCTGGCGCGCCGAGCCCGACGGATCCTGGACCAGAAAGTCGAGGATGCCGTGACGGCTCGGCTCCACACCGGTGGCAACGGTTGTCCACACGACGGGTGAAAGCATCGGGCTGATCGTCAGCAGCTTGGCACGCACGCCCTCTTCGATGAGGCGCGCCAGGTTGGGAAGACGGTTCTGATCGAGGAGGTCGTCGAGTATCTCCCAGTCCAGACCGTCCAGGCCGACGATCAACAGTCGCGCGTCGGTGGGTTTCGGGGTCCGGCCCGCTTCCCCGACGGCCAGGAAATCGACCGAATCCAGCTCCAACCTTCGAAGGCTCAGACCCCGCGCGTCTAGGGCCTGCGCCAGGGCCCGTTCCAGCTCACGTGCAAGCGTGCCACTGTCGAGGCTGCGCTCGCTTCCGGGACGCAGGCTGGCCGCCGCCTCGCGAACCGCGGCGAGCAGTGCCCCCGCCACGCCGCGCCCACCCGCGGCTGCGTGCAGATCCTTCCAGTCCTCCCGCCGCGGCCGCAACGTGATCCAACCACGGAATCCGTAGCGACTACCGTCGATCGCTCGGAGCATCGCCTCGTCCGCCTGCGGCAAGGCGAGCTCGACGCCGTGGGCGGGGTAGGTCGTCAGGTGGAGCAAGCCAAGCGGGGCGAGCACCCACGGGCCCGAGACCAGCCGCGCGGAGCCGCCGAGTAGTGGGCCCCCGACAACGCCGAATTCGTCGCCGTCGAGCCTCTGCACGCCGGCCAGCAGCCACGACAGCACGACGATTCCGATGAAGACCGCAACGAGACGGACCACGCGTCGCTTTCTCGACGCGCTCGATCGTTGTTCGTGCTCAGCCATTGAATAGCGGTCTCGAGCACCGGCGCCGGTAACGGCCCGAGCCGCTTACGGTCGCGACGGTGCGCCGCTCCTCTTGCTCAGACCTTCACTTCGTCGGCCAGTGCCTCGGCCACCTTGGTCGACTCCCACGAGAAGCCCGGCTCCGAGCGCCCGAAGTGCCCGAACGCCGCCGTCGCTTTGAAGATCGGGCGGCGCAACGACAGGCTCTCAATGATCCCCGCCGGCGTCAACTGGAAGTGCTCCCGCACGAGCCTGGCCAGACGCTCCTCCGGCACCTTACCCGTGCCGAAGCTGTTGACCATCACCGAAACCGGTTCGGCCACGCCGATTGCGTAGGCCAACTGGACCTCCACGCGGTCGGCCAGCTTTGCGGCGACCAGGTTCTTCGCGATGCAGCGCGCCATGTACGATGCGGAGCGGTCGACCTTCGTCGGATCCTTGCCCGAGAATGCGCCGCCGCCGTGATGACCCATGCCGCCGTAGGTGTCGACGATGATCTTCCGCCCGGTCAAACCCGCGTCGCCCTTCGGACCACCGATGACGAACTGCCCCGTGGGGTTGATGTAGACCTTCGTCTCGCGATCCAGAAAGTGCGCCGGGATGATCGGCTTGATCACCGATTCGCGCAGCGCTTCCTCGATCTGCTTGTGGGTCACGTCCGGGTTGTGCTGCGTCGAGACGACCACCGCCTCCACCCGCTGCGGCTTGCCGTCCTCGTACTCCACCGTCACCTGCGACTTGCCGTCCGGCCGCAAGAAGTTCAGAACTTTTTCTCGCCGGCACTGCGACAGCCGTCTGACCAAGCGGTGCGCCAGCATGATCGGCAGCGGCATCAACTCGTCCGTCTCGCGACAGGCGTAGCCGAACATCAGACCCTGATCCCCTGCCCCGCCCGTGTCCACACCCATCGCGATGTCGGGCGACTGCTCGTCGATTGAGGTCAATACCGCGCAGGTCTCGAAGTCGTACCCGTAGTGCGGGTCGGTGTATCCGATATCACGAATCGTTTCGCGCGCGATCGCCGGGATTTCCACGTAGCCGTTGGTGGTGATCTCCCCCGTCACCATGCAGAGGCCCGTCGTGACCAGTGTCTCGCAGGCCACGCGCCCGTTGGCGTCGTTGGCCAGGATCGCGTCCAGAACCGCGTCCGAGATCTGATCGGCCATCTTGTCCGGGTGGCCCTCCGTGACCGACTCCGAGGTAAACAGTTGGCGGCCGTTCATATGCATGCTCTTCTCCTGTGAATCCCGTAAATCTACAGCCGCCCGCGCCGAAGACCACGTCGCGACCTATCTCCCGTAAATCCAGCGAGTTGGCGCAATATCCTAGCAACCAACCCAAATTCGTTCAATCCGCATGACACAAGCCGACGCGAACAGGCTCTACCCCGCTTTCGGGGCCCACCGAGCCCCGAGCGCGGGCCCCGCTCCCCTGAGTTAACCCTTGAGCATCGACTTGGCCCGGAAATGGACGCGGTTCCGACCGACGACCGACTCGAGCTCCCGAGTGAATCCCTTGGATGCCGTCACACGGAGAGCCGATTCCGCCACGGCCACCAACCGGTAGGCCCCAGGACGAGCGACCTCGAAGTAAAGCCGCGCGTTGCCGCGGTGCGCCTCCACGGTCTGCATCATTCGCTCGACGAGCCTCTCGTCCAGGTCGATCGCATCCAGCCGGACGTGCACCGCATCGACCTGGCGTTCGTGGAGTTGCTCCAGCGGACAGATCGTCTCCGCAATCAAACGCACCCGATCCTCGTCCACCTCGACACGCCCCGTGACCATCGCCGCGCGTTCCGCTTCCAGATCCGTCTCGTGGGCCGCGTAACACTTCGGGAACGTCAACACCTCGACCTGCCCGTCCAGGTCCTCCAGCTGGAACGAGGCCCACCAGTCGCCCTTGCGCGATTTGCGGCGACGCAGATCGTTGACCACCCCACCGATCGCCACCTCCGTTCCCGAGTCCACCTCGCGCAGCGCGGCCGTCGTGTGGGTCGCGTACTCGCGGAGCAGCTCCTGGTGGCTCTCCAACGGGTGACCCGAGACGTAGAAGCCGAGCGTAGCCTTCTCGCCGCTCAGCCGTGCCTTTTCGTCCCACTCTGGGACATCCGGAAGTTGCTCGGCCGCGCCGGCCGGCTCGTCAGCCGTCGAGCCCCCGAACAGGCTCACCTGCCCCGCCTCGCGGTCCGCACGTTGCTTCTGCCCGTACTCCAGTGCCGGATCGATCGCCGCGAACAGGCGGCTGCGGCTCGCGCCGAAGGAGTCCATCGACCCCGACTGGACCAGGGCCTCCAGAACCCGCTTGTTCACCTGACGAAAATCGATCGCTCCGCACAGCTCGTGCAGCGAGCCGAAACCGTCTTTCTCAACTCGCGCCTCGATGATCGAGCGGATCGCCCCCTCCCCCACATTCTTGATCGCCGACAGCCCGAAGCGGACCTTCTCACCTTCGACCATGAAGTCCACACCCGAAGCGCTCACGTCGGGAGGCAGGACCTTGATACCCATCTCGCGGCACTCGTTGATGTACTTGACGAGCTTGTCCGTGTTCCCCTTGTCGTTCGTCAACAGGGCCGCCATGAAGTGCACCGGATAGTGGGCCTTCAACCAGGCGGTGTGGTAGGCCACCAGCGCATAGGCCGCCGAGTGCGATTTGTTGAATCCGTAGCCCGCGAAGTAGGCCATCATCTCGAAGATCTTCTTCGCGACGCCCGATTTGATGCCCTTCCCACTGGCGCGCTCGATGAACTTTTGCTCCTCGGCCTCCATCACATCGGCTTTCTTCTTGCCCATGGCACGACGCAGAATGTCGGCTTCGCCGAGCGAGTAGCCGCCCATCACCGAGGCGATCTGCATCACCTGCTCCTGATAGACGATTACGCCGTAGGTTTCTTCGAGGATCTCCTTCAGCATGGGATGCGGATAGCGGACCTTGACCTTGCCGTGGCGACGTTTGATGAAATCGTCGATCAACCCTCCCCCGATCGGACCTGGCCGGTACAAGGCGTTGAGGGCGATGAGATCCTCGAATTTCTCCGGCTTGAGGCGGCGCAGGATGTCCTTCATCCCCTCCGACTCGAACTGGAACACGCCCGAGGTGCGGGCCCGGCTGAACAGCTCGTAAACCGCCGGAGAATCGAGCGCCAGATCGTCCAGATCGGGACGTTTGCCCGTCGTCGCCTCCACGGAGACCAGCGCGTCGTCGATGACTGTCAGCGTTTTTAAGCCGAGGAAGTCCATCTTCAGTAGGCCGATCTCCTCGATCTCGTCTTTGGCCCACTGCGTGGTGATCTCGTCCTGGTCCTTGCTCCCACGGTAGAGCGGTGCGAACTCGACGATCGGCTTGGGAGCGATGACGACTCCGGCGGCATGGGTCGAGGCATGCCGCGTCAAACCCTCGAGCCGCCGCGCCACGTCCAACAGCTCCTTGATCCTGGCCTCCTTGTCGTAGGCCTCCTTGAGCTGCGGAACCTCCGCCATCGCCTTGTCGATCGTGATCTCCTTGCCGGGCTGCGCCGGCACCAGCTTGGCGATGCGATCCACCTCGGCGTAGGGAATCTCCAAGACGCGGCCCACGTCGCGGATCACCGCGCGCGCGGCCATTCTGCCGAAGGTGATGATCTGTGCCACGTTCGGCCGGCCGTATTTCTCCGTGACGTAATCGATGACCCGCTCGCGCTTGCGGAAGCAAAAATCGATGTCGATGTCCGGCATGCTGATCCGCTCGGGGTTGAGGAATCGCTCGAAGAGCAGGTCGTACTCCAGTGGATCGATGTCGGTGATTTGCATGCAGTAGGCCACCAGCGATCCGGCGGCCGATCCGCGCCCCGGTCCGACGGGGATGCCGTTCTCTCTCGCGTACCGAATGAAGTCCCAGACGATCAAGAAATAGCCGGCGTAACCCATCTGCCGGATGATCTTGATCTCCTCGTCCAGTCGCTTGCGATAGTCCTCGAGCGCATGCAGCAATCGGCCCGCGTCCTGCCGGCGCCGCAACTCCCGAGCGCGCAGTTCCAGCCCGTCCCGCGCGACTTTCTCGAAATAGCCGTCGATGTCGTACCCCTCGGGAACGGGGAACTCCGGCAGCTGGAGAGACGGTTCGCCGAAACCGAACCGGCACCGCTCGGCGACGGCGAGTGTGTTTTCCACCGCCTCGGGCGCCCAGGAGAAGAGCTGTGCCATCTCCGCGCGCGACTTGAGGTAGTGCTGGCGCGTGTAAGCGGCGTTTTGCCTGCCGTTGGCCGTGCTGCCGGTCTGGATGCAGACGAGCACGCCGTGGGCTTCGTGATCGTCGGGTAAGAGATAGTGACAGTCGTTGCTGGCCACCAGCGGAACGCCCAGTTCCTCGGCCAGGCGGGGAATCTTCCGGTTGACCTGTTCCTGCTCGGCGATGCCGTGATCCTGCAACTCAAGCCAGAAGCGTCCTTCCCCGAACAGATCGCGAAACTCGGCGGTAACCTTCCGCGCCTGGTCGAACTGATCGTGCTTCAACAGCGTGGGGACCTCGCCGGCCAGGCAGGCCGACATGCAGATCAGCCCCTCACTGTGCTGTTGCAGCAACTCCTTGTCGATGCGCGGGCGGTAGTAGAAGCCCTCCAGATACCCGGCGGTGGTGAGCTTGATCAGATTCTTGTAGCCCGCGTAGTTTTCGGCCAGCAGGATCAGGTGATAGTAGTTCTTGTTGCCCACACCCGTAATGCGTGAGGGTTGCCGCTCCAATCGCGAGCCCGGCGCGACGTAGGCCTCGATGCCGACGATCGGCTTGACCCCGTGTTTCTTGGCCTTCTTGCCGAACTCCATGACGCCGAACAGATTGCCGTGATCGGTGACCGCAATCGCCGACTGTCCATCGCCCGCGGCCCGGGCGCACATTTCGTCGATGCGTTGCGCCCCGTCCAGCAGCGAATAGGTCGTGTGGTTGTGCAGGTGGACAAAACCGGGCGCGGTTTTCGCCATGTCGCGGGCAACCTCGATGTGACGTGGAGTCTCCCGAAGAGAAAGCTCCAGTTAGAACGCGACGCGAGAACTCGGCCGCGGACGACAAGCATCATACCACGCTCGCCGGCGCGACTTTATTCCCACTCGATTGTCCCGGGAGGTTTGCTCGTAACGTCGTAGACGACCCGGTTGATCCCACTGACCTCGTTGACGATGCGACTGGCCACACGCGAGAGGAAATCGTAGGGCAGGCGGCTCCAGTTCGCCGTCATGAAGTCGGTCGTCTCGACCGCGCGCAGCGCGACGACGTTCTCGTAGGTTCGTCCATCGCCCATCACGCCCACCGTGCGCACGGGCAACAGGACCACGAAGGCTTGCGCGGTCGTCTCGTAGAGCCCGGCTTTCTTCAACTCGTCGATGAAGATCGCGTCGGCCTCCTGGAGCAAGTCCACGCGATCTCGCGTCACCTCGCCGAGGATACGCACGGCCAGACCGGGCCCCGGAAACGGATGGCGGTGGACGAAGGCCTCGTCGAGTCCGAGCTCCAGACCCACGCGGCGCACCTCGTCCTTGAACAGGTCACGTAGCGGCTCGACGAGCTTCAGCTTCATGACGTCGGGAAGACCGCCGACATTGTGATGCGTCTTGATCGTCGCCGATGGTCCGCGGATCGAAGTCGATTCGATGCGATCGGGGTAGATCGTTCCCTGGGCCAGAAAGCGGGCGTCGTCGAACGCCGCAGCCTCTTCCTCGAAAACCTCGATGAAGGTCTCCCCGATGATCTTGCGCTTACGCTCCGGATCCTCGACGCCGGCCAGGCGTCCTAGGAATCGCTCGCTGGCATCGGCGTAGCGCACCTGCAGGTGGTAGCCCTCACGAAAATCCCGCACGACCTGAGTGGCCTCGCCTTTGCGCAGCACACCATTGTCGACGAAGATACAACTCAATCGCTCGCCCAGCGCGCGGTGCAGCAGCATCGCCATTACCGAGGAATCGACCCCGCCGGACAGGCCGCAGATTACACGACCGTCGCCGACTTGCTCACGGATCTCCTCGATCGACTGCTCCACAAAGTCGTGAATGCTCCACGTGCCGGCGCAACGACAGGCCTCGAACAGGAAGTTCTGCAACACCTCGCGCCCGTGTTCGGTGTGCACGACCTCCGGATGGAACTGCACGCCGAACAGCTCTCGCGAACGGTCCTCCACGGCCGCGAACGCCGCGCCCTCGCTCCGACCCACGGTGACGAACCCGGGAGCTTGAGCCAGGACCCGGTCTCCATGGCTGGCCCATACCGGCTGCTCGCCCTCGAGGCCGCGCAGCAGCACCGAATCCGGGTCGACGATGCTCACGGTGGCAGGCCCGTATTCGCGCCCGTCGGCAGGCTCGACGCGGCCGCCCAGCTCCAGCATCATCCACTGCATTCCATAGCAGATGCCCAAGACCGGGACGCCCAGATCGAACACCCCCGCCCGCGGCACGGGCGCTCCGTCGCGATAGACCGAATCCGGCCCTCCGGAGAGGATGACGCCG